>ERZ772979.1550-NODE-1550-length-13016-cov-10.164648_pt1 | contig 13016 bp, 9 predicted proteins | sample MGYA00511130_ERZ772979 | MGnify/ENA primary metagenome ERZ772979 (study PRJEB29015, sample SAMEA2738103) | human oral metagenome | biome: human oral; feature: human-associated habitat; material: saliva | place: China | collected 2186 ... | reverse complement strand
GCGCCGATCGCGTGCGCAGGGTGTCGGGTCTGGTCGGGCGCTCGGCGCGTTCGCGTTCGGGTTTGATGCTCGTCGAGGGGCCGCAGGCCGTGCGCGAACTTGTCACGCACCGCGGTGAGTGCGTGCGTGACGTGTATGTGCGGCAGGACGCGTGGGAAACCCACGCGGATGTCGTGGAAGCGGCGCGGCGCGTGACGCGCTGGGTGCATCCCGTGACCGCCGAGGTCTCAGCGGCTCTTTCGGGTGACTCCCAGGGAATCTGCGCGGTTGCCTCGCTCGATGCGATTTTGTGCGAGCTGCCCGAGCCGAGCGTGGGTGAGACGATCGTCGTGCTCGCCCAGGGGCGCGATCCCGGCAACGTCGGCACGATCATCCGCACCGCCGATGCGTTCGGCGCGGTTGGCGTCGTCGCCGTTGCGGGCACGGTGGATGCCGCGAGCCCGAAGGTCGTCCGTTCGAGCGCCGGATCCGTTTTCCACATTCCGGTGTGCCAGGTCGCGTCCTTCGCGGATGCTCGCGCGCTCATTCACGGTCGCAGCGCGGCCCTGTTGGGCACCAGTGGCGGCGCGGGTTCGCTGAGCCTGTCCGACCTCCTCGTGCAGGGTATTTCCGCTCGTTCTCGCCTGTCGCAGTCCCACGCATGGGTGTTCGGCAACGAGGCGCGGGGCCTGTCGGGGGACGAGATGCGCCTGTGCGACGCGCTTGTGTCGATACCGATGAGCGGCGACGCGGAGTCCCTGAACGTGGCCAGCGCGGCCGCGACCTGCCTGTTCGCCTCCCAGACGGTGCGAGGCCGCCAGAGCTGACCGGCCCTTGCAGCGCAGTGACGCGCACGCGACTAGGCTGGGTCTCATGAAGTTAGGTGACCTGTCCGAGGCCCAGTTGGTGTCTCATTTCCGCGAGTCTTTTCCGCGCGGCGATCGCACGATCATTGGTATCGGCGACGATTGTGCCCAGGTGGCAGCTCCCGAAGGATCCTTCATTGTGACGACGGACGTCATGGTGGAGGACCAGCATTTCCACCTTTCGTGGTCGACCGGGTACGAGGTTGGTGCGCGCGTCGCCGCCCAGAATCTCGCGGATATTGACGCAATGGGTGGACGTCCCTCGGCGCTCGTCGCATCGGTGGTCGCGCCTCGTGACATGGACGCCGACGTGTTCCTTGACGTTGTCCGAGGCCTGGGGGACCGCGCACGGGAGGCTGGAGCGGGCGTCGTCGGCGGGGACCTGAGCGCGGGGGAGAAGCTCGTCATTTCGATCACGGCCTTCGGCTATTGCCCGGGGCCGGTGGTACGACGTGACGGCGCGCGCCCCGGTGACGTCATCGCGGTGAGTGGTACTCTCGGCTACTCCTACGCCGGGCTCGATCTGCTCGAAGGGGGACACGTTGATCCGTCCGCCCGAGGCGTCGAGCAGCTGGGTGAGCTCGCTCCCTTCGTCGACACGTACCGCGCACCGTCGCCCCCTCTTGGGTCGGGCGTCGCGGCCGCGGCTGTGGGTGCGCAGGCCATGATGGACCTGTCGGATGGGCCCGCCACGGACGCCGCGCGCATCGCCAAGGCCTCGGGAGTCGTTATTGAGTTCGATCGGCCAGCGATCGAGCAAGAGGCCTGGCGTCTGCAAACTCCGGCTCGCATCTGCCAAGCAGATCCCGTGTGGTGGGTGCTCCAGGGGGGAGAGGAACACGGCATGATCGCTGCGTTCCCGCCAGACGTCGCGCTGCCGGAAGGATTCCGAGCGATCGGTCGAGCTCGCTCATGCGAGTCGGGCGAGGATCCCTGCGCGATGTTCGATGGCGAGGTCCTGCGCGGGGCGTGGGACCATTTCCAGGCTGATTCCGTAGACTAGTGTGATGTGGACCGCTGAGTAACTGGGGCGCGGAATGCTTGCATGCTCAGCACAGGAAAGCAAGAGGAAGAGCGTGAGGATGAACCGAACGACCGAAGGCTACGAGGCCTCGTCTCAACCGATGTCGCGCGTGGCGCGCAAGCTCGCGGAGTCGTCGGAGGAGATACCGGCGACCGCCGGCCTATCCCTCCCGGCGCTGGCGGGCGACGCATGCGTGCCGCCGACGAAGGCACTGCCCGTCGTCGAGGCTGACGCCGACGCCTGACAGCCTGCTTGATGCGCCGTGTCCGTCCGCTGTGGGTGGGCACGGCGCATCCGTCATGTGATCGCTCTTTGACTATGGGCATTTGTGGCGTGATACTGAGCACGCCTGAATGGCCGATTGTCCGGGCATACGAGGTGTGCTGCTGGCTCGGTCATGGATTGTCAATGGGTGTGAGGAGCACATGATGGGCACTGAGAATAATGAACCGATGGATGCGCCGATTCCGGTTCCACAGGCGGGGCATGCGGGGGTGAATCCTTCGGTCTCTGGCGGCGGTGGCGTTGCTTTCACGCCGATGTCTCCGGCGAGTAAGAAACGCGTCAAACTAATCGGGATCCTCGTCGGTGTTCTCGCTGTGCTGGTGATCGCTGGCGTGATTGGGGTCAAGGTGGCCAATAGTTCGCGCACCCCCGAGGCACAGGTGCGTCAGTATCTGGATCTGCTGGCGGCGGGCAATGCCAGCGCCGCAACTGCGATGGTCGACCCGGGCGTAGCCAACGACGAGCGCGTATTTTTGACGGACTCGGTGATGTCGTCGGCTCAGTCGCTGCTGGTTGTTGAGGACATCAGCGCTGGCGTGGACGAGAACGACGGAAAGAGGGGCGAGTCTGATACGCGTACGGTGACCGCGACCATGCAGGTCAACGGTGAGCGTTTCGTTCACGAGTTCACGGTGACGAAAGCGAAGCCCACGATGGGCGTTCTGGACAACTGGCAGGTCAAGGATGCTCTGGTATCCAAGGTGAGCGTCGACGCTCGCGGGTACAACCAATTCACCGTCGGCGACGTGAGTGCCGACGCCCGTCGGACGGGCCAGGACGGCGACGATGCGACCTTCCTCTTCTACCCGGGCGTCTACACGTTCACACCGGTCGCACCGAGCGAGTATGCCGAATCCAACCCGGAAACCGTGTCGATCCTCGGTGATACGTGGAGCGGAGACGGTACCTCTGTCTCGATGACAGCCACCTACAACACTAAGCTCACGGCGGCAGCGCTCGATGCTGGCAAGGAGGTCGTCGACTCGTGCGCGTCCATCCCGGGCAACCAGAACTCGGTGTGTCCCTTCGCAATTCAGAGCGATGCGGTCACCGCGGTCTCCGGTGCCATGCCGAAGGCCCTCGGGCCGGTATCTCCGGATCAGCCGACATTCTTCCGGGCTGCTGTCACCTTCACGGCAACGTACTCGAACAAGTACTACATGGAGGGTACTCGCGACGTTGAAGCCAAGATAGAGATCGTCGCGCAGCTGGATGACAACGATGTGCTCATTCTGGATAAGGATGGGAAGCCAGACTTCACGGTAGGTTTTACGCGCTAACACGCACACCTCGTGAGCTTCCTGCGCCGTGTCCGTCCGTTGTGGGTGGGCACGGCGCATCCGTCATGTGATCGCTCTTTGACTATGGGCATTTGTGGCGTGATACTGAGCACGCCTGAATGGCCGATTGTCCGGGCATACGAGGTGTGCTGCTGGCTCGGTCATGGATTGTCAATGGGTGTGAGGAGCACATGATGGGCACTGAGAAAAATGAACCGATGGGCGCTCCGATTGCGGTTTCGCCTGCAATCCCGGCGGAGTGTGACCAGTCGATGCGCAATGAGACAGCCGCTGCTTCAGCTCCCACGCCTGGCCGGGGCAAGAAGCGCGCGATGGCGATAGGGATTGTGATCGGTGTCCTCCTCGTCCTGGTGGTCGCTGGCGTGGTTGCGATCAAGGTGGCCAATAGTTCGCGCACCCCCGAGGCGCAGGTGCGTCAGTATCTGGATCTGCTGGCGGCAGGCAATGCCAGCGCCGCAACTGCGATGGTCGACCCGGGCGTTGCGAACGATCAGCGAACCTTCCTCACTGACGGTGTCATGGCCTCGGCTCAGTCTCGCTTGGTCATTGAAGATGTCGTTGCCGATAGGAATGATGAGTCGAGTACGCGTTCGGTGACCGCGACCATGCAGGTCAACGGTGAGCGTTTCACGCACCAGTTCACCGTGACGAAAGCGAAGCCCACGATGGGTGTTCTGGACAACTGGCAGGTCAAGGATGCTCTGGTCACCCAGGTGAGCGTCGATGCTCAGGGATACGCCCAATTCACCGTCGGTGACGAAAGTGCCGATGCTCCGAAGAAGCAGGTTACCGGGGAGGGCGCGACCTTTTTCTTCTACCCGGGCGTGTACACGTTCACGCCGGTCGCGCCGAGTGAGTACGTCGATTCAACTCCTGTGACCGTTGCCGTGCTCGATGTCGTCCATCGTACGAATACCGACGGCGATGCGAGCGATGTATCCCTGCTGGCCACCTACAACAATAATCTGAAGGACGCGGCGCTCGAGGCCGGCACGAAGATCGTTGACTCGTGCGCATCTATCCCGGGCAATCAGAACTCCGTGTGTCCCTTTGCGATTCAGAGCGATGCGCTCACCGCGATCTCGGTGAAAACGATGCCCACATCCATGGAGCCGCTGAAGACAGACCCGGGAGCTTTCCAGGGGCACGTCACCTTCACAGCGACGTACTCGAATAAGTACTACATGGAGGGGACTCGCGACGTGGATACCGTGCTGATTCTCGATGTGCAGTTCGACAGTGACGGGCTCCTGAAGCTCGATCAGGACGGCAAGCCTGACTTTAGGGTGTCCTTCGCCCGCTAGTGAGAGGCCTTGAGGTGCCGCGACGCTCATGGGACAATTGCAGAGTTTGCATCCGTTGAGTCTTGCGCTCTCTGAGAGGCGTAAATCGGCGACAATGGCACAGTGAGGAGAACCGATGGAATCGTACGGCGCCAACGTCGGCCACAGGATGAGTGCCCCGCCTCCCGCCTTGTCGGAGACGCAACGGAGGCGCGATAACAAGGTGTGGGTGATCGCTATGGTTGTGGTCGGCCTGCTCGTCCTCGGCGTTGTTCACCTGATGGATATGCCTCGCACAAACCCCGAGGATACCGTGCGGCAGTACTTGACCTACCTCGCGGATGGGGACGCGGAATCAGCGCTTGGGATGCTCACGAGGCCGATGACAGATCGCGAGAAGCGTTTCCTGACGAATGATGTCTTGTCGGCCTCGGACTCTCGTATCGCGATTGAATCGGTCGAAAGCCTGACCAGTAAATGGAGCGTGGTCTCCCGCGCGACGGTACGGGCGACGATGAGCGTGAACGGCGAGCGTATCACCCATGATTTCACCGTCTATCACCATAAGCCGACGAAGGACCGTCCGGAGGAGTGGTACTTGTTCGACGATCTGTTGGTGCACGTGGCCGTGACGGGTGATGGAGTCCCCGGATTTAGCGTGACCGGTGATTCCGCGGGCGTCGAGCCGCTGTCGACAGGTTGGCAGGAATACTACTTCTTCCCCGGTGTCTACACCCTGACGCCCGAAGGTCGACGTGATGGAGGCACTGTCGACCCCCAGACGGTCGTCGCCATTGATGGGACAGGCACCTCCGCCACCGAAAACACGACGGTGCGCTTCAACTAACTGACTGTCGGAGGCCATCGAGGTCGTCTCCGCTTTGGAAGGACACACAGCCCGCAGCGTTTCTTTGTGCGAGAGACAGTGATGACGTACGCTAACCCTACGAAGTAGTTACCGAGCATGTAGGGGCGTTCTCAATGCAGAGAAAAAAGGCCGTGCCGCAGTTTGGCGTGCCGGGTGCTGCTCCGAGTAGTCGACGTGATGGGCTGTGGCAGGCTGCCAAGGGGCGTGGATCATGGGGACGACGGGAGTCTACGAGTACTGCCCTCCTCGTCCTCGTCATGATTGTGTGCATGGGACTTCTGTGGTGGATGGCGAAGGCGGAGGGGACTCCGGAGGGGGAGGTGCGCCGGTATCTGTCGTACCTCGAGGAGGGTGATGCACGTGGCGCGCTGGCGATGGTTGATCCGGGTATTCCTAACGATCGCCGGATATTCCTGACGAACGAGGTTTTGGCATCCGCGTCATCCCGTCTCGAGGTCGAATCTGTTGAGCCCGCACCGACGAATGGCAAACGGGTGGACACGCTTGAAGTGACTGCCACGCTGCGCCTGAATGGTGACCGTTTCACGCATGTCTTCCACGTTGACCGTAAGGATCGCGACGACAGCATCGTTGACCGATGGGTGATTCGAGAGGGCATGTTTGTGACAGTCCCAGTTGCAGGCGTGCGGGTTCCTTCGTTTAGCGTCGGCGGTGTTACTGCGCTTACTAGCCCGCCCGAATCTGATACCGGGGGATACCTCTTCTTCCCTGGCGTGTACACCTTCCAACCGGAGGGGCTCGGCTCCTACCTCAATTCGCAGCCGACTCAAGTTGTTGTCGAAGATGGTACGTATGCGTCGGACTATGAGACGAAACAGGTGACTCTTGAGGGTACTTTGAACGGTGCGTTACGAGCCGAGGTTTTGGCAGCTATGCAGCAAGCAGTGGAGAAGTGCGCGACCTGGGAGTCCCGGACGGCAGACAACTGCCCAAAGGAAGTGCGCTCCTCGACTCTCAGTAGCCTTCAACTCATCACGCTTCCTTCGGCATTATCGAGTGCATCGGATGATGGCCGTTATGAAGCTGACGCTGCAGTGATTCGCTACCAGGACACAGGAGGGTGGTTTCCTGACTCTAGCCCCCACGACCTGACGGTCCGAGTGGAGGCGACGGTTGCTATGAGCGCGGATGGTGTTCCCGAGGTTGACATCGATGGGAAACCGAACGTCACAGTGACCATGCGGAAGCGGTGAATCGGCCGCCGAGGTTGCGATGATTCGAAGAGCCCCATGCCCGAGCTTGCGGGCGTGAATGGGACGTCTATCTCTCGCACATCCCACTCCGCGGAGGGGGAATGATGCGTGTCCACCACGTGCCCGCACGCTGATTATTCGGTTGATGAAATAAATACCGTGTGAGAAAATTTAACGCCTTTGGTGCGGCTTCCGGCGTGAGCATGACCGTCTCAGGGGTATTCCATCAGCGCGGACAAGAGTGAGGAGCAAGCGATGGCTCAGGAGCAGTACGACGCGAATCAGGGAATGGTGCCCCCACCCCCGGCCCCCTCGGACAACCTGACCCCTCCTCCTGCCCCTGCCAACCCCCAGTACGCCACCGCTCAGGCGCCCGTCGTGCCCCAGACGGGCGTGACCTTCACCCCGATGTCCGCCAAGAGCCGCCGACGTATCAAGCGCATCGCGATCAGCGTTGTGGCCCTCGTCGTCCTCGTGGTTGTCGGAACCGTCGCCCTGACGATCGCGAACTGGACACGTACACCCGAAGCACAGGTCCGCCAGTATCTCGGTCTCCTCGCGGAAGGGAAGGCGAGCGCAGCAACTGCCATGGTTGATCCTGGTCTGCCCAATGACCAGCGCGGATTCCTCTCTGACCAGGTCATGGCCTCGGCGAGCGCCCGCATCGAAATTGAGGATGTGACTGTCGACGATGCGGAGCACGCGAAGGAACGCGTCGTGACGGCGACGATGCGCCTCGATGGCGAACGCTTCACCCGTTCCTTCCGTGTGAGCCAGGCGAAGAAGACGTTTGGCCTGCTGAAGAACTGGAAGATCCAGGATGCGATGGTTGCCCGCGTCGATGTGGAGGCGGACAATGTTACGGCATTCTCGATCGGCGGAGAAAAGCTCTCGATTGCGACGCTCAAGGAGGGATCCAGCAGCTCTCTCGTGCTCTACCCCGGCGTCTACACGTTCACCCCGGAGGAGACAGGGGATTACATTGATGCGGCACCCAAGACTCTGTCCGTCAAGGCTGCGACCGGGTACGACAGCTCGACATACGGTGGCACGGTTGAGCTGACGGGCACGTATAACGACAAGATGGCCGCCGCCGCGCTCGAGGCTGCGGCTGCGCTCACGAACTCGTGTGCGACCGTTCCGGGCAATATCGATACTGCCTGTCCGATGGCGGTTCAGTCTCGGACGCTGGCTCTCTTGCAGGTCAAGACGATGCCCACAGCGATGAAGGCGACGACGGACGAGGGTGGCGAGTACACCGGCGAAGCGACGTTTACGATCCAGGGCATGGAGAGCTGGGATAAGCAGCATGATGTCACGTCTCGGGTGACGGCCACGGTGAAGACCGACAAGAATGGCAAGCTTGAATTGGACGCGTCGGGTAAGCCGCAGTTCGAGGTGCGATTCGGCTACTGAGGCCCGTATTCACGCCATGTGTGCACCGGGTATGCGGACTCGGCGAAAGAAGTTCGCATACCCGGTGTCGTAGCGGCGGTTGCGCGCTATGATGGGTTTTTGGTAACCCTGTCACACCGAATCTGGAGCAGCCGCATGAGCAACGAGGCCCAGGCAATGAAGACGCGCAAGCCCGGTCGACCGAAGGCCGGCAGTGAGGATAAAAAGGCGCGTATCCTCGCGGAGGCGTTGATCCTTTTCTCCACGCGTGGTTTTGTTGCGACGTCGCTGGCGGATATCGCGCGCGCAGCCGATATTTCCAAGGCTGGCTTGTTGCATCACTACGCGTCGAAGGATCAGCTCCTCGCGGCTGTCCTTGATGAGCGTGATCGTCGGATTGTTAGTCGTCTTCCGCGCGCTGAGGAGGGAGCGGAGGCCGCGCTTGATGCGTGGGTGGATATGGTTGCGCATAACCAACGTCATCCCGATGGTGTCGCCCTGTACACAGCGATGTCGGCTGCCGTGATCGATGCGCAGCATCAGGCTCATCCGTGGTTCCGTCACCATCTGCTCGATGCTATTCGCTACCTGATTGATGCGATCGAGCACGGCAAGGCGCGTGGCGAGGTTCGCGCCGATGCGCCCAGTGAGCAGATCGCACGTAAACTTGTTGCGCTCTCCGATGGTCTTCAGGTGCAGTGGTTGTGTTCGCGCGCGGATGGTGGGCGCGAATTCAATATGCACGAGGTGATGGCCGGTGTGGTTGACGACGTGAAGGTGTGCTGGCTTATTCGTTCGTGAACGAGGCCGGGGTGCCTCCCCACAGGAGGCGTCGTGTTGTGAAAAGCAGCACAGATGATGAGGGTTTGCGGCTGTTTTTTGCGAGTTGGGGCTTAGGTCCCTTGTTGCGCGTATTATGGTCATGCGCTGGTGACACGGAGAACCCTGAGAAGGGTTAGCATGGACAAACCAGCATACTTCACGATGTCGGGAGTTTTGCCGAACGTGTCCAGCGAAGCCGCTGCACGTGACGCGGAGAATCCGTCGCTCATCCACGCCTGGAGGTCTACGCATGACGAACACCGCCGTTCCCACCCCGCCCCACCCCGATTCCAACGCTCGACGCTGCCCCGATGATCTGTGGGCGCTGGGGGAGAGAGCGATCGTTCGAGCCCGCCGCTGGGCTGATGAGTCGGCCCACGAGCCGACGCCGCAATCGGCCAAGCTCCTGTCCCGAATCCTGTCCGACCCGGACGGTCTGACGTTCACCACTCGATTCGTTGACGACGTCGTGCGTCCCGTGGATCTGGACGTGGCCAGCGCGGCGTTGAAGCGTCTGTCGGCGGGGCGCAAGGACTTTCTTCCGCCCGCATTGGCCGCGGCGATGGGCCTCGGGTCAACCGCCTCGCGCCTCGCGCCCCGCACTGTCACGACGGTGGCGCGACGTGTCTTCCGCGAGATCGTTGGTGATCTCGTCGTCGATGCGACCGACAAGGGCCTCGGCCCTGCGCTCGCGCGCCTGCGCGCAGGCGGTCATCGTCTGAACGTGAACCTCCTCGGCGAGGCGGTTCTTGGTGAGAAGGAAGCGGCCCATCGCCTGGCCGAGGTCTCACGCCTCGTGACCCGCGAGGACGTCGATTACGTCTCCATCAAGGTATCTGCCGTGACAGGACCCCACAACCCCTGGGGCTTCGAGGAAGTCGTCGACCACGGCGTGAGTGCTCTCCTGCCCCTCTACCGCCTTGCCCGCGACAACGGGACCTTCCTCAACCTCGACATGGAGGACTACAAGGATCTCGACCTGACGATTGCTGTCTTCACCGCGATTCTCGACCAGCCGGATATGCGCGGTTACGAGGCGGGCATTGTCCTCCAGGCATACCTGCCCGATTCTCTCGGTGCCCTCCAACGCCTCCAGGAGTGGGCGCGTGCGCGCGTGGACGCGGGCGGCTCGCGCATCAAGGTCCGTATCGTCAAGGGCGCGAACCTGTCCATGGAGAAGGTGGACGCGGAAATTCACGGCTGGGAGCTGACAACCTGGCCCTCCAAGCAGGCCACAGATACGAATTACAAGCGCATGCTCAGCTGGGCGATGACTCCGGAACGGACGCGAGCGATCCGACTGGGAGTGGCCGGACAAAACATCTTCGACATTGCTTTCGCCTACGAGCTGCGCGCTGCGCGCGGCGTCGAGGACAGCGTCGAGTTTGAGATGCTCTCGGGCATGGCAACCGGCATCCAGGAGGTCGTGCGCCGCGACGTCGGTTCTCTCCTCCTGTACGTCCCGGTCGTCAACCCCCGTGAGTTCGACGTCGCCATCTCCTACCTGGTGCGCCGCCTTGAGGAAAACGCGGCGCCCGAGAACTTTATGTCCGGGGTCTTCGATATTGCCGCAAACGAGGATATCTTCGCCCGCGAACGCGACCGCTTCCTCGCCGCACTGTCCAACGTCGATCCGGATGCGCCCGTTCCCGCTGCGAACCGCCGCCAGAACCGTCTGTCTGAGCGCGAGGCCGGGGTGGCGCCAGAGCAGGGGAGCCTGGCTGAGCGCGCGCATCGCCCGTTCGTATCCGAGGCAGATTCTGATCCCGCTCTGGCAGCAAACCGCCAGTGGGCGCGCGACATCGCCGCGGCGATTCCGGCCTCGACGCGGGGTGTGGAGGCTGTGCGTGCCGGAGTGCAGTCGCTGGCCACGAACGAGGCCATCGATGCGCTTGTTGAGTCCGCCAGCCGCGCTGCTCTCTCCTGGCAGTCGCGCACCCCTGAGGAGAGGGCTGCCACGCTGCATCGCGTCGGCGACGTCCTCGCAGCGCGCAGGGGCGAGCTCATCGAGGTCGCCGGATCCGAGGCAGGAAAGACCATCGATCAGGCTGACCCGGAGGTGAGCGAGGCCGTCGACTTCTGCCATCACTACGCGAATGCGTCGTTGCAGCTCACCGATGAGGCGTACATGTCGGGGGCGCGATTCGTGCCGGTGGACGTCACGGTCGTTGCCTCCCCGTGGAACTTCCCCGTCGCCATTCCCGTTGGTGGTGTCGCCGCGGCGCTCGCGGCTGGTAGCGCGGTCATTCTGAAGCCCGCCCCGCCAGCTAAGCGTTGCGCGGCTGAGCTCGTCGCGGCCTTTCACGAGGCCGGGGTCCCTCGAGACCTGGTGGTACTCGCCCCGCTCGACGATGGGGACGTGTCGCGCTATCTCGTGACCCACGAGGGTGTCGACCGCGTCGTGCTGACCGGATCGTACGACACGGCTCGTCTTTTCCGTTCTTGGAAGCCCGACATGCACCTGCTGGGGGAGACGAGTGGCAAGAATGCCATTATCGTGACCCCGTCGGCGGATCCCGATCTGGCGGTGCGCGACATCGTGCACTCGGCTTTCGCGCACGCGGGGCAAAAGTGCTCTGCTTCGTCTCTGCTGATCCTCGTGGGTTCGGCGGGACGCTCCTCACGTATCGCGCGTCAGCTCGTCGATGCGGCCGCGTCGCTGCGTGTGGGACTGCCGGCGTCCCTCGATTCGCAGGTCGGTCCCGTCGTCGTGCCTGACGATGAGAAGGCCGTGCGAGGCCTGACCACCCTGGGAGAGGGCGAGCACTGGGTGCTCAAGCCGCGCTACCTGGGTGATGGGCTCTGGACCCCGGGTATCCGTGCGGGTGTGGTTCCCGGCAGCGAGTTCCATCTGACGGAATACTTCGCGCCCGTCCTCGGCGTCATGCGTGTCGATACACTTGAGGAAGCCATCGCGGCCGTCAACGACGTCGACTACGGCCTGACCTCCGGCCTGCACACCCTCGACACCGAGGAACTAGCGATGTGGCTGGAAGGCATTGAGGCCGGAAACCTCTACGTCAACCGTGGCATCACCGGCGCGATCGTTCGCCGTCAGCCTTTTGGCGGATGGAAACGCTCGGCCATCGGATCGACCACGAAAGCAGGCGGTCCCTCGTACCTGCTGGGCCTCGGGGAGGTTGAAGCAGCCCGCGAGGCGGCCGTGGGGGAGAGCACCACGGACACCGCACAGCTTACCCCGAGTGTTCGTGCGCTGTGCCATGCGGTGAGTTCACGCCTGAGCGCCGATGAGGCGGCAGAGCTCAGGAGCGCCGTCGCAAACGACGCAGCTGCGTGGGCATGCGCTTACGGAGTTGGCCGTGACGTCACCTCCCTGGCGTGCGAGCGCAATATCCTGCGCTACCGCCCCACTCCGGTCCTCGTGCGAGCGGGCAGTGGAACCACCCTCGTAGACACGGTCCGTGTGTTGGCGGCGGGTGTTCTGGCGGGCGGGCCGATCGGCCTGTCCCTTGCCGACGCACTTCCACCATCCGTGGCAGACCTTCTCGAGTCCCTGGATATTGAGGTGACGGTTGAGGATGAGGCCTCGTGGGATTCTCGCCTGACACTCGTGGCGAACTCGGGTGGTTTGGGGATGCGCGTACGTGTTCTCGGCCCGCGCGAGGAGTCCTCGCAGGATCGTTGGGAACACGCAAGTCGCGTAAGCATGGGAAGCCCCGACGTCGCGCTGTACACGGGAGCGGTGACGCCGTGCCCGCATACGGAACTGCTGCCCTTCCTGCGTGAACAGGCCGTGTCGATCACGAATCATCGTTTCGGGACGCCACTGGACTTGGCTGCGGGACTCCTGTAGCGGCCGCGATGGGTATTCGGTAGAGCCTCTGTGCCCCATGGAGGACAATGAACGCCCGCGACTAAGCGTCGCGGGCGTTCATCCACGTTCATTCAGGGGGATGCGCGCAGCTGAGGCAGTAAGCGAATAAACGCTGGAGGGGCGAGCCAAGCGGCTCGCCCCCCC
>ERZ772979.1547-NODE-1547-length-13023-cov-22.602791_pt1 | contig 13023 bp, 10 predicted proteins | sample MGYA00511130_ERZ772979 | MGnify/ENA primary metagenome ERZ772979 (study PRJEB29015, sample SAMEA2738103) | human oral metagenome | biome: human oral; feature: human-associated habitat; material: saliva | place: China | collected 2186 ... | reverse complement strand
GTATTTAACTAGCTCTATCGGCATTAACAGCAACACTTTTTGTCCTATAACCCTATTTTTATGTATGCTATTTTAAACGTCCGATTTCTAATTTATAGAACATGCATTTTTTCTGCTTCGCGATAGTCCTTAAGAACTGGACGAGGAGGTAATTTACCCATGATACTCACTACATAGATAGCGATGGAAGAGAAGAGGAAGCCTGGTACGATTTCGTAAAGGCCGAGGAATCCAAATTGTTTCCAAATGAGTACGGTTAAACCACCTACGACGATACCTGCGATACAGCCATGACGTGTCATACGTTTCCAGAATAAGGAGAACAAGATAGCTGGACCAAAGGCAGCACCAAAGCCTGCCCATGCATAGGCAACCATTGTTAAGATGTAGCTATCTGGATCCATTGCCATATAGATGGCTATTAATGCAACTAGTAGCACTACGATACGGCTTACTAGTACTAGCTCTTTATCGCTTGCTTTAGGATGAATGATATTCGCATAAAGGTCATTAGCAATAGCGGAAGCTGTTACTAACAATTGTGCAGATGCAGTACTCATGATAGCTGCTAATACGGCAGACCAGATGAGACCTGCTATAAATGGTGTAAAGAGACGTTCTGTCATGATGAGGAATACTGTTTCCGCATCAGTGCCGACTAATTTATCCGGCAACATGTATACGTGACCAATGAGGCCTACCGCAATAGCTGCCATAAGGGATAAGATAACCCAAACCATGGCGATATTCGTAGATTTTTTTAACTCTTTCCCGTCGGAGATGGCCATGAATCTTACGAGAATGTGAGGTTGACCAAAGTAACCTAGGCCCCAACCGAGAGCGGAGATTAAGCCGATAGCCCAAGTGAACCAATCGGATGGATTGCCAAATAAGCTAAGACCTTGAGGGAACTCGTGTTGAATGAGTTGGAATGTTTCAATAGGACCACCCATAAACATGGCTGCTGTAATTGGTACTGCTAAGATGGCAAAGAACATCAATGCCCCTTGGATACAGTCCGTCCAAGATACGGCGAGGAAACCACCGAGGAAAGTGTAAAATACGACGATGCCTGCTGTAATAAAGAGGGATACAGTGTAATCAAGACCAAAGATGGTATTGAACAATTTACCGCCTGCCACAAAGCCCGATGATGTATAAATCAAGAAGAAAATCAAGATAAATAGGGCGGAGATAACGGCTACCGAATGAGATTGATCGTGGAAACGATTTTTCAAATAGTCCGGTAAAGTTAAACTGTCACTAGCTACCTCTGTATGGTTACGCAAGCGTCTAGACACGAATTTCCAGTTTGCCCAAGTCCCCAACGTAAGGCCTACGGCAATCCATACTCCGGAGATCCCCGTTGTATACGCGAGGCCCGGTACACCCATGAGCATCCAACCACTCATATCGGATGCTTCCGCACTCAGTGCTGTGATCCATGGTCCTAATTGTCGGCCGCCGAGGATGTAATCGCCAATACTGTTTGATTTCCTGTAGTAATAGACCCCAATATACATCATGAGTCCTAGATATAAGGCAAAGGCGATAATAATCATTAAGTTGTCTTGTGTCATGCCTATATAAGACCTCCTTAGGTTAAATTTTCATTCTATAGTATTATAAATAATTCTTATTGTATCATATATTAGCACTTTAGAGTGTAAAAATTTGGTGAGATTTTATTGATTTTCATACGGATTTTAAGCATATACTTTCATCTTGGGCATTAGACGGTTAACCTATAAATCGTATATACTAAAAAGCCGAAAATACTCGAAATATGATAAAATAATAGAATGGAAAAATGACACGTGAAAGGAGGTACCCATGGATCAACAGGGAACAATAAAACAAGACAATCTAAAACAACCAGTTGCGACAAAACAAGAAATCGTTAAACAACCAGTTGTGACAAAGCAACAAGCACTGCGCATGTTAGAAACTTACTTTGGGTATACCTCCTTTAGACCGGCTCAAGAGGCTCCCATTGCCTCCTTATTACGTAATGAAGATGTAATTGGTATCATGCCGACGGGGGCAGGTAAGTCTATTTGCTTTCAAATTCCGGCGCTCTGTAAGGCTGGGCTTACTATCGTGTTTTCACCACTGATTTCTCTTATGAAAGATCAGGTGGATGGTCTGTTAGTGCAGAATATACCAGCGGCGCTTATCAATAGTACGCTCACCCAAGCGGAGTTTAATAAAACGATGTACGAAGTGCGTAGCGGTAAGATCAAACTCTTATATATTGCGCCGGAGCGACTAGGTTCTAATTTCTTCTGTAATGTGCTGAGAGCATTGCCTATTGCTCAAGTCATTGTGGATGAGGCTCATTGTATCTCCGAATGGGGCCATGACTTTAGACCGTCCTATCGCCTCATCGGTGAGTGGCTCAACTCACTGCCTAAAAGACCTATTGTAGGGGCTTTCACGGCGACGGCTACGAAATATGTAGAAAATGATATCAAGAAGCTATTAGGTTTAGATAATGCGAATGTGTATGTAACGGGCTTTGATCGGCCTAATTTATCCTTCTCTGTCATCCGTACACCAAAGCGCATGGATTATGTAGTTCACTATGTGCGCCAACATGCCAACGAAAATGGTATTATCTATTGTGCGACGCGTAAGGATGTAGATCGAGTGTATGAAAATCTAACCCGTGCAGGCATTAAGGTGGGCCATTATCACGGGGGTCTCAGTGATGAGGTGCGCCGTGAGATGCAAAACGCTTATGCAGATGATAAACTGCAGGTCATGGTGGCTACCAATGCCTTTGGGATGGGCATCGATAAGAGTAATGTGCGCTATGTGTTGCACTACCAAATGCCGCGCAACATGGAGTCTTACTATCAAGAGGCGGGCCGCGCAGGTCGCGATGGAGCACCTGCAGAATGTATATTGCTCTACAGTGGGCAGGATGTACAAGTTCATAAATATTTGATTGAACAGTCCATCGAGACGCCTGAGCGACAAGAGGTAGAGCTTCGTAAATTACAGTCTATGATTGATTATTGTTTCTGCAGTAATTGTTTACGTAAATATATGCTTAACTATTTTGGTGAAAGCACCGTTTGGACTACTTGCGATAATTGTAGTTCCTGTAAAGGCTCCGGTGATAAGGTCAATGTAACAAAAGAGGCGAAGGCTATTTTCCGTGCTATTATGGGCACTGATGAACGCTATGGTGCCTCTATGATTACCTCTATCGTGCGCGGTGAGCGAACTGACCGCATTATGCGAGCTGGCCACGATGCACTCCCTGTATTTGGTTTACTAAGTAATGTAGACGAGAAATCTATTAAAGGGCTCATCCAACAATTTGTAGCTTCTGGTTATTTGCGTAGTTCTTCAGGTAAGTATCCTGTTCTATCCTTGACGGCTGGCGCTGAGGAGGTCCTCGGTGGGCATAAAGAGGTGGAGGAAATCAGACAACATGTGTCTGTACCATCTAGAACTAGTCGGACTACGTCTACTACATCACGAGGAAAACCTAGTTCCGGCTTGGGTGGTTTATTTGAACATTTACGACAACATCGCAAGCGCTTAGCCGAAGAGGCAGGGCTTCGACCATATCTTATCTTCCCCGATACAGTACTTATTGATTTAGCCAATTTACGACCAACTACATTAGGTGAGTTTGGCAATGTTAAAGGTGTAGGGGAAGCAAAATTAAAAAAATATGGCCTCAGTTTTTTACAGGCCATTGCAGAATATAAGGGATAATAAATTTTACTGTATATATGGTAGTACCATGTATTTTTTAGTATGATAGTACTATATATTGTAAGATATAGGTTAGTATTATTCGATGTATTATACATAGATTTAGGGGGACATATGAGTCTAGCAGATACACAATACCTCGGTATTATTGAAAATATTTTAGAACATGGCACGTATGGTCAAAACCGTACAGGTGTTGCAACTTATAAATTGCCACATCAAATTATGCAATTTGACTTGCAAAAGGAATTTCCAATTTTGACTACAAAATTTGTAGCTTTCAAAACGGCGGTAAAAGAATTGTTATGGATTTGGCAAATGCAATCTAACGATGTACGCAAATTACAAGAAATGAACGTGCGCGTATGGGATGAGTGGATGCGTGAAGATGGTACCATTGGTAAGGCCTATGGTTACCAAATTGCAAAGTACAAACAACTTGATAATCTCATCAAGACTATCAAGGAAGATCCTGATAGCCGTCGTATGATTGTTACATTGTGGAATATTGAAGATTTAGATGATATGGCATTGCAACCATGTGCGTATGAAACATTATGGGATGTAGCTGATGGACACTTGAACTGCATGCTCATCCAACGCAGTGGCGATATGGGACTTGGCGTTCCGTTCAATACCGCTCAATATGCAGCATTACAATGCATGATCGCTCAAGTAACAGGTCTTAAACCTGGCAAATTTACTCATGTTATCAACAATGCTCATGTCTATGAAAACCATGTAGAAGCATTACGCGAGCAATTAGCCCGTCGCGATCAAGCGTTGCCAGCTCCAAAAATTATTGTGAATCCTGAAGTAAAAGACTTCTATGACTTCACACCAGAGGACGTTACATTAGACGGGTATGAACATCTAGGTAAGTTGTCCATGACTGTTGCTGTATAGCATTAATTGAAAGAGGCTAGTATGTTAGCATTAATCGTAGCCGTAGCACATAATCGTGTAATCGGTAAAGATAATACCTTGATTTGGCACTTGCCGAATGATTTGAAATTCTTTAAAGAAAAAACTACAGGTCATGTCATCATTATGGGCCGTAAGACCTTTGAAAGTTTGCCGTTCCTGTTGCCAAATCGTGAGCACTGGGTGATTACTCGTGATAAGGGCTTTGATGCGCCAGAAGGGGTTAAGATATTCCATAGTCCTGAGGCGGCTGCAGAAGCTGCACGTGCTCTTGATGCGGCCTATGTCCTCGGTGGTGCTCAAGTATATGAGGCTTTCTTGCCTTACGTGGATACGATGTACATTACAGAAGTAGATCACGAATTTGAAGGGGATGCATTTTTCCCAGAGTTTCCAGAAGAGGCTTTCACCATTGATTCCGTAGTAGACGGCGTGGTGGATGAAAAGAACAAATATCCTCATCGTTTTGTAACCTATCGCAGAAAGGCATCTAAATGAGTGAAAGAATGTTTGCCATTATTGGCAGTGAATTAAATGTTAAGCCAAAGCAGGTGCAAGCTGCCGTAGAATTATTGGACGAAGGCAATACGGTGCCATTTATTGCGCGTTATCGTAAAGAGGTAACGGGCGAATTGCAAGATGAGCAATTGCGTACCATTGAAGAGCGTATTAAATACTTGCGCAACTTGGAAACACGTCGCCAAGAAATCATTGCATCTATTACAGAGCAAGAAAAAATGACCGACGAGTTGATGAAGTCCTTAGAGGCCGCAACAAAGCTTCAAGAATTAGAGGATCTCTATTTGCCGTACCGTCCTAAGAAACGCACACGTGCTATGATCGCCCGTGAACGTGGTTTAGAGCCGTTGGCGGACATGATCCTTAACGATACAGTTACCTCTGGTGATCCCCTAGAGATTGCTAAAGACTTTGTAACGGAAGAGGTGCCCACACCAGAGGACGCTATTCAAGGTGCCTCTGATATCGTAGCGGAAATCGTTAGTGATAGTGCTGACTTCCGTGCTTACTTGCGTAAAAAGATGTGGAACGAAGGCTTTATTCAAGCTGAGTTGACTGGTGATGAAGAGGTACAACAACAGTTCTTGCAATACGCAGAATATGCTGAACCGGTTCGTCAAATGCCATCTCACCGTATCTTAGCGGTTAATCGCGGTGAAAAATTAGGGGCTTTGAAATTAGCCCTTACTGTACCAGGTGATACGTATGTTGCGTACATGGTGCAAAAGTTAGAGAAAAATCCGAAATCTATATTTGCAGATCATAAAGCAGCTGCAGTAGCCGATGCGTACAAACGTCTAATTTTCCCTGCTCTAGAGCGTGATATCCGCAATGAGTTGACGGAAAATGCGGATGAGCAAGCTATCAAGGTATTCGGTGTAAACCTTAAGAACCTATTATTGCAGCCACCTTTGGCAGGCCATGTTATCATGGGCCTTGACCCTGGTTACCGTACAGGTTGTAAGATGGCTATTATCGACCAACAAGGTAATGTGCTAGATTACGGTGCCTACTATTTAACGAATAGTGAAAAGCTTCGCAAAGAAGCACAAAAGGTATTGGCTGATAAAATCCGTAAGTTCAAAGTTACTCTCTTATCTATTGGTAATGGTACTGCATCCTATGAAACCGAGCAGTTTGCTTCCACCATGATTGAAGAGGAAAAGTTAGACTGCCACTACATTATCACTAATGAAGCAGGCGCATCTGTATACTCTGCTTCTAAATTGGCTATCGATGAATTACCAGATTTAGACGTAACCATACGCGGTGCCGTATCTATTGCACGGCGTGTACAAGATCCATTGGCTGAATCTGTTAAGATTGATCCTAAATCTATCGGCGTAGGTCAATACCAACATGACGTAAACCAAAAACAATTGACTCATACGTTAGATCAAGTCGTTGAAACTGTAGTAAACCACGTTGGGGTAGAGCTCAATACAGCATCCCCAGCTATCTTGCAACATATTGCAGGTATCTCTAGCACAGTGGCTAAAAACATCGTTGCATATCGTCAAGAGAATGGTGTATTTAAAAGTCGTAAGGAATTGTTGAAAGTACCTCGCTTAGGTCCTGCGGCGTTCACACAATGTGCAGGCTTCCTTCGCTTGCAACAGTGTAAAAATCCATTAGATAATACATCTGTCCATCCTGAGTCTTATGAATTGGCAGAACGCATTATTGGTGAATTAGGTTTTACCTTAAAAGATTTGCAAGATAAAGCACAACTGGAAGCATTACAAGTGAAATTACCACTTGTTGATGCTGAAAAAATGGCCGCAAAACTTGATGCGGGTGTACCAACGGTACGAGATATCTTAGGGGCTTTGGCAAAACCAGGTCGTGACCCTCGTGAAGATTTGCCAGCACCACTTACTAGAAAACATGTAGTAAGCCTTGAAGATATTCAAGTTGGTACTGTTGTAAAAGGTACTGTTCACAACGTAGTTGATTTTGGTGCCTTTGTAGACTTTGGTCTTAAAACTAATGGTCTTTTACATCGTAGTGAACTCTGTAACAGTCGCCAACATCCATCTGATGTGCTGGCTGTAGGTGATATCATCGAGGCACAAATTATTTCTGTTGATGTAAAACGCAATCGTATCGGTTTATCTGTAAAAGCATTACAACCAGAAAAGCCAAAGAATAACGATAATAACCGAAACAGAAATAACAACGGATAACGTCGAAACAACGATCGTAATAATAACCGAAACAATAACCGTAACAATGGTGGTCGTCAAAACAATTAGTATCAATTGAATTATATTATTGAGAAATACTCTTGACTAAAAGTCATTGTACACAAAACCGCACTCTCTATGGATTTTGAGGGTGCGGTTTTTCTATATAACTTAAAACTATGTATAATAATGCAGAACAGATATATCGAAAATGATATATCTGATTGAAATATTTAGATATAAGGCGTATGATTAAATCACAGAGGAAATCTTCCTCAATCTATATTCCTACATAGGAGGTAATGCTATGAGCTTGAACCTTAAAGAAAGATATGGACTTTTAATTAATAATGAATGGGTAGCTGCATCTGACGTCGCTGAATTTAATGTATATAACCCTGCTAATGGCGAACAACTCGCTATTTGTGCAGAGGCTACGAAAGACGATGTTGATAAAGCGGTAGATGCTGCAACAGAAGCTTTTAAAACTTGGAAAACAGTATCTCAAGTAGATCGCGCTGATTACTTGTTAAAAATTGCTGACGCTATTGATGCTCATAAAGAGTATTTGGCACAAGTTGAAACATATGACAATGGTAAACCAATCCGTGAAACTTTGAATGTAGATATTCCACTTGGCGCTGACCATTTCCGTTACTTCGCTGGCGTGCTTCGTTCCGAAGAAGGCTCCGCACAAGTATTTGATGAGAATACATTGAGCCTCATCGTTCGTGAACCGATTGGCGTTGTAGGTCAAGTTGTGCCTTGGAACTTCCCATTCCTAATGGCAGCTTGGAAATTGGCACCAGCTCTTGCAGCAGGTTGTACAGTTGTTATCAAACCTTCTAGCCATACATCCCTTAGCCTTTTAGTATTAGGCGATATTTTGAAAGAAATCTTGCCTCCAGGCGTTGTAAATATCGTAACTGGTAAAGGCTCTAAATCTGGTCAATATATCCTTGATCATCCTGGCTTCAGCAAACTTGCTTTCACAGGCTCTACAGAAGTAGGTCTTGATGTATATAAAGCAGCATCTGAACGCTTGATTCCTGCTACATTGGAATTAGGTGGTAAATCTGCGAATATCTTCTTTGACGATGCGAACTGGAAACAAGCTCTTGATGGGGCAATGCTCGGCATCCTATTCAATCAAGGTCAAGTATGTTGCGCCGGTTCCCGTATCTTCGTACAAGATACAATTTATGATAAATTCGTAGCTGAACTTTCCGCTTTATTTGATAAAGTAAAAGTTGGTTTACCTTGGGAAGAATCTACACAACTTGGTTCTTTGATTTACGAAGCACAAGTTGAGAAAGTACTTAGCTATGTAGAACTTGCTAAAGAAGAAGGTGCTCGCGTTGCAGCTGGTGGTGTACGCGTTACTGACGGCGAACTTGGTAAAGGTTGCTTCATTAGACCTACACTTATCGTAGATGCTACAAATGATATGCGTGTAGCTCGCGAAGAAATCTTCGGCCCTGTAGCTGTTGTAATTAAGTTCCACAGCGAAGAAGAAGTTATCGAACAAGCTAATGACAGCTTATACGGTCTTGGCGGTGGCGTATTTACACAAAACCTCAACCGCGCAATCCGCGTAGCTCGAGCAATCGAAACAGGTCGTATGTGGGTAAATACATATAACTCCATCCCAGCAGGTGCACCATTTGGTGGCTACAAACAATCTGGTATCGGCCGTGAAACTCACAAAGTTATCCTTGAACACTACACTCAAATGAAAAATATCATTATTAACTTAAGCGATAAACCATCTGGTTTCTACGACTTAGATTAATAAAATAAAAATCTCCTATAAACTATAACAATGAGGCACCTCGTAAGAGGTGCCTTTTTTACGTTTAATTTTAGGGTAGTTTCTTAAATATGGATGTATACTGTATGCTATAATTAAGACCAACTAAGAGTGTATTGTAAAAGAGACTGGAGAGACAATGCGTAAATTAGATATATTAGGTATAGAGTTCATTATTGTATCTATAGTGTTGGGTGTAATACTTTATAAACTTGAAATAAGTAAGCATATCATTGACGAAGACTATGAATATATAAAAAAACATAGAATTTTTGGTAACTTAACAAAGTATCTAACTATAATCAGTATTATAAGTATAGTTTTAATAGATCTTAGGTTTATAATTTATAAAGATTATGAATTCATTATGACTTATGGGGGTGGATGGGTTGTTATGGGTCTTCTCACAATCTGTACAGGATTTTTCCAAAAGAAAAATAGTGTATATTTTAAACGGGGGCTTATTGCTATATTGTCGATATTGATATTTATTGCTGTATATATGTATGCATTTCGTGATGTATTTTTTTAGTAGTAAATCAAAAATAGAAAACTATTAGGTAATATCAATATAGATATTGTTTTGAGAGGGTGCCTATGAATTCAAAGAGAGTATTGAAATGGATTGGGTGTGTTGTTGCTGCCATATTATTAATTTATATTACTTTAATGGTAATAGTAATTTTATTGTTAGCTGGTAGTAGTGATTTTAAAAATAGCTCCATTCATTTAACTGAATTTTATAATAGTGCATTATTTTATGACGATGAAGAACATAAGATTGCTGATAATGTAGTTGCTGTTCATGAGGTAGATAATAAACTTTATTACATAACGTTAGACGGTATTGGTATTTTTGATGAAAATGTAAGTTTGCTAGATGCTTGGAATAAAGATATTAATAAATATAACACTTTCATTCCTCGAATAGATGCTAAAGAAACACAATTTAATGTAAGGCTTGATGAGTTATATCCTAATATTTCTAGTCTTGATGAAAGTGATAGAGATATATGGAATGAGATCTTTTTTGATAGCGAGAAACGATATACAGGTTCACACGCTGGATATACTATAAAGCTACCTTTCTATGTATCATATAGAAAGGAAGATATGGGTAAGCATAATGATATAGTGGATCTTTCTACAGGAACGATTATTGGTAAGTATGGTAGTGAACATATTTATAGAAACAACGCTTATTATAATTTTGAATTTGGAAAATTGACTAAACTTGATTTCTCTCAGAAAGCTATATATAGCTATTATTCTGATAATCTCGATATAGGTCGGTTTAGCAAGAATAATTCAGGAGATGAGAGATATGAATCTTATGCACGAAATGAGTTAAATAAAGTAAGAACGAATGATTTAACGGTATTACCTAATTTAATAAATCAACGATTCATAGTGTTTAACTCCTTTAACGAGTTTTCTGATTTTGATAAAGATACCTTTGAAGCATTAGCTATTAATGCGATTAAAAATAGGAAGGCGCTACAATTAGGGCCATTAGAAAATCAAACTCTAAGGCAATACTTAAGTAAATAGAGTAAATGCATAGTGAAGAATATTTGTACTAGATAAAAATAAGGAGTATCAAATTAATGAGTCATATTCCCATCAAAAAATTATATAATCCCCAATATAATCTGTTATCTATTAGTGATAAGGAAGAATTGTTATATCAGATTGGAGAAATATATAATTTAGAATTAATATCCTTTAAAGACTTTGCTGCATTTAGACAATCCACATATACGGCAGTATATCGTTCACATGATGGTATAGAATTTGTATTTGTTCCTGGAGATACTGTTACGTTAGGGTTTGATTTTAAAAATAAACCATTTCAGGATATTTTTAATGATGAAAATTTAGCGGAGCTTGCCTATCCATTTGTAGAGGGATATGAAGAGGAAATCTTTAGTGAAGACGATGTTCAAACTAAGATTAGGGAAACACTAGAAGATGAAGGAGTACTATCCAACATAGAAACATATTTTAAACATAATTTTACTCAAGAAGATGAGTTTGTAATCCATCCATTATTGGTACAAAAAGAGTATAGTGAAACTTGTTGGATACCTATTTCAGATGAGAAACTCAGACAAAATAAAGAGTGGCAACAGATGATAGAAAAAGCCGAAAGCGCAGGGCTTTCTGAAACAATGATTCATAATACCATATGTTTATATCAAACAGACGATAACAATTGGTATGGTAAACCTTATGAAGAAACTACATTTAAGAAATTGTTACAGAACATAAAAAATCATGGGTACTCTTTACCGACACGAAGAGAGTGGGAGTATTTAGCTGGCAAGGGGTGTAGGACCATTTTTCCATGGGGGAACAATATAGATTTTTCTATGAACTTAAAACATATGGAATGGATGGATAATAATGGAGAGTATACATTAGAAAATGAAAACTTTTTTGGCTTGATTATAGGAGATGATCCGTATTGTAGAGAAATCGTATATGATGAAGATAAATTTTCCTATAAAGGTGGAGATGGTGGCCGCAATATATGTGGAGGCTTAGGCGTTGTTTGGGGCTATTTACCTGTTTCACCATACTTTCAAGATAGTGAAATGGTAATTGGCGATAATATAAATGGAGGATATGATTTCTTTAGACGAGTTGTAAGGATTAATGACAATATGAAATGATGTTGCATATAATAATTCTAAAATATCAAATGATAAAGTTGTCTCATACGTAAAAGAGGTACCCTAGACGGTACCTCTTTTATTAATATTGGGATAAACGGAATATTTTTCTATATTCTTGCGGTGCATCAGAACCATCAGAAGGTTTTATGATGACTCTAATATATATATCTTTTTTGAAATCTGGATATGTTGCAGCATATGCTTTGCAGAATTGATCCATACGATTGTAAAAATTTGTTACATCTTGGTTTTGTATAGCTGAATAGGGGATAGGCATTTCAATATATAAAGAAGATGTATCATATGTGGCATAGGATAGCTCCTCTGCCGTTAGATAGTTATTCATTAATGGAAATGCAGTTATCAGTGGAATGTTGGTTATCAGTATTCGATCAACTTGTGGTACAACAGGTGCAGAGGTGTGCATGACTTCAGATATTTCAATTGGCATTTGTGGATACTTGTCAAAGGTGACTTGCCATGTATTATTCCTTTGTGGCTTCAATTGATATGTTAGATTAGGATAATTCTTATTTATATATTGTTGGACTTCCTCTTCACTGTAATGTGAGAGAAGATGACAACCCGTTGTTAGTATGAGAGATACTATAATCAACGGTAGTAATACAAATCTTTTAAGAGTAAATGGTTTCATTGGTATTCCTTTTATACTACTTTAGAAAGTTCAGTAAATCATAATTGATTAACAGGCATTGCTTAATTATTGGCGGTATTTTGAAGTACATTCTTTTAATTATATTATACCTAAAACATATTTTTACTTATATAGTTGATTAATACCATACTATTCTCCTATAAACTATAACAACGAGGCACCTCTTTTGTACTTAACAAGTCTATTACCTGTGACTGTATACGCTATGTTATAATTGTAGCCATATGAAAATGTGTTGTTTTGAGTGGGATCATATGGAATCATTTTTAGAAATTAAAAATAATCAAAGGAAGATATAAACTATGATTCATTTAGATTATCTATTAGTTATAGGCATATTGCTTAGCATTTTACTCTTTCTTTTGGTTGGAGTCTTTTACTATAGTAAAGCTAATCTTTTGAAGGGCCTCAATATTTGGTTCTTAATAATACTTAGCGCTCTTTTAAGTTATTTATTATATCCCTTATATGAACTGACAGATTATAGAGAAGAATTTA
>ERZ772979.1544-NODE-1544-length-13030-cov-7.479075_pt1 | contig 13030 bp, 9 predicted proteins | sample MGYA00511130_ERZ772979 | MGnify/ENA primary metagenome ERZ772979 (study PRJEB29015, sample SAMEA2738103) | human oral metagenome | biome: human oral; feature: human-associated habitat; material: saliva | place: China | collected 2186 ... | reverse complement strand
GACTTCTGTTGCTTTCATAAATAGTTGTTTTTATTATTATACCCTGAAATGTTTTATTTCATATATTTACGCTTGTTTACCTTGCAAAGGTAATATTTTTTTATTAAATTACTTGTCATTTTGTCGTTAAATATTTGATTACAGTGTTAATTAGTTATCCTTAGTTTCTATTATAAAGTATCTTTTTGTAACGCCATTAAATCTCTTTTTTCTCTGTTTTTCAGTGTCGTTACGTGTCAACAAATCCCTTGTTGGTTGTATTCTTTCATTGATTTAATAGACAAACAGAAATCCTTTTCGCAACAGATTGGATGTGTGGATACCCCCTTTTCTTACCTTTCATTCCGAAGGTCAGATTGCTCTTCAATTTTACAACATATATATGTAAATCAAATACCATATTATACTGAACTTTTTTTTATTTAAGTTTGCTGTCATATTTAACATTTCGTATAAAATATTGTAAGCTAATTAGTTACATACAACAAGGTGATGACAGTAATGACAGGAAATTTATTTTATACGAAAAAGCTATGTTTTATTTTCGATATAATTCTTTGCTCTTTAATCACATAAAATATCTTGCACCTAAAATATATTTCTATTTTGTTAGTGTATGGGTATATACTCTGTTCATGTCAGCCGAGCAACGCAGCCTCCTCCAAGTGCTCACTCCCATCAATAACTATAAACTCACTTTCCATATACTGATTTTGGCATGTCTTTAAGTCTATATCTTTGTTATGAAAATCATTTAATGACCCATATAATCATAGTGAACTTTATATCGTTAGGCGCACCCTTTTCTTTTTGAGCGGGGTTGGGGAAGGAGGTTTTTCAACCTTTCTGTCAACTATTTTCGCTCCTCTCATGTCTAATACATGCTCGTCATAGTTTAAGAAGACGCTCTTCAATGTTTAAGAACATGCCCTTCTTGCGTGTTGAAGACGCCCTTCTATGGTCACGAGAAGCGTCTTCTTTGAGGTTATATGTAACATCTTGATTTGTTGTATGTTACAAAGTCGTATTTAAGAGATAATATACTTCTACTTAGAGAGAGTTTAGTTTGATGCAATGTAGTGATTTTTTACGAATACATAGGGCGCTTAGAAGCGTCGAGTGATAGTTTTTCTTGTAAGTAGGAGAAGGTGGTTTTTCTTCCTTTCCCTTCCTTGCAATGAGGAGTTTGATTACAGAGTTACCCCCATAGAAGATGTTGATGAGGCTAAAAAAGGTGCTGTTATGCGTATCATTCATTAATGGGCAGGTGGGAATAAAACAATGCCCATAACCCTTGTTCTTGGGTTATGGGCATTATATAATAATGTGTAAGCACACTTGTTTTACTTCTTACCGAGTCCACGAAGCCATTTCAAAGGCTTTTTAATAAGAGCCTTCAAGCCAGATTCTTTGTTGGATGTTGATGGCAAATCCTCACGAATATCATATTTCGTACTCCTTCTTACAGACTTGTCTTCTGGTGTACGCTGGCGGTTGTTACGCTTCTTGCGCTTATTGTTAGGCTTCTTGTTCTGCTGATTGGTAGTGTTTTCAGCATTACCTTTATTATTAGCAGGTTTCCTGTCATTGCGCTTCTCGTTCTCAGTTTTTGGCTGACGCTCCTGCTGCTTACCCTTATTCTGACGGTTATTCTTCTTGTTTACTGGTTTACCCTCAGTTGCTGCAGGATTGTTATCTTGCTGCTTTTGAGGTCTATGGTTCTGTTTGTTTCCAGCCTTACGCTCCTGTTGGTTCGCGTTATTCTCGTCAGTGTTGTTCTGAGTCTGCGGTGCAGGACGTCTGTTGCGCTGCTTGTTGTTTCCCTGTTTCTTATCCTTGTGGCTCTGATGATCACGGTCCTTACGACGACGGCTCTTTGCACTATTGCCAGCCTTCTTAGGCTTTCCGTTGCTCTTATATTCAGGACCTTCGCCAAGTTCTGCAGGTAGTTGCGCCTTCTCAATCTCCTTCTCTAAGAACGATTCAATCTGTTGGAAGAAATAGATATCATCTTCATTTACGAAGGTAATCGCCTTTCCGTCACGGTCAGCACGTGCTGTACGACCGATACGGTGTACATAATCCTCTGCATCATGAGGTACATCATAGTTGATGACCATTGCTATGTCGTCGATATCAATACCACGTGCAACGATGTCGGTAGCAACCAGTACATCTATTTGTCCGCTCTTGAACTTAAACATAACGTCATTGCGCTGTTCTTGATCGAGGTCGGAATGCATCTCACCACAGTTGATATGCATACGATTGAGCGATCCTGCAATCTGCTTTACCTTCTGTTTTGACCCAGAGAAGATAATGACACGTTTGAGATCGCCAGCCTTGAAGATATCCTTAATGATACCCATCTTTTGCGTCTCATAGCATACGTAAGCTGTCTGCTGAATCTTCTCTGCAGGTTTACTAACAGCAAGTTTAATCTCAACAGGATTCTTTAGCAGTGTCTTAGCAAGTTCTTCAATCTTCTTAGGCATGGTAGCAGAGAACATAATTGTCTGACATGTAGCAGGCAATTTCTTTGCTATTGTCATGATGTCATCCGCAAAACCCATGTCGAGCATGCGGTCAGCTTCGTCAAGAATGAAGAAGCTCACCTTAGATAAGTCTACATTTCCGAGAGAAATATGAGAGATGAAACGACCTGGTGTTGCAATCACTACATCTGCTCCCAATGCGAGACTCTTCAACTCTTGGTCGTATCTATTACCATCATTACCACCATAGACAGCAACACAAGATACACCATTAAGATAGTAGGCAAAGCCCTGCATACCTTGGTCAATCTGCTGTGCTAACTCGCGTGTAGGCGACATGATGACACAATTAATTGCTGACTCAGGGTAGCCACCATCAGCCAGTTTAGAGAGAACAGGGAGGAGGTAAGCCGCTGTTTTACCTGTTCCAGTCTGGGCAACGCCCAATACGTCGTGTCCTTTTAATATTTCGGGAATGCACTTCTCCTGAACTGGAGTACATTCATCAAAACGCATGTCATATAGTGCGTCAAGTACGTTATCGTTTAAATCTAAATCTTCAAAATACATATTTTACTGTTTTGCCCTTCTTCAATGAGGGTAGTTTTTACTTTTGTTTTGTCCGCCTTATTAACTTGGTGCATGTCTGTAGCAGAAGTAGGCGATGATAGCAAAGATAATGTTTGGTATCCACGCTGCCAATATAGGCGGTGTGTCATCCTGAATAGCAAAGGTTGCTGAAACGGTCTGGAGCATGATATAGCCGAAACTCAATGCCAAACCGATTCCAAGATAGAGTCCCATTCCACCTTTCCTCTTACGTGAAGAGAGGGAGAGACCGATGATGGTTAGGATGAAGGAGGAGAACGACATTGCTATTCGCTTGTGGAACTCAACCTCGTATTGTACTACATTACCAGAGCCACGGCTGGTCTGCTTGGAGATATAGTTTAGTAGTTCTGGAGAGGTAAAGGTCTCCTGTTGACCTTTAGAATAGACAAGGTCGGTCGGTTCCATGAGTAGTACGGTGTCCTTTGAGGCTCCGCTTTGGATATGCTCCTTTAGTCCTTTCAGTGTACGTATCTTCCAATTGCTAACCTTCCAATGATACTTTGTGTCAGCAACGGTATCATACTGAATCTCCATTGCAGTCATGTGGCTAACAATCTTCTTGTTTTTAGTCTTTACAAGTGAGAACCCATAGCCCCGTTTATACTGGTCGTCGTAATGCTGAATATAAGCGGTAGTATTCTTTGCAACAAACAGTTGTACGTTCTCTGCCGATGTGTTCTTTTTAGAATTACGATAGAGAGACTCAAAGTTTTGGCGAATAACAGTCCCATGAGGTATCACAAAACTATTAAGATAGAATGTTAAGCCTGCGATGAGCACACATGATATCATGTAGGGACGCATCAGTCGTCTGATAGACACACCTGCTGCCATCATTGAAATAATCTCTGAGTTACCTGCCAGTTTGGAGGTAAAGAAGATAACTGCAATGAATACGAATAGTGGAGAGAAGAGATTGGAATAGTAAGGGATGAAATTGGCATAGTAATCAAAGATGATTGCTCGCCATGGAGCATGATACTGCGTGAACTTAGAGAGGTTCTCATTAAAGTCGAACACAATAGCAATGGAGATAATCAACAAGATAGCATAGATGTATGTACCTATGAACTTCTTAATAATATACCAGTCCAGAATACCGATAAAACGAGAAGGGGAGAGCATCTGAAGTAGATGTCCTACCTTCTTTAAGACAGGAAAGCGTGTAATCACACGTAGTCCGAAATGATGAATCAGTTTCTTAACTTTATCAACAATCTCTTTAACCTTACTCATTTGGTTTCTTCTTAAATTCTTCTTCCTAACTGTTCAATGACAGAAGTTTTCCACTGTACGAAGTCACCCTGCTCAATATGTGTACGTGCATCCGTTACGAGACGGAGATAGAACGCAAGGTTATGGATGCTGGCAATCTGCATTGCGAGCAATTCTCCTGCCTTGAAGAGATGATGGAGATAGGCTTTACTTGTGATAACATCAATGTCACAGCCATCTGGATCAATCGGTGAGAAATCATTTTCCCACTTCTTATTCTTCATGTTCATCGTACCATTGTAGGTGAAGAGCATTGCATTACGGCCGTTACGGGTAGGCATAACGCAATCGAACATATCCACACCGCGCTCAATAGCTTCAAGAATGTTCTGTGGTGTACCAACTCCCATCAGGTAACGAGGCTTGTCCTTTGGAAGAATCTCATTGACTACCTCAATCATCTCATACATTACCTCTGTTGGTTCACCAACTGCCAAGCCACCAATGGCATTACCATCTGCACCCTTATCAGCCACAAACTTTGCTGCTTCACGGCGTAAGTCTTTGTAAGTACAGCCTTGAACGATAGGGAAGAGACTTTGGTTATGACCGTAGAGTGGCTCCGTCTCGTTGAAACGTTTAATACATCTGTCAAGCCAACGTTGCGTTAGTTGCAAACTTTTCTTGGCATATTGATAATCACTCTGTCCTGGAGGGCACTCGTCAAAAGCCATCATAATATCGGCACCAATGATTCGCTCGGTGTCCATCACGCTCTCTGGGGTGAAGATATGCTTAGAACCATCGATGTGACTTCTGAACTCACAGCCCTCTTCTGACAGTTTACGAATACCTGTTAAAGAGAATACTTGGAAGCCACCAGAGTCTGTCAGGATTGGACGATCCCAACCATTGAAACCATGCAGACCACCTGCAGCCTTGATGATATCAAGTCCCGGACGCAGGTAAAGGTGATAGGTATTACCCAAGATAATCTGTGCCTTAACTTGTTTTCGCAACTCCTCAAAGTGTACACCCTTAACAGAACCGACAGTACCAACAGGCATAAAGATAGGACTCTTTATCTGTCCGTGGTCGGTTGTGATGATACCTGTGCGGGCATCGCTGGCATTATCTGTATGCTGAAGCTCAAATGTCATTATTTTGTTTCCTCCTTCTTTTCTTCAACAATCGTAAAGTCTACAGGGTGTTCTACCTTTTCATCGGTCAAAGCAAAGTCCCATACCTGCTGAATGTTCTCAACGAAGTGGAATTGAAGACCCTTACGATAAACCTCAGGTATCTCCTCAACGTCCTTCTTATTCTCTGAACACATCACGATATCAGTAATTCCTGCACGTTTAGCAGCAAGTATCTTCTCCTTGATACCACCCACTGGAAGAACCTTACCACGTAGGGTTATCTCGCCCGTCATTGCTGTGTTCTTACGTACCTTACGCTGTGTAAGTGCTGAAGCAATACTTGTCGCAATCGTTATACCAGCTGAAGGACCATCCTTTGGAGTTGCTCCTTCTGGTACGTGGATATGGATGTTCCACTGTTCAAAGATGCGATAATCAACGTTCAATGCGCTGATATGTGCCTTGACATACTCCAATGCAATGACAGCAGACTCTTTCATGACATCACCAAGGTTACCGGTCAGTGTTAACTTACCCGCTTTACCTTTAGACAGAGAGGTCTCAATAAAGAGAATCTCACCACCAACACTGGTCCATGCAAGACCTGTTACCACACCAGCATATTTGTTGCCCTGATAGATGTCACGTGTGAAAGGTGGCTTACCTAATAAGTCCTCTAACTTATCTGGAGTAATCTTCGTATAAGGAAGTTGCTTATCCATTGCCTGCTTGAAAGCCAACTTGCGCATAGCTTTGTTGATTTGCTTCTCAAGTTGACGCACACCACTTTCACGGGTATAGCTTTCAATAATCTTCTCCAACGTTGCTTTCGCAAACTTTGGCTTCTCTTCTAACTGGTCTAAACCTGTGTTTTCGAGTTCTTTTGGTACGAGATGGCGCTTTGCTATCTCAACCTTTTCTTCCGTGATGTAACCTGAAACCTCAATAAGTTCCATACGGTCGAGTAGTGGACGTGGGATTGTATTGATGTCATTGGCCGTTGCAATGAATAAGACCTTTGATAAATCGTAGTCCATATCCAAGTAATTATCATGGAAGGCATTGTTCTGCTCAGGGTCGAGAACCTCCAATAAGGCTGATGAAGGGTCGCCGTTAACAGTGTTCTGAGTAACCTTATCAATCTCGTCAAGGATAAATACAGGATTTGATGACCCCGCCTTCTGAATATTCTTGATGATACGTCCAGGCATAGCACCAATGTATGTCTTACGATGTCCTCGGATTTCTGACTCATCATGGAGGCCACCTAATGACACACGAACATACTTACGTTTCATTGCTTCGGCTATACTCTTGCCCAAACTAGTCTTACCAACACCCGGAGGACCGTAAAGACAGAGGATTGGTGACTTTAGATTGCCACGCAACTGAAGGACTGCAATATATTCAAGGATACGTTCCTTCACCTTGTCCATACCATAGTGATCTTTGTCAAGAATACGTTTCGCACGCTTCAAATCAAGGTCGTCTTTGGTATATTCATCCCAAGGCAGATTAACTATTGTGCGCAAGTAGTTTACTTGTACACTATAGTCAGGGCTCTGTGGGTTTAATGTTTCGAGTTTGTCTAATTCCTTTTGGAAAACTTTAGCTACCTCTTCTGGCCACTTCTTGTTCTTAGCCTTCTCAAGCAACTCCTTCTTGTCAGGTGCAGAATCGCCATCCCCTAACTCCTCCTTAATATTCTTAATCTGCTGATGCAGGAAGTATTCGCGCTGCTGCTCATCGAGATCTTCGCGTGTCTTAGAGCGTATGTCTTGGCGAAGATGCTGGAATTGTATTTCACGATTTAGCACCTTCATCAATGAGAATAAGCGATCCTTGATAGAGTTCTCTTCCAACATTTGAATCTTGTCAGTCACAGGGAATGGCATTGTTGAGCAAATATAATTCACTGCAATGACAGGATTATTAATGTTGTCAAGTGCGAATTGTGAATCGTCTGGAATGTCGTCACTACCATGGATATATTCCTTTACGACCACCTTCATGTCTTCTACTGCTGTAGAAAACTCTTTGTCCTTTTCAGGCTCAGCCTCTTCTGGTATAGCCACAGTGTATCCCTTCATGTAAGGTGTTGTTGTTGTAATCTTCTTTATCTTACACTTGCCAAGACCTTGCAATATCACAGTGCGGTTATTACCTTCGTAATTACCAGGCATATCAAAGGCACGAACGAAGCGTGCATAGATACCTGTCGTATAGATGTCGTCCTCTTGAGGCTCGTTAATGTTGCTATCTTTCTGACTGACAATCGCTATGATTGTGTTTGGATTCTCTTCCAAGTGTCTAACAAGTTCTAATGTTGGCTTCCTTCCAACGAGGATAGGGGAGAGAATCCCAGGGAACATAACGAGGTTACGGGTTACGAAAACGGGTATCTCGCCGTCGACCTGTATGTCTAACTTTGGCATATCACCCTCGTAATCAGTAATCATTTGAATAGAGCTATTTTGTTTCATAAAGTTCTTTTATACCTACTTTTAGCTTGCAAAGGTACAAAATAAAACCGAAAGACTGAAAGAATAATTGTGCTTTAATTGGCTCTCTCGTAAAAAGACTGGTTTATATGCGTGAAGAGATGGTGGTTAGGATGAGTTGCAATGTAAATAAGAAAAACTGTTTTTCGGGGCTTTAAGCTTGCTGTTTGATATGGTTAAACAGCATATATAACAACGCATAAGCTCTTTGAGATAGATGGTAATGTTTTTACCTTATTGTCTATCTACTTCATGCCTACTTGATGTAGAATTCTTGTGTAATATTTTGATACCATTCTGTGCGTGTCCCCTTATCGGTGGTCAGCACTTGTTCTTCCGTCTCACATTGTTTAGTAGCGTCCTTCCCAAATTCTATTAAGCAGCGTTTAGCTGGTTTTGAAGATTTAGTCTTAATGTTTACAAGCTTCAATACTGATAATCCGTTAAATATAGCTTCTGCTTCAAGTATATCTTTGTTGTCGTAGGGAATGATAATGGAGAGCGTTCCCTTTGTTTTAAGGAGCCTCTTAGCATGATAAATAAGTTCTTGAGGAGAGAGGGAATCAGCATGCCTTGCAGTCGTTCTTGACTGTAAAGGATTTTTTAATGAGTTGATGAAATATGGCGGATTACAGACGATTGCATCATAAACGCCCTCAGTACAGGTTTCATGACATAGCTGATAGTCTTGTAGACAACAATTGATGATGTTTATTCTATCGTTGAACGGAGATTGTGAAACGTTAAGCTGAGCATCCTCGAAAGCTCCTTTGTCTATCTCTATAGCGTCAATGTCGGCTAAAGGAAAACGTTGAGCCATCATGAGAGCGATGAGTCCTGTCCCTGTTCCGATGTCAAGAATCTTCTTACCTCCTTGTGCCCAAGCTCCAAGCAATACCCCATCTGTCCCGACCTTCATGGCCGTGTGGTTGTCAACGATATGGAATTGCTTAAAAGTAAAGCCCATGCGCCTTGTTATGGAGTTTCTATATATTCAGTTTGCGAAGCAGATTCTTATTGATTGCCTGTACTTTTCTACTTTGTTTGGTAAGGTCTTGTCTCATCAAGTCAAAGTTGTAGAATATCTCAGAAAAGGCTGTTTGTAACATATTTGGTTGTCTACAGTCCTTCCCATCCTTAGGGTTAACAATGATGTTTATGCCTTTAGGGACAATAGAAATATCCACATCTGCACTTGATGTAATAGGGTCGCCATCATAGTGAATGATACCTTCGCTCTTACGATGTATGTGTATATGCTTGGATCTGAAGGTCTTTATCTTCAGATTCTTATCTAATGTCTTATTGAAAAGTTCTATGGCAACTTGTGGCGCATCGATGAGGTCGAATGGTTCCATTATGATAACATCTAACAGTCCGTCGCTCATTGATGCCTGAGGAGCGATGTATGCATTGTTACCATACTGTGAGGCATTGGCTACAGATACGAGGAAGGCCTTATAGCTATGCGTCCCGTCTTCATCTTCAATGACGTAAGTTTCAGGCTCATAACGCAATCCCTCCTCAAGAATCTTCTGCATATAAGTGATAGGACCACGTTTCCCAGCTTCTGCAAACTTCATAGAAATGAATGCATCGAAGCCCATTCCGCAGGTGCAGAAGAATGGATGTTCGTTAATGATACCATAGTCAAGTTTCTTAATATCGCAGTAGTTTAGAATGTCAATACATTTCTTAAGATTCATGGGTAGGTTTAGGTGTCTGGCAAGTCCATTACCAGAGCCACACGGAAGGATGCCCATTGCCGTGTCTGTTTGGGTCAGTGCTCTTCCAACTTCGTTGACAGTACCATCTCCACCTACAGCAACAACAATATCAACACCATCCTTTGCCGCTTCCTTTGCGAGCTCAGTTGCATGGCCAGCATAACTTGTTTCTGCTATGCAATAGTCAAACCTATCTTTATCGAGCCGTTCTTCAATAAGGTCAGGAATGCCTGCTTTACTGACTGTACCCGATATTGGGTTTAGGATAAAAGTTATTTTTTTCTTATTCATTGTGCCAAATAATCAGCGCATAGTTTATTTGTACAAAGATACATATTTGTTGTTTATATCGTGGAGATTAAGAGAGTAAAAATGTTTAAAAACCACTTTTCTAATCAAAAAGACTTTTTTGTCATTCTAAATTAGTATCTTTGCAGCCTGAAAATAATATTTAAGTAGTCATTGACTACACTATATTAAAAAATAATGGGACAATTACAAGACAAGTACAAAAGCTACCGCGAGCCGCAAAAGTTTATGGAGGCAGGTGTCTATCCATACTTTCGTGAGATTACAAGTAAGCAAGGAACAGAAGTAACAGATATTGATGGCAACAAGATTCTTATGTTTGGTTCTAACGCCTATACGGGTTTACCAAACGATCAGCGTGTGATTGATGCTGCTCATCGTGCTCTTGATAAGTATGGTTCGGGGTGTGCTGGAAGTCGATTCTTAAATGGTACGCTCGATCTTCATGTACAGTTAGAGAAAGAACTTGCTGCTTTTGAAGGTAAAGATGAGGCGCTTGTTTTCTCAACAGGCTTTTCTGTGAATGCTGGTGTTCTCGCTGTGGTTGTGGGACGAGGTGATTATATCATCTGTGACGACCGCGATCATGCGAGTATTGTTGATGGACGTCGTTTGAGTTTTGCAACTCAACTGCGTTACAAGCATAACGATATGGAGGATTTGGAGCGTATTCTCCAGCGTCTTCCTAAGGAGGCTGTTAAGTTGATCGTCGTTGATGGCGTCTTCTCTATGGAGGGAGACCTTGCTAATCTCCCTGCAATTATAGAGTTAAAGCATAAGTACAATTGCTCTGTTATGGTCGACGAGGCACACGGATTAGGTGTCTTTGGCCGTCAGGGTAGAGGTGTTTGCGACCATTTTGGGCTGACTGATGAGGTTGATCTTATTATGGGCACCTTCTCAAAGAGCTTGGCTTCTATCGGTGGTTTCATAGCAGGTGATAAGGATACCATTAACTATCTTCGTCATACTTGCCGTACCTATATCTTCTCTGCAAGTAATACTCCATCTGCAACAGCGGCTGCGTTGGAAGCTCTTCATATCTTGGAGCAAGAGCCAGAACGTCTGGAGCAGTTATGGAAGGTTACGAATTATGCATTGAAACGCTTCAGAGAAGAAGGCTTTGAGATTGGTGATACAGAGAGTCCGATTATTCCGCTCTATGTACGTGATATCGAAAAGACTTTCATTGTTACGCGATTGGCTTACGAGGCTGGCGTATTTATCAACCCTGTTATTCCTCCTGCTTGTGCTCCACAAGATACGTTGGTACGCTTTGCGTTGATGGCTACTCATACTGAAGAGCAGGTTGAACGTGGCGTTCAGGCGCTGACAAAGATTTTTAAGGAACAAGGTCTTATAAAATAAGATACTAATAGATTCTGATAAAGGAACTATAATTTAAGAACGAAGAGGTTATTCTTATTGAGTAAACTCTTCGTTCTTTTTTATATACTATATATATAAGGTGTAAATGCTTCGATGAGATTACGCCTTATGGTTATCTCTCAGTGGCATGTACGATAGGATTTACGCCTATATTATGTGTAGGACGATAAAATGCAAGTTGTGTTCTTTATGTTTTGTTAGTTCTCATATCTGTTTGCTATATGTACTATACTGTCTGTTGTTATGGTAGAAACGATTCTATTTACTCATTATTTACCTATTTTGTGAGGCTTTCCTACTTTTTGTGTTGAGTCTTGATATAGCTGGAGTTGAAGGCGAAATATAACGTGTGAGTACTATTTGTAGTTATTATCTCCTTGCAGGAATGATAGTCAGTTGTTGCCTATAGTGGACTGAGAAAGTAAACTACGAATTGCACGAATTAAGCTAATACGAGGGTAATAAACTTGAATAACACTGGCTGCATAAGATGGAATGCTGTTGTGACAAGCTGAGAACAATGTAAAGAAGATAAAAACTGATATATTGAAAAACCATTACATAGAACAACGTTGAATACTCTCAAAAGACGAGTGTAATATCTATTAATTACGTGTTTATAACTTACAATAAATCAATTTGTTACGAATAACGTTTGAGAACATGCTCTTCTTGCCTCAAGAAGGGCGTCTTCAACATGCAAGAAGAGCATGTTCTCGAACGAAGAAGGGCCTTTTCTTATATCACCTCAGAACCTTGCTTGAAAGAATAGGGGAGTGGTTTATAAAACATCTCTACAATTTTTGCTATCATGTATAGTGTTTCTTCTTACGCTATCAATCATTCTGTGGGGGCTTCTCGGAGAGTTTTCTTCAAAGAGCAATAAGGGGTTTTACATATAAGTAGCGGTTGCAAATCGTTGGATTTACTTCCTCTTCGAGACAACATGTGCTGATTAAAGGGAACAGGAGAAGAGGAAAGTAGCCACAATGAAGCTCTTGTTGGAGGCTAATAAAAGGTCAATGTTAATCGTATTGTTCCACTTGTATGGGTAATATCAATCATTATTTCCCTCTCAGCAAGGATGGTTGACGAGAGAAAAATTAGTAGTTGAGGTGGGGGAGGGGTTACTTCTTCTGACCTTATAAGCTCTATTACGCCACATATCTGAAGCATAAACCTAATCATTATACTCTAATTTTATTTGGAAAGAAGGGCGGTCTGTTCGTTAGATCTTAGTAGATAGGTTAGGAAAGGACATTTTATTTTAGTTTACATGGATATAGAGTGATGCCTTTATTATAGTTTGATAATCAATAGTTTATTTAATATTAGAGCAGAGAAAAGTTAACAGAATAATGCAAAAACATTAATTTTTCTTGAAAAAAAACGTAGAAAAGTTTGGCAGTACAGAAAATATATAGTACCTTTGCACTCGCAATTCGGAAATGAGTTAATCATTAAAGAAAAGCAACGGGGCGTAGCGCAGCTCGGTAGCGCATCTGGTTTGGGACCAGGCGGTCGCAGGTTCGAATCCTGTCGCCCCGACTTTTGTCTAACTCTTTAGAGAAAGAGAGACGTTAAATGCGGCAATAGCTCAGTTGGTAGAGCACGACCTTGCCAAGGTCGGGGTCGCGAGT
>ERZ772979.1539-NODE-1539-length-13049-cov-5.150916_pt1 | contig 13049 bp, 12 predicted proteins | sample MGYA00511130_ERZ772979 | MGnify/ENA primary metagenome ERZ772979 (study PRJEB29015, sample SAMEA2738103) | human oral metagenome | biome: human oral; feature: human-associated habitat; material: saliva | place: China | collected 2186 ... | reverse complement strand
TTGCCATTTGGGTTTCCTCCTAATTAATTCCAACCGACTTAACAAATCTCATAAATGCTTCATGTCCAAACGGAGTATTCTTATAAACGCCAGCATCTTCGAGAACTCTTGCAAACACTTGTCCTACTTCGTGTTGAACTACGCTATTAATCTCTTCTTCTTTAACGTTAGGGTATTTTTCTTTTAATTGGTCTGCCCATTCTAAATGATAATCTGCAATTGCGTTATCTTTGCCTAAAAGATATTTCTCAACTTCCTCTAACTCTGTTTTCAAACGAGGTGGTAAAATCGCAAGTCCCATCACTTCAATTAACCCGATATTTTCCTTTTTAATATGCTGAACATCTTTATGAGGATGATATACGCCATCTGGATGTAACTCTGATGTGTGATTATCTCTCAAAACAAGATCCATTTCAAATTGACCATCCACTACACGAGCAATCGGAGTGATTGTATGGTGCGGAATTTCTCCAGTTGTAGCAATAATATCTGCCTCTAAATCGGTATACCCTTGCCATGATTTTAAAATCTTCGAAGCTAATTCCACTATTCTTTGTTTATTCTTACCACGTAATCGAAGAACAGACATTGGCCATTTCACAATACCAGCTTGAATATCTTCGAATCCTGAAAATACGAAGGTTGTTTCACATTCCGCTACTTCCATTGGGAAAACGTATTTTCCACCTTGATAATGGTTGTGACTTAAAATAGAGCCACCTGCAATAGGGAGGTCTGCGTTTGATCCTGCAAAATAACCCGGAATAATATCTACAATTTCTAATAGTTGTTCAAATGTTTCAGGAGTAATCGCCATCGGAATATGCTTTGTATTTAGAAAAATGGCATGCTCATTAAAATATGAATATGGTGAATATTGTAATCCCCATTCTTCATCTCCAAGTTTCATTCGGATAATTCTATGATTCGCACGAGCTGGGTAGTTTACTCTTCCTTGATACCCTTCATTTTCCATACACAAAAGACATTTTGGATAATTCGAAGCTTTCATCAATTTCTCAGCTGCAATTGTTTTAGGGTCTTTTTCTGGTTTAGAAAGATTAATCGTAATCTCAAGCGGTCCATATTTTGTTTCTGCACGGAACGCAATATTTTTAGCAATCGCTGATAATTTAATATAGTCGTTATCTTTACTTAGTTGATAAAAATCATTCACGGCTTTTTCAGGAGACTCTTGATAAGTACTCCAGAATTTTTCATTAACAGCACTTGGGATTGGAGTAATAAAGTTCATTAACTCTGCACCTAAACAGTCTTTTTCTTCTGCCAAGGAGCCTACTTTCCCATTTGTTTCAGCCAATTCAACGAGCATATCTTTTAATTTTTTTATATCTGTTTCACTTGTAGGTGTATTAGCTCCTTCCTCTCCGACTAGAGCAAGTACTCTATTCTTTACATATGAGTAATCCATAGGTTTATACAACCCAGATTGAATTACTTGTTCAACAAAATTATCGATTACTGTTTGCATCATTTTCTCCTTTTAATCTACTGGTCATCCTATTATTTTTTTCTTATAGAGTGCTTCAATCCGTTAAAAGATCGACGACTAATATACTTGCATCATCTTTCTTTCCATAAATAGGATCAACTTCCTGTGATTGTTTTCTCATTACAATTAGATCATCCAATTTATTCTCTGGATGTTGAGAATAGAACTCATAAAAACCATCACTCATTAATACAATTTGAGGACTAGTCACTTCTGTACTCCCATAAATAGCATGTTCTACACAAGATTCATCTAGCGAGCCAATCCAATATCCATTTGACGTATTGGCCAGTTCTCTAATTTTTTGTAAGATAGTTTTTCTTTGGACGCCTTCCTTTCTTGAATGTGCAATTTCGTTTTTTCCTAAATCAAACAAACGGTCCACACGATGGTCGGTTATCTCTTTGTCATTCACGAGCACGACACAATCTCCAAGAATCATGTATTCCAGTTTTGTTTTTGTTAATTTTGCAAAAACAAAGGCAAACGTCGGCAGTTTACAATATTCTTCATGGTTAGAATCATCTAACCCTATAATCGAACGGACCTCCTTAATACTTTCAGAAAAAATTTCTTTTAACGTTTTTGATTCTGCACAATGTTTTGCAATCACCTTAGACAATAAATGCGTTACTTCAGAAACCGAATATCCAATCGATTTTTTTGCATGATATAAATCTGTGGCTCCATCAATCACCCAAAAGAAATTTCCAAAACTACCAAGCGCATCTTCGTTTTCAACCGCCGTACCTTGAATAGAACAAATGCTTTTAATTTTCATGACGTTTCTTCACTCCTCCAACTCCAAAAAATACTCCTAATCCAACAAGAGAAGCAATAGCACCTAAATAACTATTCGTTCCTGTTTGTGGTAATTCTTTTTGATTTCTGTTTGCTTCAGCTTGAACGAGTGCTTCTTTTGCTGGGGTGTCGGATTTCTTGCCTTCTTCAGAAACCTTACGGAATTCGAACTGTAGATATCTTTCAAAACGTTCTCCTTGCGCGATTGGAACGAACACCTCTCCAATTTTGTCAATTATATTAGCCAATTGATCATCGGAGTTGGTTGCAAGATAGTAATACCCATTTTTATTTCTTGCAATCACATGATAGTTTCCATTTTCTGTATGAATATCAGCATGTCCAAGACCTAAAGCTACGACGGAAATATTTCCGTTATCGCCAGAATTTAGCAGTGAAATGGAATTTCCTGTTAGGTTTGAGAAAGAATTATCAGTTGCTGTAATGCTACCTGTAGAGTTATTGATGACAATCCCATCTTTCCCGCCGTTAATAACGTTGCCTGAAACAGTTAATCCATCACTAATGCGGATCAGTTCAATTGAAGGAACTTCAGAATCTTGAGCTTGATTATTAATCGTATTGTTTGTTACTTCGATATCTTTTACTTTTCCTAAATACTCTTCGCTATCTCTTGCTACTCGGATTGCTTGTGTTTTAGGGTCTTTAATATTGAATCGATTATTCGTAATTACTACTTTCTTATTTAAGTCCAGAACATCTTCTGTATTTTTGTAACTAAAGGCATTTACTAACGCTCCACCATTTTCTCTGTATCGAACACTTTCTTCCTTTGTCTTTTTATCAAATACATTATCTTTAATCACAATATCTGTGAATCCAGTAAATCGAATCCCTGAATAAACTAAGTTGTCGAAATGATTGTTCAAAATCTTAATATTCGAAGGATTTTGAGTAGTAATGGTTTGATAATGCGTACCAATTGCGGTTACCAACTCACCGGACTTATCACTCTTTCCAAAGTATGAATTTTGAATGGTTACATTTTCTGACTTCACACCAGTTTCGTTTAATGCGTACGGGAATCCTTTTCTTGTCATCGGTTCGATTTGAATCGACTCTTTTGTAATCATCGCATTATCTTTAATCGTTTTAGGTAATGCTTGACCTAAGAAACGAGATTGATCCACCAATACATTTTTAGACCCCGCAATTTGAATGGCATGCCCTTGATAACTATCTTTAAACGTTACATTGCGGATAGTGACATTTGAGCTATTCCCAATCGCAAAACCACCAGAAGAATTAATAAACGGTAAATTCTTTGGTTTAGTGCCTTCTTCATTCAAAGCACCATTCATATCAATCGTACCACCCGTAAAACTAATATTTTCTGTTGGCTCCCAGAAAATCTTATCTCCTCCATTAATGAAAGGACCCGTCATAAATACGATTGAAGGACGTCCTTGGAAGTTAATTCCGTTAACAATCGTTGCATCATCATGCAAGCGAATATCGATATTGCTCTTTAATTGGACCATTTTCTTTACAAGATACTTTCCTTCAGGGAAATATAATTTTCCTCCACCTAGTCCTTGAGATGCAGCATCGATAGCTGCCTGCATAGCTTCATGATCATCCGTAACTCCATCCCCAACTGCACCGAAATCTTTAACATTTAAAGTATCAGTTGTAGGTTGAGCAGCTTCTGCCCCATTCGCACTTCTTTCCGATACAGAACGAAGAGCGTTAGTTGGTACATTTAACTTTTCGTTATTTGCATCTTTATTTACTTCTTCTACTTTTTCACCAGCATCAGCTTTCTTAGGAGTTTCTACATTTTCTTTTGGAGTTGCATTTTCTACCGTAGTTTCTAATTGGCTGTCCTTTTGTGCAGGAGTTTCTTTTGCCTCTTTCTCACCCTCTTGAACTTTTTCAGGAGATGTCTCCGTTGTTACTAGTTTGTTTTCTTCTGTAGTTGGCTGAGTAGAAGTAGCCACTTCCTCTGCTAAAACATTTTGCGCGCCTATAAAAGAAACCGCTAACAAAATAGAGCAAACTCCAACTTTTAACTTACGAATACCAAATACTTTTTTGCCGTCTAAACGTTTCATAATGACCTCCATATTTTATGACCTAATAGATATTTACTTTTTGACACCGGTGTCATTTTATGACGACTACATCTTACCGCTCAAACGATTAAATGTCAAGCGCTTTCAGAAATACTATTAGTATCCGTATTTTCGAAAACAAAAAAGAATGCTAATCATCAACATTCTTCTTCATTCTATTTTAATTCTTCTGAATCTTAATTGGATACCGCTTCACGGCTTGTGGCAACTGCTCCAGCAACGCATCATTGACCTTGCTTTTCCCCATGAAGAACATAGTCGTGGTTCCATCCTTTTGTTCAATGATGACGAAATAACGAGCGCCACCACCTTTTCGACCGCGCATAAAATCAAACGAAATCCGGCGAATCGATGATAGAGGAATTCGACGCTTTTTGAAACAGAACGCCACATGAATGTAAAATGTTCCATTCGCGATATGAAAAGCTGCCATGAACGGACCTCCGCTTTGTTTTGCGGCTGTCCATCGGCGAACGAAAATGACAAGCACACATGTCGCTATGAATCCACCACTCACCAAGAAAAGCATCGGAATCCCGAATCTCGCTCCACTTTCTATTGTTGCCATCTTCATTCCTCCTTTGCATCAACGATTCGTTATGCCAATTTTTTATATAATTTTGTCGCAATCCATACAATTACAATCGCCATGAATAAAATTCCAGTTTCAGCGATTCCAGCTCCAACGACATTTCTTTGATAGAGCGCTGCAAAGAAATCCGCCATCATATGTAGTAAAACAGCACCGCATAAATACTTTTTATTCTCTACAATGACACTGTAATAAACGATAATGCTACAGCCAATATGAATTCCAATTGAACTGATTCTTTCGAGAACCGTTATCATAGCTGTTTCAGCATTAAACTGTGCTGCAACTTGAAAACTTTGCATGGCGAAGGCTGCATTCTTTTCAGTAACATGCAATGCCTTCAGCGCGGAATCTCCACTTCCATTCTGAAGCGATGTCGCAATCACTAAGTAAAGCAGAATCACTGGAAGGACAACTGTTAGAATTTCAATGACTGCGTGCCCAATTCCATACAAAACTGCATTTTCACGGGTGCGATGTTTTTTCATAATGTATTTTAATACGATATAGCGACCACATTCCTCAAAAATACCTGCCATCATCATTCCATATAAAATGAATGCTACTGTATTTCCATTTAGAAACTGAGAAATCGGATTGTCTGCAAGTAAAAAGAAATAATGGAAGCCTGCTTCAAGGACTCGGGCAGAAACAATAAACCCTAATGCCCCAGCAATGAAATAACTGATTTTCACTTGGCCTTTATGGCTTCTCATCCAATAAACGGTAGGTAAAATTCCTATTAAAAGAAGCAAAACAATCGTCACGAATAATGACGGAATCGCGGTTGGTCCAAGAACGATTTGATTAAATCCACTCATGCTTGATCACCGTCCCAGATTTCAATACAGAATCCTTTATGGCCACACTCTGAGCAAGTTAAATTCCGGGTTGTTGGCGTATGCTTTGCAAAGAAAGCTTCTTTCTTTCCTGGTTTAAATTCTTGATGGCACTCAGGGCAAATATATTTAACGTGTTTATAGTAATAGTTACATACCCAAACAAGCCATACCGTTGCAAAAAGAGCCCATAGCGCAAATCCCCCCCACATTCCTTTGAAAATCCAGAATGCAATCGACACCCACTGAAGCGCTCCGACCACCAATCCTGTTGAAAGTATCATCCGGTAAAGTTTTTTGAGTTGTTTTTTACCTTTCATCACTACTGCTATGTCCGCAATGGATTCAAGTGAGAAGGATTCTTTGTTTTGGACTGTCGACTGTAATTCACGCAATTTTTCCAATTGATCTTGTTTTTCTTGGATTTCTTCCATCAATAGGCTTTCCTGTTGTTCTATTAAAATCGAAATCACTTTTTCAGGATGCTCTTCTTCTAATAATTGAGAAATGGCATCGATAGGTACATCCACCTCTCGAAGAAAACAAATGACTTTTAGACGTTGAAGATCACTTTCAGAATATAATCTTCTTCCCCCTTCAGAAAGTTCTGTCGGAATTAAGATACCTCTTTTGTCATAATACTGAACGGTTCGAACGGTCACATTGCAAAGTTTCGCAAGCTCACCTGTCGTATATTTTGACATAGCTTTCACCTCCTTAATGCCTGCATATTACTACATTACGTAGCGTTACAAGCAATACCTGACGCTAGGGGATTTTTCATTTTTCTATTAAATACTATATTAAATGCTAATTTTATTTTTTTCCACCTCTTTTAAGTAAGTTTTAAGTTCATGGTGCAAAGTATAGTTATCCAAACGGAAAGGAGAAGCTCCCCAAACCAGGCGAGCGGTGACAAACATGAAAATAATCGTCATTATTCCAGCATATGAACCAGAGGAAAAATTAATTCCTTTAACGCAACAACTAATCGCCAAAGACTTAGAAGTAGTCGTTGTCGATGATGGCAGTGGGGAGAAATATCTTCCTATCTTCAACCAACTCACAGGAGCGACCGTTTTAACGCATCCTGAAAACAAAGGAAAAGGTGAAGGCCTAAAAACAGCTTATCGATACATTAAAGAAACATACGCAAACGAGGAAGTGGCCATCGTCACGGCAGACTCAGACGGACAACACAGTCCAGAAGACATCATGCGCATCGCGACCAGGGCATCTCTAGAGAATGACAGTCTCGTACTCGGCGTTCGTAACTTCGACGGAACCCACGTCCCACTTCGAAGCCGTGTCGGAAATAAAATCACCTTGAAAATTTTCGAGCTTACAAGCGGCACGAAAATTAGTGATACACAAACCGGTCTTCGTGGATTCTCAAGCACGCATTTAGAGAAAATACTTGAAATTTCAGGATCACGTTTCGAATACGAAATGAACGTGTTGATGGTTTGGGCAAAAGAAAAACGCCCATTCTGTGAACTAGAAATTCAAACCATTTACGAGAACAAAAATGAGGGTTCACACTTTAATCCTCTTCGCGATTCATTCAGAATCTACAAAGAGATTTTCCAATTCGCCCTATCATCAATTCTCTCTTTTTTTCTAGACTACACCCTCTACGCCTTCCAGATTTTTATCGGCGTACCTCTCGTGACCGCTAACGTGGTCGCAAGGGTGATTAGCGCAGGATTCAACTTCTTCGTGAATAAGAAGTTCGTCTTTGCCAGCGACAAACCATTTCTAAAAGAACTCGGCGGCTATATTTTACTCGCCAGCTTCTCATTAACGCTGAACACATTAATTTTAATGGGCCTCAGCTACGGATTCGGCATCGGACCACTCGTTGGTAAAATCATTACCGAAATCGGAATGTTCTTCTTTAACTGGTTTGTACAGAAGAAAGTCATTTTTGGACAAGAGAAAGGTGTGCATTATGTCAAATAACAAAAAAGGAAAATCACTCAGAAAAATCTTAACGACCGCTTATACAGCAGTCCTCATCGGGGTTTCGGGAATGGTCGTCGCCGATACGCTCTTCATCTCAAAGAGCCTAGCAAAGTTCAGTAACGAAACGGCAGCGGCAACGAACACGGCCACAGGAACGAGCGCAAGCGGCACGGGAACGTCAGGGAACTCAAGTAGCTCAAGTAGCACGGGCACTTCTACAACGCCAACCGTGAGTACGGCAACTGCCTACGAAGACGATACGAAATCCATCACGATTGACACGTACGAGCGAAATAACACGCAAATCCACGTCGCAACGGTGAAAATTAAAGGAAACGCGTCAATTAAAACCGCCCTGGCCAATGAAACCTACGGCAGAAACGTAGTCGCGAAGACTTCGACGACCGCTAAAAGCGTGAATGCGGTCCTTGCGATTAACGGGGACTACTACGGTGCTAGAGATGCTGGATATGTTGTTCGTAACGGACAACTCTTACGAAGTGAAAGTCAGAATGCTAGCCAAGAGGATTTAGTCATCTACAAAGACGGAAGCTTCGGCATCATCAAAGAAGGCGACATCACAGCCCAACAGTTAGTCGATAACGGCGCGATGCAAGTCTTGTCATTTGGCCCAGCGTTGATTGAAAACGGACAAGTGGCCGTAGATAGTTCAGATGAAGTTGGGAAAGCCATGGCGAGCAACCCGCGTACAGCTATCGGAATTGTCGACGACAGTACCTATGTATTCGTGGTGTCAGACGGACGAACAAGCGAAAGTAAAGGATTATCGTTGAAACAATTAGCTGATTTTATGAAAGAATTAAACGTCACTACCGCCTATAACTTAGACGGTGGCGGATCATCATCGATGTACTTTAACGGACAAATCATTAACAAACCGACAACAAATGGTCGAAATATCCAAGAAAGAGAGGTGAGTGACATTGTCTACTTATAAAAAGAAAACAGGACTGACATTCTACACAGTCGCAACGGTGGTGACACTGGTCGTTGGAACGGTGTATGAATTCTTCAGCCACCAAGTCTACTCCCCATTCATGTACTTGCTCTTTATGATTCCACTCGTGCTTGGAGTGGTGCCAAATCTCATCGCAAAAATGACCGGGAAAACTTTCTTAGAATCAGAAGACGCACAAGCAGCCTACAAGATGGGTGTCCTCACCTTCATCTTCGGCAGCTTCCTCAAAGGAGTCTTCGACATCTACGGAACCAGCTCCGTCTACCCAACCCTCTATTTACCAGTAGGTGCGCTGCTGCTAGTTGCAGCACTTGGGTTAGAGATGTACTACAAAAAGGCAGTTGCTAAATAAAAAGAAGGCCGGAGCCCTGTAGGGGCTCCGGTTATTACTTTTAGAGTTAAATTAATTACAACATTATTACAAAGTAATTATACCATAAACTAAAAATATAACTCGCATTTCTCATATAAGTAACAAGGACAACAACCCTAAACTATTGGACTTTTGATACCTCATTAAATTTTTAAACAAAATCTTCTGGTTTAATACTTGATAATTCTGTTTCACTCGGATTTTCAATAGTAACCACTCGTCTGGCATGTTGCATTACTAAATCATCATATAAATTTCGTACTAAACGGCCATTAGCAAAATTATCTTTTCCCATTTCAATTTGTTTTTCAAAATACAACTCAATCTGCCTTTTTACTTCTTCTTCTAAAATATAATCGTTAGTTTGACACATTGAAGTTAATATTTGTATCAACTCATATACGTTATAGTCATCAAATTCTATAAATGTATTAAATCTTGACTTTAACCCTGGATTGGATTCGAAAAATTTATTCATAGGCTCGGTATATCCCGCCACAATCACAACTAAATCTTCTCTACAATCCTCTAGAGCCTTTGTCAATTCTGTTAAACATTCTCTACCGTATGAATCTGAATGATCATTTTCTGTGATACTATAAGCTTCATCAATAAATAACACTCCACCTTTAGCTTGTTCTATGACATTCTTTACCTTTAATGCCGTCTGTCCCTGATAGCCTGCAATTAAATCAGTTCTTGAAACTTCGATAAAATGTCCTTTCGATAATAATCCTATGCACTTATATATCCTTCCAACAATACGTGCTACCGTTGTTTTTCCAGTCCCTGGATTCCCTGTAAAAGCTAAGTGTAACGTGTTTTTAGCCAAATGAAGGCCTTTCTCTTGTCTCATTTTTTGAACTTTTTGAAAAAAAATTAAATCTTGAACTGTACTTTTTACTTTATCTAGCCCTACAAGAGAATTAAGTTCTTCTAATAATTCTTCAAGAGTTCGTTTATCTTCTGTATCTTCTTTTGTCTTCTTACAAATTGATTGAATAGTAGAATACCCATAATATTCAACCAAACTAGCTTTTACGCCCTGTGCAATTTTTTTTACTTCAATTTTATATTTTGGATTATCAACTATCTCCGAAATTTTCTTTAGTAACGTAACTGCTGATAACTGATTATTTTCCTCAACAATAGAAGTAGCTAACTTTATTATATCGCCACAACTTTGAGTCAGAATATCTAGTTTAGATGAATTACCAATTAACGCTTGTTCATACTTATTCATCATATCACCTCATTGCAAAAGTAAGAACATTTCAATTATTGCAATCCCCAATGCTCCGCCAGCTACCCAGTACGTAAATGCAATCTTATTCTTCAAAGACTCTATTTTACTATTTGATTCTTCAGTTACCTTTTCGATTTTTCTATCAATTTCTTCCTGATATTTTTTCATCGAAGTAACTGTTACACTACCTTGTTGTTCAATCACATTCATTTGTTTACAGTGTTCATTAACCGTATACCACATGCTATCAATATCTTTTAAGTGCGTATAACTATCAATTTTTTGTTTAAACTCTTTTAATTTTTCAATTGTCTGTTTTTGGTTTTTAACAATACTTTCGATTTGATTCTGAGTATTCTGAATCCCTTTACTCGTCTCTTCGGCTGCCTTAATTGAAACTATAATTGCTTGAATATAATCTTTATCTAACCCTTCCAACAGACTATAAACTTCACCCAACTCTTTATACAAATCAATTTGAGTACCATTGAAGTTATGTAAATAAGGCTGAAGTTGCTCAATTAAAGTATTAAATTCCTTACCTGTTACCACATGTTCTGGGCAAAAACCTCGCCCGAAGATAAAATCTTCAATCTGTTGCCTCGTTCCCTTTTCTTCATCAACCTTTTTTAATTCTAGTTTGTGTAATTTTTGATCATAGTTGCTTTTATTTTTTAATATTTTTTCTTGAAAGTTATGACTCTGAATTTCCAATTGTTCCATCTTTAATCTTCCTTTTTTACCTTATTCATAAAATCAATTTTCTAATTCATTAAATAATTGATCTATATCGTCCAAACATTCTTTCACACTCTCATGTACCGCACAATTATCCCTAATAATTTCTATAGATTTTTCTACTTCACTAGCTGCAGCATCATGATATTCCTTAATTTTTTGTTTATTTTTTGTTTTTTTTAATCCCAACTTATCCTTGTTAACACGCTTTAATTGATGCTGTACTATTAGCACTTCATTTCCTTTTCCAATAACATTATTCATATTATTTTTCATCGTCTGTTTTTCAATTTGTTTATCAATAAGATTAATTGCTATTGCTCCGATTATACCAACAACAACTGCACCAAAGAAAACACCTAAAATATTTGCTAAACTACCTATCATTGGAATTTCAAAAGCAAAAATAGGGATCGTAATCAAACTCTTTTCTATTACTTCCCCTACTACCATCGCTCCCACGCTCGTCATTCCTGCAATAACGATTTTACCCACTTCCATCATTAATCTTCCAATAGGTTTTCCTTTATTCTCAGGAGATTTAATATATTCAATGGCACTTTTTAGAGATTTCCATCCTTGTTTTAGCATAATGCAGACTTTCTTTATTGTTCCAAAAACAGGCCCAATAATAGCTGTAAACACAGTCGATAATACTGTATTTCCTACACTCATTAATCTAGATTTCATTTCACTAACAAAAGAATGAATCGCCTTTCTTAAACTATTTAATAAACTGTCTAAAGTTTTTTTCGATTCAGACAACCACTTAATTAAATGTAAAATAATCTCCCGAACAAATTCAGCTAACAACTGCATTAATGCTGCACGAAGCGCCTTCCCCCCTATGCGAAAAGCCTCTTTTTTTCTAGATTTCTTTCCTGCATCAATGGATTTTTGCTCTGCTTTCCTTTTCTGCTTTTCATATTCATTACGAGCTTCTCTATCCTTCTGACGCATCTTACTATCTTCATCATCACTAATATCGAAGATCTCATTTGGTTTTTGACCCCTAGCGTTAGGACTGTCTAGCCACTCAGTCGTTGTTCTATCTGCTTTAGAACGGTTAAGACTTGAGTCCATCTTTTGAAGATTAGCATCACTATTTGCAAATGCAATTTGTTCTTCTTTAGTCATATGTGCATTAGCATGTGCATCACGAATTATTTCAGCGGCTGAAACCGTATGATCCATATCAATATGTTTTTCTCGAGAACCAGTAGGACGGTCGACATCAAAAGGTCGTCTTGCTCCCTTAACTAAGTTGGGTTCTTTTTTCCCTGTTCTTGTTTCATGCGTTACAACACTTCCTGTAGCATCTTTTTCAAAATTTTTCTGCCAATTATCATAACGATTTTGGTAGTCTATTTCTGTATTATGCTTTGCAATTCTTCCTTTTTCAAAATTCTCTGTTGTCTGAATATGTGATTCTTTTCGTAAATCAAGATGAAGCCCCCGGTTTTCTTTAATGAAATCTTCGCCAGCAGTTACTGCTACCTGATTTAAGAATTGCTCCCAAACAACATCCTTAATTACATCGCCAAGATTATCCAGACTTCCTATTCTATCCTTCTCCTCTTTCAAATACTGAAAATCTGACAAGTTCTCTTCTAATTCCTTTTGTAGTTTTTCTTCTAACGCATCAAAATCAAACTCCTCAACAATATCCTGATTCTGAAAATCATTAATTTTTAAATTTGCGTTTTCATTCGTCATAAATATTCATCCTTTTTAAATTACTTCTCTAAACAACTTTAAACTTTCTCTACTAAGAATCTCTTTCCCATCCTCACAACATACAATCTTTCATCTTCACCAGAAAGCTGGCTAAACAGCTCCGTTGCTCGCTCTGTTTCGCCTTTAATCGCAGCATTCACCGCCTTGTAGTAGATGATTTCTAGCTG
>ERZ772979.1533-NODE-1533-length-13064-cov-3.458452_pt1 | contig 13064 bp, 13 predicted proteins | sample MGYA00511130_ERZ772979 | MGnify/ENA primary metagenome ERZ772979 (study PRJEB29015, sample SAMEA2738103) | human oral metagenome | biome: human oral; feature: human-associated habitat; material: saliva | place: China | collected 2186 ... | reverse complement strand
ACGGATTCTAAAAAGGAAGTGATAAATTGTGAGTCAATTTAAAACATGCCCTTATTGCGGCAGATTGCTTGAAAAGAAAAAAATATCCTTCTTTAACGAGGAAATTGTCTTAAAGTGTCCATGCCGCATTGAAGCAGATATGGCGAATGATAAGCGTATTTCAGATATGGAAGAGAAACAGCAAAAAAAAGACGCTGTTGCGGCGTTTTTGTCCAATCCTGACATTGGTCGGCGCTATGAAGACAAGAAGTTTAATAATTTTGAAGAGAATGAAGGCAATAAATCCAACCTTGAGTTCTGCAAGAACTTTGTTGCCAATTTCTCAAAATACATCAAGAGCGGCATGGGTTTGCTCGTCATGGGCGGCTATGGTTGCGGGAAAACGCACCTTGAAATCGCTGTTGGGCGCAAGCTCGTCGCAAAGGGATATTCGGTTAAGTTTTATAAAGCCGCATCGCTCTACAACGAATACAAAAAGTCGCTTTCTTTTAGATCTGACGAAGAAGCGAATGATTTTGTGCGCGAAGTAAACGACTGTGATTTGCTTATCATTGACGATCTCGGCATCAATTCGTTACATAGCGATTACGCCTACGAAACATTTTTATATCAAATTATTGATTTTAGGTACGCCAATAAATTGCCAATTATGATCTCCATGAACTGCGTTAAATCCGCACTGCAAACATCTTTAACACCGCGTGTTTTAGATAGGCTCGCGAGCATGACCGTCTCTGTTGTTAATAATGCGCCTTCATATCGCGCAACGGAGAAAGACAAAGAGCTTCAAAAAGCACGCACCAAAATCGCACAATCTGCTTGATTGTGGCAAACAGGAAGCGATCTAAAAACGGTGACGCAAAGGCGTCATGCACTAACCAGAAAGGAACGATAAACATGGCAAAATACGCAATCGCGTTCGTCTTGGACGCGGACACTTTGTCCAAGACCTACACAAGAGGCAATCCAGCGAAAGCTTACGCCGAAATAGAGGACACGTTGAGAAGCTACGGCTTCTCGCGTCAGCAGGGAAGTGTGTACTTCGGAAGCGACAAAGTGGATGCTGTACGGACGGTCATGGCAGCGCAGCAGCTCGCGACGAAGTACGCATGGTTTGCGCCGAGTGTGCGCGACATCCGGATGCTGCGCATCGAGGACGACAACGACCTGATACCAGCAATCCAAGACGAGACTGAGAATTAAGGCACATGCGAAACTTTTTATAGACCGTCGCCGAGAGACCCCTGCTTTACAATAGAAAGGAATGTTTTTATGTCATCTTTTGAGAAGTTCGTTCAAGCATCTAAATTGCCTAAAGCTGCCCTTCTTAATTCTATTTTGCTTACAACAGCAATTGGATTGCACTATTTCGTGTTTGTCTATCAAAACGCATATGTTTCGGAAACAGGTAAAAACGATATTGCATCTGTATATGCTGTCGCTATGTTTGGTTTATTGTCGGTTGCCGCATTATTTTTCGGCACATTGGCGGTATACAAAGCTAGGAGAAGCGGAAGAAACAACGAAAACAACGCTCTTATTGTCATCGGAGTTGGGATTCTTGTAGCCGCCGTTATGGCATGTCTGATTTCTAATTTTGTCCAAGAAAACTCTTTTGTTGTTGATTTCTTTTTAGGGTTGAATGTGTTTGCAAATTTTGTCTTCTCGTTTGGCTTGTCTTTTGCCGCTTTCCTTCTGGTCATTGCATCGGTTTGTGTGAGTGTTTTGCATAATTGTGATAGAGAAAGAAAAGTAGCAACATGAGTTTGTGAGAAACATTTTTCCATTTTCCCCACACGAAAGAGAAACTGTGGTATAATAAAACCATCCTCAGAGGAAACACTTCCATACTTTACCACGACATTACTTTTTAAAGTCCTCATAGGCGATAACCACCACGAAGGGGCGGTTTGACGGGAAGCTGGGCAATACCGCTTGGGAAGCCTCGGCACATTCCCGCGACCGATAATAACCTGCGATACGGTGGCTAGAGGAGGCGCAGGTTCGCCAAAATAAAGAAGCAAGGGTGACACCACCGCTGTACGCGCTTCCCCGCATTGGTCTTGGCGTGTGGCAACTCCGACCTCGCTATGAGTCAAAACTAGGCGAGATATATAAGCGCCTCCAATACCGCTGAAGAGTTGAAAAGCTGACGGGAAGGGGGGAGAAGGCTTCGATCTCCGGCGAGGCTTTCTCCTTCTTTTTGTGTTTTTTGAGAAAACTGGCACACTGGGAGTGCACCGAGCAAAATTATTAGGATGAACGCGTTTTTGTGGTTTTTCAAAACACCAAGACAAGGTTTTTGTTTTGAGTTATACTAAGGACAACAAATGGTAGAGTACCGAATGCGAGTGCAAACCACAAGCAAACATAAATTTTGACGCTTTTTGTAGGCACGTCTAAACCACAACGGAGGCTAAAGTGGGGATTGATGTGCTGAGAAAATCCTAAATTGGCGATGAATTCCCAAAGTTAGGTTAGTAGTCGAAATAGATTGCTATCGCGGTTCACCGAAATCGCGCGGATTGAAGCACCAATAAAGCGGTCACTGAGATGAAAGAGCGCATCAAGTAAATCGCACCCCTTGTGGGTGCGCGGATTGGAACAAATAAAAGACCGCCACTGAGCATGAATTTGCTCTTGGCGGCTTTTTGCATGGTAGAATTAAACCTAAGATCAAGAAAGATGTTGGGGGGCTACGATTAAGATGCCATTTGACTTTGGGCGCATGAACGCGGAACAAAAAGCCGCAGTACAGCACATGGAGCATCCATGTCGCGTTATTGCTGGCGCAGGTTCTGGAAAAACGACTGTTCTAACTAAACGAATTGAATATCTGCTTTATAAAGGTGTTAATCCTAAGAATATTCTTGCAATTACGTTTACGAAAAAAGCTGCAACTGAAATGAAAGAGAGGCTTATTTCGCTTGTCGGTTTAGATCAAGGCCAGCAGGTATTTTTGGGGACGTTCCACTCTTTCGGCTTTTCGGTGATACGTTCCAAGTACCGCAAAGACGGCAAATCATCCCCACAGCTCCTAAGCGAAACCGACAAAAAGCAGATTGTTGCCAAAATATTGTCTCCAAGTTCGCAGTCTAAAGAAAAAATCACATCCGACATTGACGAAGACGCCGCTTTAGCTTTTATTTCGTGGCAAAAGAATTATCTGATTATGCCAAACGACGAAAACCTTGATGTCAGTTGCCTTGAAGGAGCGGAGGACATTGATGCAGCTTATTTGAACGATCTCAGAACGCTGTATAAGCGCTATGAGCTAGTTAAAAACCAAATGGGCGTTATTGACTTCGACGATATGTTGGTGCAGTGCTATACGATTCTTAAAAAGGATCGCGACTTGCGCACGATGTATCAAAACATCTACAAATACATCTTAGTCGATGAATTTCAAGATACAAACGTCGCCCAATATGACATTGTTAAGCTTCTTGCGGGCGGCTATACGCAAAACGTGTTCATTGTTGGAGATGCGCGACAGGCGATTTATTCGTGGCGTGCGTCCAAGGTTGACTTCATCCTCAACTTCGAAAAAGATTGGAAGAACGCGCGTACAATAGAGCTAAATGACAACTACCGTTCGACCGTTGAAGTCGTTAACATGTCCACTGAACTCATTAAACACTCAACCATTCAATATCCTGGCATTTGTCGCAGTGGGCGCGGCAATCATGGCGAAGACATTTATTCACTAATCACAGATGATGACAACACAGAAGCGCAAACAATTGCGTACATTATTGACCATCTTGTGAATCAACAGAAACTCATCTCGTATTCCGATATTGCAATTCTTTACAGACTTAATATGCAGTCTCGCCCATTTGAAGATGCGTTTTCAAACATGGGAATACCATATTATGTCGCAGGATCAGAAGGGTTCTATGGTCGTCGTGAAATCAAAGAGCTTTTAGCGTACCTGCATTTGGCAGATAATCCGAACGACATGGATTCGTTCAAATTCATCATGAACGTGCCTGAACGGGGCATCACGAATGACACCTATAATGCGCTTCAACGCAAATCCCATGAATATGATGTTTCTATTTCAGAAGTTGCAGAACAGTTTGCCGATGTTACACCTGATGAGAACGCGCAAGAGATGCTTCAAGATTTGGGATTAACACTTGCAAAGTTACGCCAAATGAACTCTAGTGGCAAAAGCAATGTTGCTGAAATGCTTTCTGAACTCGTGCGTACAACTGGGTACATAGAGTTCTTAAAAGAGCGCATGAAGGGCAAAGCGAAAGGAAAAGCTGACGATGAAGGTAAGGAACAAATGATTTACTCCTTTATCGCCAGTTGTGAGCGATTTAAGGATGTGGACAAACTCTTTCAGCATATCCAAAAAGTCGAAGAGCAACAAGCGGACAGAAATAGCGCGAAAGTGCAGTTAATGTCTCTTCATCGCTCAAAGGGTCTTGAATTTGACACCGTGTTTATGGTTGGACTCATTGATGGCTTATTGCCTCATGCGAAATCAATGAAGGTAAGCGAAAACGGGATGATTATCCCTGAATCCATCGAAGAAGAGCGCAGATTGTGCTACGTTGGCATCACGCGAGCCAAAGAACGACTCTTTATGAGCACATACAATCAAAACAACAAATCAGTTGCAAATATGAGCATCTTTTTGAAAGAGATTTACAAAGATACGAAAGACGTATCGGCAATCTTTGAAGAGGTTAAATCGCTCAGAGAAGCGCAAATAGCAGCAGGACAAGAGCCAATTTAAGTAATAAAAAAGCCCTTCAACTTAGGTAAAACTAGGTTGTTGGGCTTCTTTTTAGTACAGAATTTCCTCTGGAACTTCCTCTTCCTTCGCGTCAGCGTTGTCGTTATCGCGCTTCTTGAACATGATAACCTCGAAATCAACAACACGAAATACCGTGAAGTAGCGATTCTTCCCATCTTCAGAAGTGCTCTTTGTCGTGCTCTTCTTTGCGCGAACGCAGACCAAATCGCCAACATGAGCGATGTTGTGGATGGTCTCAGCTCGCTTATTCCAAGCCTCAAAGTTTGTCCACTCAGTGCGATACTGACCGTCCTTATCCTTCTCGCCTGTGTTCGATGCAACAGCAAAATTCGTGACAACAGAACCGCTTGGAAGCGTCTTCTGCTCAATCTTTCCAATGCGACCAATAGCTGTGAGTATGCAACTCATATGTGATTCTCTCCTTGTATGTTTGTTGTTAGTAGGCAAATTTCTCACTACAAAAGTAAGTGTATCAGAATTGAGCGCAATCAAAAAACAGGGTGCGAAGACCCTGTTTTTTTGTTCGTTTTCAGTTAGACGAATCAGAACGGAATATCGTCATCGTCAATGAATGTTCCTCCCATCGGCTGTGCCGACTGTGGCGCATTCTGCGGCTGTGCGACATTCTGCTGATAACCCTGCTGAGGAGCAGGCGTGGCAGGCTGTGCGTAGTTGCCCTGCTGATAGCCGTTGTTCTGCGGCTGAGCAGGTGCAGGTGTCTGAGCGTACTGCTGAGGCGCACCCTGCTGATACCCCTGTTGGGAAACAAACGGCACATTCTCTGAGATGGAACTTACCGTCCCGTAGAGGATCGGGTTTCCTTTCTGAGGAGAGGCCGTAATTACAACCCCATCAAGAACAAGCGTAAACCGCTTGCCCTGCGATGCTCCTGCAAGCATCTCAAACTCAGCAGGGAAGCGCTGTTTGAACGCTGTAGCCGAAATATTGAGATAGACGGCCTTACCGTCCTTGCCTTTTCGGATATACTCCGAAACGTTGGAAACGACGTATTCGTTTCCGCTCTGCGCTGTTTTCACAGTCGGCGCGAACTGACCGACAGAGCACTCCTGTGCAACAAGGGAGAAGTCGGCAAGTTCTCCCTGAACGCCAAGCGAGATGTGCGTGAGCTGAGCATATCCAACCACGCTCCCATCTGTGCGTTTCTGTGCGCAAAGGTTGTTTGCGCGCAGGTTGACAGTAGCGCCCTGAGTGAAGCTTTGAAGCTTCTGCTGAACGGCAGGTGCTCCAGAGGACACAATAAGTGTAGTTACACTATTGTTCCTCGCGGGAACAGTAACGGTGAGAACCGTCATATTCGCTCCGTCGGGACGCTGACGCGCCTCGACGGCGACAACCTGTGCGTTAGAAACATAAACCTGATTACGTGCTGCCATGATAACTCTCCTTCCTTACGCCTTTTAGACGTAAAAGCAAAAAATGATTTTATAGAGAACGCTTATGGCGAAAGCATCCTCTACTTGACATCATCTATATTAACACTTTTTGTCTGCGCAATGCAAGAAAATCTTTCACCTTTAAATCTGTTAAAATCAAAAAAGCAATCAACGCCTTAATTAAAGGAGGAATATAAATGTCTGCAATGCAGAATCCAAATATACCAGTCACAGAAAAGAAACCAAATCAAATTCAAAATAGAATCCTTGAAGCAGCATTAACCACAAAGAGCGTCTTGCGCATCGTGATGCAAAACGGAACGCAGTATTTGGGCAAACTTCATGATTATGATCAGTTTGTCCTTTCGCTGATTCCATTCGCGCCTATTGGGAATGGAAGAGAGCAAGGATTTGTCATGATTTATAAATCCGCAATCGCGTCTCTTGAATTGTCGTCTTCTGTGGAAAGGATTGTTACATCTCGTGGAGGAAACATAAAAAAGCAGGGTCAGAAACAAACGCAAAAAAAGCAAGAACCTGTGCCACAGCTTAATGTGAAATCTCTTGAACCTGACCTGAATAATCCAGAAGAAGAAACGCCGAATGTTGAAGAGATTGCAAAAGAAGCAATTAACGATGAAGCGAACAAACTTAATGAGAGCGAGCAGGAAACGCAAGAAACCGAAGTAACAAAAGTAACGGAATCTACCGAAGAGAAACCTGTTGAAACAGAAGAACGAACTGACGAATCTATTGCTACCGAAGTGTTTTCGTTTGACGAACCAGAAACAACGGAAGAAACCGAAGTAACCTCTTCGGAAACAGAAGTAGCGTTATCTACTGAAGAGAAACCTGTTGAAATAGAAACGAAAATTGACGAACCCGTTGCTGCCGAAGCGTTTTCGTTTAATGAACCAGAGGTAGAAGAAACCAAAGCAACGGAATCAACCTCTTCTGAAACAGAAGTAACATCAACAGAAACGCAAGAAACACCAAAAGAGGAAAGCAAAGAAGAGAAGAAAGACGGTCTTAGTGGCGTTCTCGCTGAACTTGGCATCTAGGTAGAAAGGGGCAACAATCTTTGATTAAAATAAAAAAACTAATTGTTGCCGCTTTCATTACAATTTCTGCGGTTGTTGGATTAACGCCATCAAACACAGAAGCGGCAATACCAACTATTTGGGTCGAAAACTTGATTCAGCGTTATGTTAGCTCTGAAAACCCATCCATGTCCTTTGATGAGGCAGGAGGAATTGCAAAAGCGATTTTATACTACTCTTACAAGTACAACGTAGATCCCCTCATCATGTCGGCGCTCATTGACACAGAATCAAAGTTCAATCAAAATGCAGTATCATCGGCAGGCGCGATTGGCATGGGTCAGCTACTTCCAAGCACAGCATCAGCGTTAGGAGTAAATCCATATGACACGCTCCAAAACATTGAGGGCGCATGTAGCTATATGGCAACGCAGTTAAATAACTTTAACGGAGACACACGACTCGCGCTTGCTGCGTATAATGCAGGCTCAGATGCAATTAAACAGTATGGGAGCGTTCCACCATTTGAAGAAACGCAAAACTATGTAACGCAAATTACACAAAAATATTCTCAGCTAAGCGGCGCATTAAGCACTATACTGAATGGTGCGAATTATATTCCTCCAGAAGAACCAGAGCCAAAGTATGAAGTCGTTTATGTTGAAGACGAAGACAAGACAAACGCATTTGTCAATGGCGACTATGACGATCAGGTAATTAACGTTGAAGCAGGTTATTAAGAATTTGGATTCCACATGGAATCCTTTTTCTTGGTCCAAAAGGGGAAAAATAATGATTTTAAAATTTATCAAGGATCACAAAATAGCGCTCTTAATTCTCGCCGTATTTCTTGCAACTGTTGGCGCATCTTATTACATCTTCCACGGACTATTTGAATCCGCGCGCCCAAGTGCCGCTGATGAGACAGCAGAGATAGCGGATGAGAAAGAACCCGAAAACAAAACTGTCAACTTTCTCCTTCTTGGCGTTGATGAGCGTAGTGGGGATGTCGGTCGATCCGATACCATTATGATGCTCTCTGTCAATCTTGCAACAAAACGCATTGGGCTTGTTTCAGTGCCGCGTGATTCAAGAGTGGACATAATTAAGTATGGTTCGACAAAAGTGAATCATGCCTACGCTTATGGCGACATTACGCTTGCAAAACAAACCATTGAAAAACTCTTGAATGTCAAAGCAGATCACTATTTTGTTATCAACTTTGCGTCCTTTAAGAAAATCATCGACCTCCTTGACGGCGTTGATTTGGATGTTGAAAAAGACATGTACTATCGCGACGATTACGATGGTGAAAATGGACTTGTTATTGATCTCAAAAAAGGGCAACAACATCTTGACGGTGAAAAAGCAATTGAGTATGTACGTTACCGTGACGAAGAGGGCGACATTGGGCGCGTAAAACGCCAACAGAAGTTCCTTAACGCCGTTCTCACGAAATTTACATCCCCTTCAACGGTTCTTAAAATCCCATCCATCATCAAAGAGGTTCGCAACTCTATCGAAACAGACATGTCATTCGCCGATATGGTTGAATACTTGTCCCTCTTAAAGAACGGAAAAGACTACAAAACAACCGCATTTATGGTTCCTGGAAGTCCGCAAATGATTGATGACTTGAGTTATTGGATTGTCAATTACCCCAAACTCAATGATGAACTTCAAGCGATGAACAACTTCATTCTAGACCGCGAAAACACGCCTCCCCCCGCAACAAAAGCGGAAGAAGTTACAACTAAAGAGCAAGGCGTATTTAGGGAATCCATTGATGACAAGCAGAGCACTGTTGTGTGGCAAGTGGATGACACAAATAGTGAAACGAACGAAAAGGAAGCTGAAATCCGCGCCAAATTGCGTGCTGATGAAGACAGAGAACGCGCTGAACTTGCTGAACAGCGCAGATACCAAGAATGGCTAAAAAATCAGCAAACAGGAAGCGAAACGGGAAGCGAAACAGGAATTAAAATTATCAACACAACAACAGATGCAGACAAAACATCACAGGCGCAACGAGCGCTGAGGAACGCAGGCGTTGAAGTTGGAACTGTCACTGACAAATCTACTGGAACGCCAAATCCGCGCACGATTGTGATTGTTTCTGAGAATGACAAAGAGACGCAAGAAGCGGTCAAAAATTTGCCGTTCAAGTGCTCTGTGATTACGAAAAAGGGCGATTTCACACCAACGCTGATTATTGGAGAAGACTTCTAAAAAAAATATCTGATTAAAGGGCATCTCGAAAAGATGCCTTTTTTAGCGTCTCAAATGTCTTTTTGGAGTACAATCTTTGTAGAAGTTAATTGGCGGTTTTCTATTTTGGAGACCGCTATGTTTCCGCTTTTAAGAGGATTGAAAGGAGACAAAAACATGAAAAATCTGGTTATCAATGCAGTCAGAAAACTTTTGCCTGAAATAGCAAGGTTTTATGAGGTGAAATACCTTGTGTATGAGAAGGTAAAACCTGAATGGGATGAAATCGTCCATAACGACAAGCGTCTTAGAAAAGACATCATGGAGTTCACAGACGGAGCATTCTTCGAATTTTCTAGTTTCGCGGAATGGGTTGAGCTTGTCGGAACGGCGATTTTAGAAGCAGATTTTCGCCGTGTGACGAAGGAAACTGCTTTCGAGGTAGGAAGAACCGCGCTAAGCCTTATGGAGGACGAGCTTGCTCCAATGGTTGACGCCGAAACGGCAGAAATCATTTTTGGTCGTTTGCACAGACAATTCAATCCACTTCGGATTTACTTCTCTGAGCTAACCAAAATATCCCCAACCGTCAACTCAACCATCTTCAAGTTGATGGAAGAGACTGGTGAGTTAGCACGAGAAGTGCAGAAGACGTATCTCATCGGAAAAGAGTCGCCAAAGGATTTGCGTGTCATTGCGCCAATCCTTGATGAACTCATGGATGTCGGACAGACAACGGCAACTCTGCTGTTTCTGATTTGCCGTGAAAACGGCATGGGTATGCGTTCTGCCTTGGAGGAGCATATCAATAAGCTCACGAAGAAAGGATATCTGCACGAAAACGTACACGCAGACATTCTGATGCGCGATGGGCGCGTGTCGTTCACGCTTCCTCGTTTGGACATTCAGACTGACGTTTTGCGCACTTGCCTGAAAATCTCAGAAGAAGCAGGCGAACTTGCACAGATTGCAGGAAAGTTCTCTGCAATGTCTGGTGAGAACCGTACTCCGATGGAGAGCGAGCGGAAAGCAATGGAGATGCTGAAAGCGCTCCTTGATGTAACCCAGTGCTGTGTTACGATGCTCTATCTGTTCGCGGATGAGCACAAGGAGTTGTTCCCAAATCTTCTCGAAAATCTACTCTTAGAGCATGATTTGAAGATGAAGGAGCATGGCTACTGCTAATTCTCTTAACTAAGAACGCAAAAGGTCGCCATTTGGCGGCTTTTTGTTTTGCTCAAATTCAGTTATAAGGCATTTCGTTGTGGTATACTTTGGAATGAGGTGAAATTTGAATGGAGTTATCTAAAGTCCAAAAGGCGTTTTTATTTTGCATTATTCTTTTCGCTCTAATCAGCGTTGTAATGCTATTAACTGGCTCAGAGAAGAAACAGTTTATGCGAATAGGAGCAGAAACACAACAATCTGCATCAGTGGAGCAGAGAACGAATGTTGAAGAGCTTTCTATGCAAGAAATCAATGACAAGATTTCAGATTGCACAAATAGAGAGACTGATTTGAAGCATGAGCTAAAAGAAGAAAAAGTAAAAGTATCGCAGCTAGAAGAGAATCTTCGCCACATTAAAACAGAAAATATCTTTAATGGCGTCGCATGGTACGACATTCCTGCAATGATTAGGGCTTATTTTGACAAAGAGCGCAGACTTGAAGAAGTACAAAATGAGCTTGATACACACAATAAAAAAGCGCGTGAGCTTGCAAGTAAGCGAGAAAGTGAAGAATCCACTTGTGATGATTTAAAAGCGCAAAAAAAGACGCTCACTCAGAAAATTACAGGGAATCTCTCTGTAACCGATATGAGCGACATCAGTACTGGTTTAGATGACAATAATCTTTTAAGCGCAGCTAAATTTATCATTGACAGCAAAGATTACCTTGATGAAGATCCAAGAACAAACCAAGCAGAACATCAAGGCGCTGTTGTTCCGAATTTACCGCCATTTATTGCTCCTATTAAGGACTATATAATCACCTCGGGGTTTGGGTATCGAATCCATCCCATCACCAACACACGAAGGTTCCATTCAGGCACTGATTTTGCCGCAGATTACAATACTCCTGTTTTGGCGAGTAATTATGGCAAAGTTGTTTATGCGGGATGGCTTTCAGGTTTTGGAAATACCGTTGTTTTATCCCATGCAGAAGGGGTTTACACCCTTTATGGGCATAATAACAAATTGAACGTCCAAGAGGGCGAGATAGTGCAACAAGGAGATGTAATTGCGCTTGTTGGCTCAACAGGAGCTTCAACTGGTCCGCATTGTCATTTCTCCATGTGGATTAACGACGAATTGGTTGATCCAGTTGCCCATCTTGCTTTGTAGAAACAAAAAGAGAGCTTTTATGTCACAACATTTCTTACTCGCAATCCGACAATTCATTCTAACCTTCTTTTTTCTTCTCTTATTCGTTCCACAATGCTTCGCCGCGAATGTCACGATTGTTCCAAATCAATCGCTGACGCAGCTGCAACTAGACGCAATCGCAGACGGAGTGCAACGCATTACGCGCTATATGGCATCTAGTTTCGACCTTCAACTCCAACACGATGTTACCATCAATGTGGTCAGTGACGACAAGGCAGAGAGTGTTATTGGGTATGATGAGCTTCAAAACAAAGTCGGCGGTAATGCGCGTGTTGGTGAAATCAACCTCGTTGTAAACCCAAGTTCATCTTGGTACTATCTTGCGTTCCTAACGGCGCATGAAATGACACATCAGTACCAAATGGATCGCTATGGCTCAACCAATTCCATGAATAAAAACCTTTGGTTTGTTGAGGGTATGGCAGACTACATTGGAGCACGCGCTGTGCATCCTGTTGATATGACACGCTACTCATCGTTCTACTCTTCTGCTATTTCAAAGACGATGCAAGCAGATTTCACATTGGAGCAAATTACTGCACACGATGATTGGGACACGATGTTCCTAAGCGGCAAGCATGTCTACGGCAAAGCAGATATGGCGCTAATTTATCTCAACAATCACTTCGCGCCTGAGTTGATGTGGACATATTTCGATTATCTTTATACCTATGATGCCGATACTGCATTGAAGAAGGTTTATGGACTTTCACTGTCCGATTTGGACATTCTTATCAGTTACGGCATGACTTAATTTGGTTTGGTTTTATCTTGTAGAATTAGAAAGGAAGAGCACAATGGGAACAAGTTTATTTGCACTTAGTGCAATCATGCAGAAATCGTTTCAGAACTATTTCGACCTCATTCCAACGGGAGAATACAACTTAACGCGCGTACATGTGCCGATTTACCATCCTGATGGAGACGCAATTAGCATCTATTTACGCACATTTGATAGAGATCACAACATTCGAATTACCGATTGTGGCATGACGATGCAACGATTGTCGTATAAGTACGATGTTGGCGATGCGAAAGATTGGCAAGAACTGCAAGACTATCTCATCGCTGTTGGCGCGAAAGAGCGTATTGGAGCGATTTACCTCAACACACACGAAAACTTCTTATTCGAAAACATAATGAAATTCGTAGAAATCATTAAGGGTACTTACAAATTAAAAGGTCTTGACAAGAAAAATTTGTAAAAAATTATAGAACGTCGCCGAGAAAACCCCCTGCTTCAGCGGGGGGATGAGAGGCGACC
>ERZ772979.1531-NODE-1531-length-13074-cov-5.328750_pt1 | contig 13074 bp, 8 predicted proteins | sample MGYA00511130_ERZ772979 | MGnify/ENA primary metagenome ERZ772979 (study PRJEB29015, sample SAMEA2738103) | human oral metagenome | biome: human oral; feature: human-associated habitat; material: saliva | place: China | collected 2186 ... | reverse complement strand
ATATTTAATCCTTAATATAGAAAAGGTACATAATAATTAGAGAAACGTATTAACTAATGTCCCAAATCTAAGATTTCCGGAGTTTGAGGGAGAGTGGGAGAACTGTAAGGTTTCGGAGTTATTGGACTTCTATTCAACAAACTCACTTAGTTGGGATAAATTAGAATATGGCACGAATGCTATTCAGAATCTACATTATGGTTTGATACATGTAGGATTGCCAACAATGGTTGACCTTGATAATGACAAATTGCCTAATATTGTGAGTGGCAACACTCCCAAAAACTATGAGCTTTGTCAAGAAGGGGATATTGCTTTTGCTGATGCTTCGGAAGATACGAACGAAGTTGCTAAAGCTGTTGAGTTCTATAATCTTAACGGCAAGGATGTGATTTGTGGATTGCATACTATTCATGGAAGAGACAACCAGCATAAAACCATTGTTGGATATAAAGGGTATGCCTTTTCTTCTACGGCATTTCATCAACAGATTAGAAGAATTGCACAGGGCACAAAGATATATTCAATTAACAGCAAGAACTTTTCAGAATGTTATATTGGTATTCCTTCAAAAGGAGAACAGAAGAAAATCGCCACGTTGCTTCGGTTAATAGACGAACGCATCTCTACCCAAAACAAAATCATTGAGGATTTAAAGAAGCTAAAGTGCGCAATTATTGAAAAGCATTATCGCCAAGCAAAATTACACAAGTACAAAATCTGTGATTTGGGAGTACCTTTTAGCGTAGGAAGTCTGTCCAAAGAGGATTTGTCAGAAAAAGGACATGAATGTATTCTCTACGGAGAACTTTTCACAACGTATGACTGCGTGATAAACGAAATAAAAAGCCATACGAATAAGATTGCCAATATGACATTAAGTCAGAAGAGGGATTTGCTATTCCCTTCTTCTACAACAGTAGATGCTGTATCTCTAATATCTCCATCGGTAATAGATATCCCAAATGTAGTATTAGGAGGAGATATGTTTGGTATTCACATTGATAAAAAGTTCAATGCTTACTATCTCAGTTACTACATAAATATCATTACTCGTAAGAAATTGGCTATATATGCCAAAGGCAGCACTATCATTCATTTGCATTACAAAGACATTGCAAAGGCTCAACTCTTGTTGCCAGATTTATGTGAACAGGATAGAATTGCAAAATGTATGATGGCAGAAGATGACAAAATCAAAGTTGAAGAACAACTTATGACCAAATTAGAAGAGCAGAAGCAGTATCTGCTTCGCCAAATGTTCATATGAACATCTGGCGAAGCAAATATTGTTTTTGACAAATGAACTTTTCTAAAATACGCTGTTCTATTTCTATTTTAGTGTCCAATACAGAAGGAAGGCTAACTATTTCTTGCTGAATGGCTTTTGAAGGAATGGGGCAGCGTATTTTGTTTATGTCTTTCAAATATGCAGTCTTCATAGTACCCTCAGTTATTATACGGCATATTTCTCTTTTGAAATAGCGTGATGACATTAGATAATATAAATATTCTGTGTCAAAGTTTACTTTGGGTACAATTCCTAAAATGCCCTGTTTTGTACATACTGGATAGGTAGTTATGGATATTTCGCCGATAGTAGCACCATTAGAGAATAAAATAGAATTTGTAGGTATTAGCCATGCTGATGACTTCTGTAATCCTAATTCCGTAATATGGTCTTTGTTGCTTACCAAGTATTTCTGTTTTAAGTCTTCTATTTTTACAAAAGGAATACAGCCGTTTTCATAATACTCCATGTTTGAAGTTGATGGTGTTCCACCCTCGCCAGCCATGTCATACACCTCTGAAAATTCAATATAATTGGTTTGAAGAGTTTCTATGGTATAGTCAATAATTGCGCACCTAAAACATAAGTATTCCTTAATTAAGGGACTAAATAATTCTTTATATTCTCAGTATAGTCATGAGGTTTTGACTTCTTTTGCAAAACTCGGCATTTCATATTCTGGATTATCGGGCAAGTCTGCACAAGATTTTGGTTCAGGAAAACCTTTCATAACGTACTTGAATGTGTATTCCAATAATATCATCAATGATAAAGATTTCCAATATGTATCAATCAAAGATGGTGAAAAACAAAATGTTGTCGAATATGGGGATGTATTATTTACTCTGTCATCGGAAACGCCAGAAGAAGTTGGTATCGGTTCTGTATATCTCGGCAAGGAGAAGGTGTACTTGAATAGTTTCTGTTTTGGTATTCATATCATAAATACAGAGGTTGTCTTTTCTCCATATCTATCTTACTATGTATCATCAACACCATTCCGCAAATTTATCTATCCTTATGCACAAGGAAGTACAAGGTTCAACCTTTGTAAGGCGGATTTTGAAAAAGCCAGTATCAAACTGCCCTCTTTGGAAAACCAAAAGCGTATATATTCAGTATTGTGTCATATAACTAGTAAAGTAGAAACAGAGAAAAGTCTACTTGACTTCTACAATGCTCAAAAACAGTACCTACTTCGCCAGATGTTCATATAAACATCTGACGGAGCAAGTATTGCTTCTGCAAACTTAGACTTGTTAAAAGCCCATGCTCTACTGTTAGTCTTTTATCTATTGCGGACAACAGCCTTGTATATTGAAGTTGTTCCTTATATGTTGGACAGAATACTTTGGCTTTACCATAGTCTTTGAAATAAATATGAGGTATAGCCATACCAGTTTTGTAGGGCTCAAAGTTAAATACTTTCAGCATATAGTAAAGATATTGAAGCGAATAGCCTTCTTTAGCTCGTAAAATATTCAATGTTCCTGTTGCAGAGCATTTGCCCATAACATACGATGTGCTTCCTACACCCGAACCATCTTTGATAATATAGATTGCTTCATTTTCTGTATTATAATTGTCGAGGTAGCCAACGACCCCATTTGCACCATATACAGGATATGTACCATGCTCTGAAACATCACTTTCTTGTAGAGTTGAAGAACTACATGACAAGCAGTCTGACAAGCGAACATTGGCTTTGTTGTAGCGGACTATATTCTGTGCTATTCCCTTAATTAAGGATTGCAGCTTGTCAATGATTTTGTTTTGGGTAGAGATACGCTCGTCTATCAAATGCAATAAAGTGGCTATCTTTGTTTGTTCTTTTTTCTCCTTGGGAACATAATGATATGTTTGAAAAAAGTCCTGAACAGATATATTGAGTAGTCCATGATTTCGTGCGCCTTCTACTGCTATTTCAGAAACACTTTTGTGCCATTTAGGTGATTCAAAATATTGTAGAATAAAATCTGACTCAACATTATCTTGCGTTGTGAAACAAATATAAAGAGCTGATAATACCCCTTGTTCATAGTTATCCAACCTTTTTATAGCACCCCACGGATAATCATTTGAATAACTTTTATTATAAGCAAATTCCCCCTTTTTCAACAAGTAATAGTTTGACATATCTGTGCTTGCTACAATCTTGTTGAAGAATGTAATTTGATCTACTAAACCATATTTAGCAGAAATCGTAAGAGGAAGTTTCGATAAGTTGTACTTATTTTTACGCTTTACACGTTCTGTGAAATCCCCCAAACGTTTTTTCTCCCACTCCCCCTCAAACTCAGGGAATCTCAGATTTGGGACATTGAGTGTCTTTTGTTCGTTATCTATCGTTGTTGTCATTTTGAATCCTTAATTTTAGTTGCCAATCATATCTCAGTTACATGCCAGTTACATGGTCGGTATATGCTCCATACCCCATTATATGAGAGTTTGGGGCTAAATTTGGCACTTATTTGAACCTTCAGTTACATGGTAGTTACATGGCCTATGCCCAATATGGGATATAGTTATGCCTATTACCTCCCTCTGCATTTTCCTCTTTTATCAGTTTCGCTTCCAAAGCATCCTTGATTATCCTTGATGCCATTGGATAATTCTTATCCTCTATTCCCAGGCGTGTGCGAAGAGATTGATTGTTCATCTTTTCATTGGAGACATATTTGAGACAGGCGTGTTGATAACAAGCCCTCACTCTCTCGGACTTATCCAAATCTGCAAATTTCCGATAAGAGAATACCGTTGCAGTGGTTCGGCTTTCATAGAGCTGGAAACGTACTGGTGGTAACTGATACAGTTCCACATAGAATATGGTCTTATCCATACCACTACCTTTTTCCTCACAAATGCCCATTCTGCGCATGATGTCTGCAAGAGTATCGTTTCTTGACTGATATTCATCTATGAAACGCTCCACACTGATAAGGGGTTGCCCTGGGTTGGAAAATTCAATACGATCAGAATAGATTTCAATCATCGGAAAGCCCTGTACAGCAAAATCTTGATGAATAATCATGTTTGCCGCCAATTCTCGAATGGATATTTCCGGGTACATACGGGCATCCTTTCTTAAAGCCATGCCTATCTCCTCATTGGCAGGCAGCTGGCTGTTTATCCATGCAACCATTTCTTCAAAGCCTATGGCATAGCCTTTATCGAAAGTCTGTTCACGAATGGTCTCAATCTTATTTTTGCCTTTATAGACAATGACTCTAACCATTTTTCGCTTTAGACCATCGAAATCAGATAGGTGCTTGGCAAACAGAATGGCCCCAAGTTCAGTAATACTGTAGCCAATCTCATCTTTCGTTATCAAATTTTCAGCTAAAAACCTATCCAAAATACCATTTGTATCTTGTGGAAGAGGTAAGTGCATCATGTCAAAATAAGTTTCTGCACTAAGGTAGGAGAAAACGTCTTGACCAGATAATCCTTTTTTCAAGACAATCTTTTCCAAAGATTTACGATCGCCTTTCCAAATCTTAGCTTCCTTTGCAGGAAAGTCCTTCAACTTGCGTGTTATTGTGCCGACTCTAACGTATGCTTCATGTAGGAAACTTACAGGGCGATTGATTGTTGCTGGAATTTTGAAGATACAGACATGACCTTTATCCTCATAATTGAAATCGTCAATAATCTCGAAGTCTATACGAGGATTCAAGCGAGTTGATAGCCAAGATTCAAGTTCTTCGTTGCCAACCATTATTTGTTTGCCGTACAAGTCGGTGCCAACAACATCATGACTTTTATCATCAACACCGAATACAATATAGCCAAATGGCATATTACACAAATAGGAACTATTCGACAAGGCTGAGATTCTTTCCCCTATCTCTTCTTTAGAATGAAAATTGTGCTTAAACTCTAACCACTCTGTTTCTTTTGGCTTGGCTGTCAGAGCATCAATCAATTTCTTGAAATCTATATATTCCATATGACTTTATTCTCTTATAGGTTCAAGCAACATTACTAATTCAGACTCGGCAATGTCACACTTTTCAAAAAGGAATCGTAAACAGCGGAGCTTGCTTCTGTTGTCCATAGATGTCCACAAGTATTTTTGTGGAGCAATCTGTGTGCAATATCTTGTATCAGCTTGTTGGGCTGACCAAAAGAAGCCTTCAGCATCATAGAGTGTATCTACAATGTCTGTATATTGTTGTTCAACCATCTTAACCACTCGTAATAACATTTCCTTCCATGTTGTCTCGGTATATTCGTTGCCAAAAAGACGGAAGCCTTTTAGCTGCCTGTTTGTCGGAGTGAAAGATTCCTCTTCCAGAGACACTTCATCAACAGGCTTAGGCAATGGCTTGAATGTGGTTTGTGGCAATGGATAGAGACGCAAAAATATTGTCACAATTTCATTGCTGCGATTTTGCAATTCAGTTTCAGTCCACTTCTCGCACAAAGTGACATTTTTAGTCAAGCGATACTTGGAATTTCTGTAACCTGGATATATTTCATTTCCGATTGCCTTGCCATCACGCTTTATAACAAAAGGCTTGTTGCTAAGTTCGCTATTGATGCCTGTCAATGTCAGGTTGGCAAATGTGTGAAGGTATTTCTCTTGTATCTCTTCAAAATTATCACCAAGCATTGCTTTCCACTCTCCACTGAGTGTTTGCGGCATAATATGTTCAATAGTGGCATCCTTCTTTTTCATGTCAATAGCTACGTCATTGTATTCACCATGCACAGAATTCTCCAACCTTTCAAAGAGGAAAATTTGGAACGGCTTAAGCATGTGATAGGCATCTCGGGTCTTTATTGATTCCACAAACTGTACATCTCTTGGCAACTGATAGTTGCCATCACGACGCATAATGTGAAAAGTCAATATATCTGAATAAGAATAATCAAGTTCAATATTAGCAGAGGCATATTCTTCAAGACTTTTCAGTACATCCTTATGCAAAGCACAGAACACCTGTGTAAGTGCATTGCCAGGCATATTGCATACAATACGTCTTGCCAAATAGTTTTCCACCAAGTCAATCACTTTGTACATTTCTGCTTCTGAAAGTTCATTAGTAGAGGCATACTTCAAAAATTGAATGAAGAATACATTGGCCACGTCTGTTTCGATATTGCAGATATGACGCATTTTCTCAGAAAGCTTGGCGGTGAAGAGTTTTGCCTCCACCACTTGCTGATAGTAATGTGCATAGTCCAACATTTCAATCAATTCTTCTTTACGGTCATGCCCTTCCATGTACTTCTTCCATTCGTAATAAATATTAGACAAACGAACAGGGCGTTGCAGCTGTTGCTTGATGGTGAGATAATCGCGCAAAAATCTTGTTGGTTGGCTTTCTGTTGCAAGTTCTATCTTTTGCCAATAGTTCTTGAAACACTCCAGTTGCTCTTCTGGTGTCAAGGACATCAGAAGATAATTGCGTATCTTGTCTGCCTCTGTAAGAGCCAATCCAGTAGAGTTAAGACTTTCAAAAATGAGCTGTGCATCATCATCTTTGTCCAATTCTATTGAAATGATTTGCAAGCGTTCGATGGCATCAAGCAATTGGTCAAATGACAATAATTGTGGTCTTCTCGTCAACTTCTCATAGAAATGGTGATAATTGCGAGTAATCTTAGACTCTTCATTAAAGGAACCCTCACCATTAAAAATCTTGTCGTAGGCAATTCGGTCATTCTCAATAGGTACTAATTTAATTTTACGTTCGGCGTTACAGAACTTAGCATTCAAGAAAACATCATAAGCTTCTTCAACTCTCTTCTTATCACTTATTTCTATAGCATCATCTTTCACTGCCTTTATTCCAGCCAAAAGAAGAAGTGAAATGGTGGTCAAACGTTGCTGTCCATCTATTACCAACCTATTGTAGCTATTATTATCGGCAGACGATGTGACGATAGAACCAAAGAAATGAGAATATCTGTTTAAGCGACTTAGCTTTACCAAGTCGCTAAGCAGCTGATCGCAATTGTCTATCAACCAATCGTAATTACGCTGATAGACAGGAATTACAAATTGGATTTTATTGCCTTCTATAAATTCATATAATGGTTTTGCATAACCTTTCATACTTAGTTCCTTTCGTTTTTATTCAACCAATCCCAATTCTTTCAAATAACCTTCAATTTCTTTGTCAAGGTCGGCACGTTTGGCTTCCAGATTCTTGATTTCCTTCATTACGGCATGGATGTCAATAGGTTCTTCCTCCTCGAAAGTATCAACATAACGAGGAATGTTGAGGTTGTAATCGTTTTCGGCTATCTCCTCCAAGGTGGCAAGGTGGCTGTATTTCTCAATCTCCTTGCGATCACGGTAGGTGTCAACAATCTTCTGAATATGCTGTGGGCGGAGCTTGTTCTGTGTCTTTATCTTCTCAAAATCCTTGCTGGCATCAATGAAGAGAATACTGTCGTCTTCCTTACGGCATTTCTTAAACACCAGAATACAGGTAGGGATGCTTGTGCCATAGAAGATGTTAGCAGGTAGACCGATGATAGCATCCACATAGTTTTTCTTTTCAATGAGGAAGCGGCGGATTACCCCCTCAGCATTTCCACGGAAGAGAACACCATGAGGAGCAACACAAGCCATAGTTCCACCCTCGTTTAAGTGATAAAGCATGTGGAGGATGAACGCATAATCAGCTGTCTTGCGTGGAGCAAGCCGTCCTGCCTTGCTGAAACGGTCATCATTGTTGAACTTATCAGCAGCACTCCACTCTGCAGAGAACGGAGGGTTGGCAACAACTGCATCAAATTGAGTGTCACCAAAGGCATCGGCTTCGAGTGTGTCGCCATTCTCTATACGAAAGTTTCTGAATTTGATGCCATGAAGGAGCATATTCATGCGGGCAAGATTGTAGGTTGTGGGATTCTTCTCCTGTCCGAATATCTCATTAGCATGTCCTATACTTGCTGCACGGAGCAGTAACGAGCCGCTACCGCAGGTTGGATCATAAACATTGCGAAGGCGTGCATGGCCGAGGGTTACAATTTCAGCCAAGATACGGCTAACTTCCTGCGGAGTGTAAAACTCACCGGCTTTCTTTCCTGCACCGGCGGCAAACTGGCTAATCATATACTCATAAGCATCGCCAAGAATATCAATCTCTTGTGAAGCCTCTACGCCAAAATCTATGTCATCGAGGGCAAGAAGTACATTACTGACCAATGTATTTTTATCATCGGCTGTCTTTCCCAATTTAGGCGAGGCGAGGTCTATGTCTGAGAACAAACCGCCAAAGTCCTCTTCACTGTCTTGCCCCAGAGTACTATCTTCAATACGCTTCAAAGAACGCTCAAGTATCGGCAGGATATTTTCTTTCTTTTTAATACTCTCAATAACGGATGAGAACAAGAAACTGGGTTCTATGAAATAGCCAATGTTTTCGATACATTCGGTCTTTACGCTCTCTTGTAGTTCTTCTATATCGGTATCTTTTTCCATTGCCCATAGTTCTTTGAAGGTAACATCGTCATCCACTAAGGCGTCATTGGCATGTTTTTCAATCTTCTCTGACAGATATTTATAAAAGATAAAGCCTAATGTAAAATACATAAAGTCGCTTGCCGACATATTGCCACGCAACTTGTTTGCGACTTCCCAAAGCTGGTCACGGAGTTTCTGTTGTAATTCCTCGCTCATATTGTTATTTCCTTTCTATTTTCAACGTTTCACTAACAAAGACGTTTGTATCGTCTTTATCTGTTATATACTGATGGCAATACATACCTTTCCCCTCATTTAGAATTATAACGCTATTCCATAAGGCGGTTTGACTTATTGTATGCCCTGGGTCTAAACAAAATATTTTCCTAATAACACCTTCTTGCTCTTCATAACCAATGGCAAGTATTGCATGAGCACCACCTTTAAATGTAATTGCAGTAACCAAAGGTAAGTTGTCGTCTATTCCTTTTTTAAGTTCCTCTACATACGAAGCTTGGGCTGATTGAGAAATCATATATTGCCGCACTGACGACATAACCTCTTTTGCAAAAGAATGAGACAACTTTTCTTTGATTTCTGAGAAATAGAAACCATCACGACACAACCCTTCCTTTACAAAAAACTCCTTGAAAAGCCTTCCCTTGGCAGTGTTGCCTTTAAACGATGTATTTAAGTTTGTAACTTGATTACGAGTGAAGACCTTTAGTACTATAAGATTCATCATCATTGAATAAACGGCGCAAGCTCCATCCATATCTCCTTGTTGTAGATGGACTGATTGCCACTTACGGTTATACACACAGACTCCTAAAGCTGTTATATCTAAACCTCTTATTATCTTTATCATTGTTGAATATATTATTCCCAGCTGAATGTTCGTATGATAGAATTCAAGCGTTCAAGTATCCTTGTCAATGTTTTGCGTTTTTTTATTAATCCTAAATGCTTTTCTTTCAACGCCTCTTGTATGATTTCTGGTTGTTCTTTTTGCAAGTAATCATATTCAGACAGGTAATGATTGAGAACCGTTACATCCAAGCCCTCTTCTTTTGCAAGTTTATCTACAGCATTGTTCCGCTCAGTCGTGATATAGTTGTTCAATCGTTCTTCAAGGTCGCTTGTACCATCAGACTGTTGTTTGCGTGCCATAAAGTTATCTCGGTCATCATCCACGTTCTGCTGTATAAAGCCATCAATCAGTTTTGCTTTGTTACGTAACTCAGCATCTTTAATCATCGTATCAATAATATACGTACGTTTTTCCTTATAATCTGCGCTGTAAGGATTGAGATCAGCAATCAGTTCAAGTATGTAAGTTACATTGATAATATCACTATGCAACAATTCTAAACAGAAATCAATATCATCAATACCTGACTCTGTTGAAGTTTTCGTGGACTCTGTATCTTCGTCAGGCGTTTGATTTTCTTCTGAAGGCTTACAGCCACCGGCAAATGTATCGTAAATATCAAGGTATTTGCTTCGGAAGTCCATAAATTGCTGCTCTGTCATACCAAGATCTGCAGCATCTTCTTCAAATTCATCGTAAACCTGAATCTCTGCATGTTTCTTAATGACATCACGGAATGCAAGGATAAACAGCTTTTTATCTTTCTCGCTCTGCAACAAATCTATGCTGCTGGGAGTTGGGTATTGTTTTAAGAAGTTTGTCGTAAGTTCCTGATAATTCTTCTTGACTTCATTAAAAGGCGGACGGACAATATCTTCAAGATTATTGCTGTTACTGAAAAGCTTGATAGAAGCATCCACATTGCTTTTCAAATCACGGAAGCAAACAATCTTGCCAAAACGTTTCTTTTCATTCAAAACACGGTTTGTACGACTGAATGCTTGTAATAATCCATGATAGTCCATATTCTTATCCACATAGAGTGTATTGAGTTTCTTGCTGTCAAAGCCCGTCAGGAACATACCGACTACCAGACAAAGGTCAAGTGGCTTCATGTCTGTTTTCTTTTTCTTCATACGAAGATTGATGTCGTCATAATATGCACGGAAGTTTTCTGTAGTGAAACTTGTACCGAACATATTATTATAGTCATCCATAATAGCCTGTAACTCATCTGCTTCGCCCGTGCTTTCACTCACATAGCTACCAGTATTCATACCTGTAAGGGCGTCATCCTGACTGCTGTTAGATGCGTATGTAAACACGGCTCCTATTCTAATTTTGGGATCAAGACTCTTGAATATTTTATAATATCGAATAAGTGTTGGCACAGACTGCACGGCAAACAAAGCATCAAACTCGCCATCAAATGTTGATTTATTGAAATTATTAAGGATAAATTTGGCAATTTCCGTCATACGGTTTTGGCTAGCATTATCTACATCGGCATTGCCATGATAATATTCTATGAGGAAACCAAGTACATTTTCATCAGCAATAGCATCCTTTATCAGATACTTATGAAGGCAGTTGCCGAAGATTTCCTTTGTTGTATGACCATCCACAGCATTCTCAACGAAGATTGGTGTACCTGTAAATCCGAATATCTGTGTATTGTCGAAAAACCTGACGATATTCTTATGGCAATCTCCGAAATGACTGCGATGACACTCATCAAAAATCATCACGATACGAGAATGACGGATTTCTTCAATCCGCCTGCTATACCACTGCTTACTTGCAGCGGCATTGAGCTTCTGGATGGTGGTGATGATAATTTTGGAATTACCATGAAGGCGCTTCACAAGTTCATCTGTGTTATCGGTACTGTCAACAGCACCTGGCTCAAATGCCTCATATTCGGACTGCGTCTGTGTATCAAGGTCGTGCCTGTCAACTATAAACATAACCTTGTCCACATCGTCTAATTCGGCTACAAGCTGAGCAGCCTTAAATGAAGTCAGCGTTTTTCCGGCACCAGTTGTATGCCATATATAGCCATTGTTATTGGAATTTTTTACACGGTCAAGTATCTTCTCAACAGCATAGAACTGGTAAGGACGCAACACCATTAGGCATTTATCTCCTTCGTGCAGTACGATATACTTGCCTATTATCTTGCCTAACGTGCATTTGTCAAAGAAGCTGGTGGCGAACTTTTCCAATTCATTGAAAGGAACATTAGCCGCGTCTGTCCAATTGAACGTGAATTTGTAGCCACTATTCGGATTGTTGGCAAAATAACGCGTGTTCACTCCGTTGGAGATAACAAACAGCTGCACATAGTCAAACAGTCCATGGAATGAGGTCTTATGATAACGTTGTATCTGGTTGTAAGCCTGTTTCAGCTCTACCCCTCTGCGCTTCAGCTCTATCTGAACCAAAGGTAAACCATTTATCAGTATCGTCACGTCATAACGACACTTCTTTCTTCCTTCAACAGTAATCTGATGGGAAACCTGAAACTCGTTCTGACACCAGTGGGTGCGGTTCAGGAATTCCACCCACAGGCGTTCTCCATCATCCAGTTCAAGTGGAAAGAGGTCACGAAGTTTCTTTACCTTTTCAAAACGTGTGCCACCCTCAAGATAAATCAATATTTTATCAAATTCGGCTTCGGTAAACTCGGTACGCCCAATCTCTTCCAGTCTCTTCCTGTTATGTTTCTCAAGTTGACTTTTGAAATTTGTCCGGAGATTTTTCTCTTCTTCAATCTGTACATACTCATAGTTCATTTGCTGAAGAGTAGCAATAAGTCCGTTCTCAAGAGCAGCTTCACTTTGTACTGGCATATTTATTATTCTTTTGTTATTATTTGTTTAACATATAAGGTTATTCTTCGGTTGACCTAAGTAATTCTCTCACATTAACCTTTAGCACCTTGGCGATTTCAAGAAGGTTCTCAAGGGACGGCTGCACTTTATTGGAACACCACCGAGAAACGGTATTCTCTGTACGACCTATTTCATTCGCCAGCCATTTGCCAGACAATTGTTTTTCTGCCAAAACAGCTTTAATTCTATTTATCACCTTTTTCTGTTGATTTATCATTGTATATTGCAGAATACGTAAGTACAAAGATACACTTTTAAGGTTATTTTTCCAAACATAATTAAAAGTAATTGATTTTTCCGTATAAAATTCTTGCTTTAGAATTGTATTTCAGCGGAAAATGATTATCTTTGCACTATAAGATTAAGTGGTCTTTGAAGTAATGCAGAATAAAGAATTGGAAAGAAACGCACTCGTTTCCAAGTCGTAACCCTTTTATCCTTTATTATTTCTTATTCTATTGATTATCTGAGAGATACAATATTTTTGAATCTTTTGCGTGCGTAGTCTGTTGCAATCAGCATCTTTGCTCTTTCCTCGCTCTCACTCAGAGGTGCTCGTCCCAAAAGCGTGGCATCGCCACTCTTGGCAAACTCC
>ERZ772979.1522-NODE-1522-length-13120-cov-34.851971_pt1 | contig 13120 bp, 9 predicted proteins | sample MGYA00511130_ERZ772979 | MGnify/ENA primary metagenome ERZ772979 (study PRJEB29015, sample SAMEA2738103) | human oral metagenome | biome: human oral; feature: human-associated habitat; material: saliva | place: China | collected 2186 ... | reverse complement strand
TGATCGGCATGCCATGGCGAGCGTGTTAGCGACGCAGGATTTCACGCGCTCCTCCGTGGTGTCGCTAGCGATGCCGCGCCGCGCCGGCCAGGGCCGCCTGAGCTCCCAGCGCATCCCGGCCCACGAGGGCTACCTGCGCATCAGCGGCGTCGAGGGCACCGAAGCGACCCGCATTTTCTCGCGCCTCATGGCGCTGTCCGCATACACGAACGTCGGCTCACACACGAGCTATGGCATGGGCGTCATAGACGCCGTGGCCGCATAAGAGAGGAAACACAAGAATGCTACAAGACAAAGCACTTCCATGGCACCAAAAGCACAGAAAGCTAATCATTCTTAGCCCAATTACTCTGCTCACGGCAATCCTATTTATTTACGGATACTTTCACTCAACATCCGAAGAATTCACAACTAGCTTCGCACTTCCAGCATCATACACACTAGGTGCACTAATTCCCGGATACTTCGTTGTCGAAACAGTCAGCAAAGAGTTACTTAAACTCAAAGGCCGCGTTGATTACGGACTCAAGAATAAAAGAATACTCCTAGCAGGCGATAAAGAGGAATGCGACAACGTCGAGGCCCAGCTACACTATTCACAACTATTTGACAAGAAGAACATCACAAACATCTCAGCCAATAGAACAGTTCCCGAGCAGGCACACAATTCCGACAACTTCACTAAGTATGATCTAGTAATACTTTGTTTTACGGGCACAAATTACGCCCCGATCTCAGACCAACAAGCCGAGCTACTATCCAAAACACTCTCCACAATCGGCCATGACGAAAGAGTCAAAACTGACATCAAGGCGAACAATAGCGATGAAGCAGTCACTGGGCTAATTGTTCTATGCCCCCTTGGATCCCTTAAGGATCCAGATGAGAAGAATAAGTTGATTCCAGAAAAACATAAGTGGGATACAAATCCATTCAAACGCCCCTTCACTGCTGTCGTAAATCAAGCGGGAAGACTATTGACAGACATTTTCTCACTCCTGATAACCTTGCCTCCGCGCAGTGGAAAGTAGCGAGGAACCGGCCATGACAAGTTACCTCGTCATGCTGCAGACGAACAGCAATCAGTCGTTCATATTCTCGTCTCCTCGCCTGCGCGAGCAGATCGGCGCGTCCTTCGAGATCACACTGCTGTCCCGCTGGGTAAAGGAGGAAGCTGAAAAGCTCCTCAAGCAAAAGCCTCTTCCAACCTCTTTCTGGGTCTCCGACTCATCCGGCAAGGTGATCGTCCGATTCACTGGACACGCTGACGAGCCCAAGGCGAAGGCCAAGGACCTGATCAGGAGGGTCACCCTCCGAGCCCTGACCGACGCCCCAGGCCTCGACGTCACGGGGGTCTTCATTGAAACGTCATCTGGCCCGGTTGATCCGGCGGACCTGGAACGACTCGACCGTGAATTCAGTGAGTACTCGCTGAACCGCCGTCCGGCAGCGGCACGCTTCCCGCAGTTCCCGTTCCTGGAACGCGGCTCAGAGTCTGCTCTTCCCGCATCTGCATCGCTAGGCACTCTGAAGTTCTCTCAGGAGTCCCTGCAGCCGGATAACTTCGACGAGTCCTCCCCCTTATCCCTCCCGTCGCGCGTGAAGCGAGTGTTCGCATCGACGTCGCGTAAGCGGCAAGTCGACGATGTGCAGAAGCGGCTTGCGAAGCAAGGAAAGGAACTCAAACAAGAACCCCCGCTCGATCCAACCAAGCTTGCGGCTGCATTCCAAGACGGCGAGGAGTTCGAGGATGCCAAGGACATGTTGTCGTCGGTCGGAGTCGTCCATATTGACGGTAACGGCGTTGGCGCGATCATGCGTGATCTCGGATGCGCCCATCGTGCGGTCCAGAAGGTTGGAGTCAGCACGACATCTGATGAGGAAACCACTGAGGACAGCAAAGGTTTGCAGTCGTTCATCATGGAGGTGAACCGCAGACTCGACGATGTCGTGAAGGATGCCATCGCACTTTCGTGGTACTACGTTCAGGAACTGACTCCAGATACAGCCGTTCCCATCGTGCCCGTTCTCGTGGGCGGCGACGATGTCACGGTCTACACAGACGGGCGCTACGCGATCCCCTTCGCGGAAGCCTACATCCACCATTACGAGAGACTCACGAAGGACGACGATCTTTTGTCAGTTCTTGCCATTGTTGCTGGAGGGAAAAAGACCGACGCACCAGAGCGGGACCACTTCGAAATCAACGACTACATCATTCAAAACCCCGGCCCGCTCACGGCCTCGGCGGGCGTGGCCATCGTGGGCCGCAACTTCCCATTCCACATCGCCTACGACCTGGTGGAAGAGCTGGTATCGCGAGGAAAGAAGCTTGGCAAGAAGCCGGGGACGGTCCCCTGTTCGACGATCAACTTCCACATCCTGCGCGACGCGACGGTCCTCGACCCGGACGACACGCTGGACGAGTACAAGGGCCGTTCGCAGCGCCCCTTCCTGGTCGGTCACTACGCGCCGGAGCGGATCGGGGACGCACCCACGACCTCGCCTGAAGAAGCACCCACCGCAGAGTCGCAGCCGTTGCCTTCCTGGGAACGCATCCTCCGGGCAGTCGCTGTCTTCGACGGCAAGAAACCGGACGACCCCACGCAGAGCACCGGCGATCCGTTCCCGCGTGCCCGAGCGAACCGTATCGTGAAGCTCCTCGCAGAAGGCGATGCTGAGAAGGCCACAACAGAGTGGGACGTCGCGCTACAGAATGCCACCGGCGCTGGACGCCTCGCCAAACAGTTGGAGCATCTTCCGCCTCATCCGTCGGACTCCGCTGGAACTGGTGATTCTCTCGAGCAGATCAAGTGGCTCCTGGACCTCATCGACCTGTCTGAGAACTTGCCCGACGGCTACCTCACTTGTCGAATCGGCCAGGGCAACGACGACGGCTCTGCGGCAACAACAGACGATCCCACCGAAGGAGATGCCCAGTGACCACCGATTCACCAACCACTTCTCCGAGTGCGAGCGGCCACGTGACCATCGTGTTCACGTCCGACTGGGGCGTGTCCACGGGCGTTGGCCAGGCAGGGCGCACACACTCAACAATCGAGCGCAGCAACGGCAAGCCGGTCGTGCGCGGCACGGTCATCACGGGTGTCCTGCGCGAACAGGCGATGCTGGCGGCGAAGGCCCTCGACGGACCAAAGGAGGGAACGTGGACCAGTTTTGCCCTGTGGCTCTTCGGCCAGGACCCCGACAGCAAGCCGGGCTCAACCCCCCACCCGCGTCACGTTCTCTTCTCGGACGCGACCCCGGCCTCGTCGATCCCGGTCCACGACACGGTGTCCCTCTCCATCGACCCAAAGACGGGGACGGCGCGCGACCAGTTCCTGCGCTTCACGGAGCGCGCGGCGGCCGGAGTCCTCACGGGCTCGTTCACCCTCATCGACGAGGCCGGGGGGCCTCTCTCCGTTCAGGCGACGATTGAGGCCGCGCACTTCCTCCTGGGGGTCGCGGGCCTCATGGTCCGAGGCATCGGCTCGGGCCGCAGCGGAGGCGACGGCGAGTGCACGGTGGCGGTCAGCAACGAGGACTACGCGAAGCCTGACCTGCAGGATGAGGAAGCCGCCGACGCGCTTAAACGAATCCTGGCGAACCGAGATAACGACAGCCCCACATACTCGTCAGAAGACGTGAAGACCGTCGCAGGTCACCTGCGGAGCCGCGCTCGGGAAAGCTTGCAGGAGGTCCCAGACCTGCCAAAGGATCTTCTGGAGAACAGCCCCCAAGACATAGCATTACCCAGCTCTCAGCCTTCGGAGTCCGGCGACACGACCTGGTACGAAACGTCCCTCGACATCGTTCTTGATACTCCGGTTGTTTCCTACGAGGTCCCCTTCTCGAACGAGGTACGGTCGTTGGACTTCCTGCGCGGAACCGTGTTGGTCCCGTGGCTGCACAACCTCCTGCGCAAGAAGTACCGGGGCATGGACTCCGCTATCGTCAGCGGCGACCTGCGCATCAGCGATGCACTTGCGGTTTACAAGGGTGTGGCTGGGTTGCCCGTTCCTTTTGTTGTGGAGAATGAGAAGGGTCCCGAGGACAAACTCAAGGATAAACAAGACGATCAACAACCCTGCACGCTCTTCAACAGGCACATCCCAATCAGCGATCAGGTATGTGGAGACCACACGATCCCCACGCGTGGCAGCTATCTATTCGTTAAATCGAACGGCGCTCCCGTCACGGGTTGGATCGGCAAGCCCTCGCTGATTGGTCGACAGTCGACGGCGATCAATTCGGAGACGGGCGCAGCGAAAGATGGACAGCTGTTCCTGGTGCGTGCTCTGCCCGCCGGGTTGACGCTGCACGCCTCGGTTGTCGTGTCGAAACAACTACTGAGCGAGCTTCGCGGCACCGATGCCACATCCGAAGCTTCACCTCTTACGCTCGACCTCGGTATTGCTGAGCAGCCAACCTTCCTCGGATCACGCAAGCTCACGGGGACCTTCGGGCGCGCCCGCTGCACCGTTGGCACTACCTTCACCCGCGTGGGAAGCACCCCGCCACCGGCAGAAGGTCCTGTCACCGATGAGGGAACCCAGGCCTCGTCCTGCGAACCCACCAAGATTGTGTCTCTGTGGTTCACGTCCGACGTGCTCGCACGGTCAAGCACTCTGGGACCGGGCGGGAGCGTTGAGGATCTGGAGTTTGCCTTCAGGCGGGCCAACGTTCCGGTCACGATCGTTCAGGAGAGCCCCGATCAGGACTCGGGCGACAAGAATCGTAAACGGATTCTGACTTCGATCCGACACCGGCGTGTGGACTCGTGGTCGCCGAGGGATAACGCACCTCGCGCCACACGGCTGGCGATCCAAGCGGGTTCAGTAGTCCAAGTGCGTCTCTCCCCGCAGGATCTGGGGGCACTCGAGGCACTCGGGCATATCGGCGTCGGTGAGCTCACGCCCCAGGGATACGGTCGCTTCCTCGTGGACTCCCCCCTGCTGGCGGAAGCGACGCTGCCCTTATTCAAGACCAAGAGTATGAGCTTTACAGCACCAACGGAGGCTGTCTCATGACCATCTACCGCTACGACATGACGATCCCCGTGCGCGTCGTCTCCGCGCTGCACTCCGGCGGCATCGATGAGGTACCTGTGCGCCCCATAACCGACGAGGACGGCCGGACTGTGCAGCCGAACGCTTTCGTGCGCAATGGGCTGGGCGAGGCGATCCTACCGGGTCGCTCCATCAAGGGAGCCATTCGTGCCGCATTCGAAGAACACATGGATGAGCTTGGCTTCAGCGAAGAGGAACTCAAGAGCCTGTGGGGCGGTGAGATGCGTCGGGATGTCGGCACTAGCAAACCGGCCCGCGGCATCGGCACCGACAAATCCCTCCCACTGCGGGCCAGCGCCCTCACCTTCCACCACGCAGTGGTGTGGGACCGCAATCAAGGCGATCTCCCCCACCGTATGAGCACAGCCATTGACCGCGCCACAGGCGGGGCCGCAGACGGTGCACTTTTCGCGTACGAGTACCTGCCCGTGGACACGACTTTCGAGATCCGAATCAGTGCCGAAGCCCAGGACCCGGCCCCAGACCCCACAAAAAACGAGGATGCACAGTCCACAACACAGAGTGAGGCAACAAAGGGGACACCGCCTGCACCCCCTGCTCTCGTTAAGAAAGCCCTGCAAGCGGTCGTGGCACTCCTCCACGGCAAGTGCATCAGCCTCGGAGGCAGGACAGGGTCCGGTTGGGGTCGCGTAGAACCACTCAACGAGAATACTAGGTATGACTGCAAGCTGGTAGTCATCCCCGATTCAAAGAGCGAAAAGGGGGATCCAACTAGCGTTCTTGCTAACATACTTGACCAGCGCTCGCCTGTAGACATCGAGCCTGACAAGAACCTGGACCGTCAATCTGCATCAACCAACATCAAGATTGAGTGGCAGGCTCCGGCGGGATTATTCGTCGGAATGAACAAACCCGACGGCATCAAATCCTCGGAAGAAGACACGGTACCCGCAGCGCCACTGCGCAACTGGCACCTCAATGACACGCATCGCGCCGATCACGGGGATGCTAATTATCCGAAAGTCGCACATGAGGATAAGGCCTCGCTGCTGCTTCCGGGCACGTCGATCCGCGGGGCGTTGCGGTCCCACTGTTCTCACATCGCTCGCAGCATTGTCAGTGACAGCGAAGGTTGTGACGAACTCGGGATGCCGGGTGATGTACACAAGCAGCTCGCCACCGATCCGCTCCTCGTGCGCTACTTGTTCGGGACAACCGAGTACCGGGGAGCGGTCCGCGTCCACGACTGCGAAGGGCGGATATCAGAAGAAGAGTCTCTCAAGCTCACACGCAACGCAATCGATCGAGTCACCGGAAGCGCTGCCCACGGAGCGTTGTATTCGGAGCTGCTATATCCGCATGCTACATGGGATGCAATCGAGATCGAGATCGACCATGCGCAGCTATGTCGGAATATCTGTCAGGACCCCGGCGACTGCGCACTTTCGACCGTGTCCGCGTCAGACCAGGAATGCGAGCAACCGGCCATCAAAAACCGCCTGCGAGCAGCTATCCTGCTCCTGACCATGGCCGTCACCGACCTCTGCGAGGGAATCCTGCCTCTTGGAGGAGGGACAGGCGGGGGTCTCGGCTTCATCGATGTCTCGCATGTGTCTTTCGAAGGGCTACCTGGAAAGCACAAATCGGTCAGTAGTCTATTTAAAGAACCCACAAATTCCGACGATGCACACGAGGTACGCGAGGCTCGAGCAAACTTTGCACAAAACATTCTGACGAGTATCCTCGCCGCTTTTGCGGAAGATGGTGAAGACGCAACCTCGGCTGAGCAAAGAGTCATCAACCTGATTCGAGAGTGGGCGGAGCTAGGACCCCGTGACGATCAGGGAAGCTCTGTTCCCTCTCACTTCCACCCGACGACGGTGCGGATCGGGTGGAATTCACCAACGGGCATATTCGTGCATGACCCCCAGGCAGACGACGGAAATACTCAATATCCCCTCAGGGCTAAGACTGCTGACAAAAACGGGGAGAACAGCACAGCTCCCCTGCTACTTCCCGGCACCTCAATTCGCGGGGCACTGCGTTCCAGGTGTTCGCGGATCGCTCGAACCGTACTGTATGCCAATAATCCCCCATCACAGGGCGAGAGCTTCACTCAGACGGATAGCGATGGCAACCAAGTGCCTATCGACATTCACGAGCAACTGGCCAAAGAACCACGGCTCGTCCGTTATATGTTCGGTACCACCGAATATCGTGGGGCAGTTCGAGTCCGAGACTGTACGACAAAGAACACAGGACCTTCCGTCAAGGTCACGCATAATGCAATCGACCGGTGGACAGGCGGAGTCGTCGAGGGGCTGCTGTTCAACGAGGTGATCTACCCGCACGCGACGTGGAACGACATCGTGATCGAGGTTGACACCGCACGTCTCCTTCAGAACGTGAAGACCGACTCGGGTATCGGGGGCTTATCGCTCGATGAGTGTTTACCCTTCGCCCGAGCGTCCTGGTGTCTTCTGTGTATTGCCCTGGCAGAACTCAGCGCGGGCACGCTTCCGCTCGGAGGTAAAACAACCCGAGGTCTCGGCCAAGTTGAGGTGACGAGCCTCAGCGTGTCTGGCGCTGATGATCAGGTCGTAAATTCTCCAGCAGAAGAGATTTTGTGGAAACGCAACGATAGCAGTGAAGACGATGCGCGCGGAGGCGCAGCAGCACTTCTGGCCTATCTGAGAAACGAGACAGAGAAACAACCCTCATATGAGGATTGGGCTGAACGTTTGCAAAAGCTTGAAGAACCAACACACGAGGCCTCCACTCCTAATGAGAGCGACGAGCAATGAATGAGACAAATATCGATAACCACGGTCGCGCAGCAAACCTACTCCCCTGCCACCTAACGACCACCAATCACATAGTCGATAACGCTAGTGCGCTCGCTGCGTATATCGATGCGAAATTTGCTATCCACGAGTTCGCCGGCATTGTGTGGGCAACCAACGGTACACGCCAAGTGTCGGATGTAAAATCCGCAAGCTTCGATGACTCACGCACTTATGAGATACGTTTCTGGCGGGTCATTGACAGTGACAACGCAGACTCGACGCTTGCCTATGAGTTCCGTTGGGTAAACGGCGTGGGTGCCGTTGAGCTGACACTCACAAAAGGCACAGCCAACGCAGCGTCCGAAGGCTCGGAGCCAAAACCCGCCAGTGGATGGTTCCACAAGGTGAGCTATCTGCAGCACGAGTCTGCAGCGGGCAATGACGCGGATCCTTCCTCGGAAGCCACATCAGCTCAGGCAGCCAAGAGAAAAGAAAACGCCGCCACCAAGCAGATGACGGCAGTCGAGTTCATACGCGAAGAAGATAAGTACGGAAACACGGTCGTGGTCGACCAGCTATTCACAGGAAGGTGGAAATAATCATGTCGAGCAACAATCAAAAGTCAAAATACACTTCGTTCCACTCATCAGTGAACTGTATTCCTGTACTACGCACATCCATTCAAAGGCCTGTAGGTAACAGCACAAAAGGTGGAGCACAGAGCGGCTCCGTCTACCCTAATCTTACTGAAGAGATAACAACCTTTCTGGCTGACAAAATACCCACCTCCCTTGACCACCTAGGAATTGATACATACAGCGGATCACTCCGTCTAACAATCGAAGTGATGACCGCCCTCATTTTCGGCAATCAAAATAAATCAAAAGGAAAACCGACTGAAGTCTCAATCCCTATCGACCCAACGACTGGAAACCCATTCATCTCCCCAACAATGATCAAAGGCATGATCTCAAACGCATACGAACGTTTGACAGCCTCACGTTTCCGCGTCTTCGGCGAACACAACACCACCCTTACATACCGAGCAGACCCTGCTGCCGCTCTCGGACTTGTGCCGGTAAGACTAAATGATAAGTACGACCAGGGCACGCACCGAGGGACACTACTATACGGTCCAGAACATGCTCTCTACGCAAAACTACTGACACATGAAACCGACGGGGACGAGGGAAACAAGAAGCAACTCCCCCTTCTCAAGGACGCTCGTGTCTGGAATAAGCTCCAACACGGCGAACTCATTGACTTTATGGCAAAAAAGATTGAGGATTCGTATATCGTCACACAAATCAAAACAAAAGAGGATAAGGTATACTCGCAGCTCAACATTCCGGACTGGGTCACTAATTCAGATAGTGAGGAAACCGCACATACGGGATGGTTTTATTCCACCACACCTGACCACATCCTCAAGGCAGGAAAATCTATATTCGATTCTAAACTATCCGAGCGAATCTTCTTCTATGACCAGCTTAGCAATAGAGAAATTGAGATCGATCCCGTAGTGGCAGAGACCTACGACCAGATTATCTGTTCATATTCCTACGACTCAACAGATCCCACTTCGAAGATACCAACTAAACCAAACAGATTCGTTATCGATCGAGCAGGCAACAAGGACATAGATCCAATCAACCACTCCGGTCTGCTAGCATATGCCCGCCTCAATGGCAGGAAGGTCGTCGAGCTCATGCCTACGCAGGTCGGCAGACGCAACTATTCGCGGAGTCCACGTAGCTTAGCACGGGCACAGGGAGTACTCCCGGTTGTCGACGCGTTCGAGGCTTCCCCTGCCGACCATATCTTTGGTTTCACATCCAACGACACTCAGAGGCCCTCCGATCAGTCAAACAGACAGGTATCGCACCTTAGAGGAAGAATTACAATCAGCGCAGTTGACACAAGCGGCGTAACACCAAAGGATATAAGATTGAGTCTTCGCCCGCTTCTCGAACCAAAGACAAGTTCGGCTCGCCGTTTTCTCACTGATGCTTCAGGCCACACGATCAGCGGACGTCCTAGACCTGGTTACTATTCCAAAGGTGACTTCCTCGGTGCGGCTTCATATGGATTTCGACGCGGAGATGCAGGAATTAAGAAAAAGGGGGACGGACGCTTAGATTACGCAACCTTAGCGTCTTATGAGAAAGAGCAATCAGAAGAGAATCCTAGACGACAGAAGAAGACGAATCAGGATATCTATTCCACAGCAATAAGCTGGATTCCACGCGGCAGCACATTCCAATGCACTCTTCATTTTGAAGGGTTACGAAAAGAGGAGCTCTGGACACTCCTTTGGGTTCTGGACTCTAAGCTCCTAGGACGGTACGCACAGAAGGAGCAACATCTGCCGGATTCTAATCAAAAGGATGGCAAAGTTCCCGATGAGGGTTACCTGCGAATGGGCATGGGTAAGCCTCTCGGCCTTGGGGTAGTTCGCACATCCTATTCTGCACTTAGCTGCATCAAAACAGCTTCTCCAAACAACAGTAACGTATTTGGACTTGTTGACGACTACAAAGCTCTCAAAGGATGCCTGGGAGTCATTGACCCCGAGACAGATGAGCTTAACGAGGATTGGAAAGAGGAGTTCTTTAAGGAAGCAGAGGACTTCTATCAGGTTCTTTCAGGTACACCATGGTGCAAAGCATTTCTTAGGTCATGTCTAGGCTATCCCGGCAAAACAGATGTTCGCTACATGACACTGAGCGAAAATAAACAGAATAATAAGACCAAGTCTGACGGAAAGATTAAGTCTGGGCGCGGACACGCACCACGCCCACTCGCTGCCGACAATTGGGACGAGGCTCTGAAAATACCGAAGAAACCAGACTGAGCACAACTACGAGCGCCGCCGCGAGTTCCAGTGTTGCCTCAAGATAACAGGCATCAAGTCTAGTCTGGGTATGTGCCAACGCCACGCCCGCTAGCCCTCACCACACTCCCCGGCACAACCCCACGTCATCCAGCGCTATGGCCGCGCCGAGTATGTCGGCGTGGTCGGCGCAGTATGAGCAGATGGGGTATATGTGGATGACGTCGTCGCTCTCAGAAATGAGGACAGCTAGAGACGAGCGCACGCGCGCCAGCGTGGCGGTGTCGAGGCGGAGCTGGAACACGGATTCTTGGATGCGGTAGCCCCAGGATTCCAGTGTTTTGGCGACGCGGAGCCGTCGTTTGTTGTCGGCGATGTCGTAGGCGATGATGTAGATCATCGCCAGGCGACCCTGCTCCACTGGTAGTCGGGTTCGGCGATGGGGCGCGCCAGCATCTGCGCGGAGTGGGCGATGTGTTTGCGCCACGACCCCGAGTATCCGGGGAGGGCGCCGGTGACGGATCGCTGTGAGGCGGCCTCGTACGCGTCGACGAGGATTTTCTTGCCGTCGCTGCCCAGCCAGACTCCCCCGGCCTCTGCCTCGACGACGCCGTGTTCGGGCCGGAGTTTGCGCGTGCGCAGGAGTGCCATGACGGTTTGGTCGACCAGGAGTGGGCGGAACTGTTCCATGAGGTCCAGCGCCAGGCTGGGCCGCTTGTCGGTGGGCGCGTGCGCGATGCCGAGGGACGGTTCGAGCCCGGCGGCGTGGAGCGCGCCGACGCATTCGGACAGGAGGATCGCGTACCCGTAGGACAGGGCGGCGTTGGGTAGGTCGCGGGGTGGGCGTCGGCTGCGCTCGTCAAAGGTGAAGTCGGCGGGCACGCACGCGGAGAGCGCGTCGAAGTAGGCGTTGGAGCACGCGCCTTCAATGCCCATGATCTCGTCGAGGGTGCGCGCATCCGTGAGCGAGTGACGCCACGCGTGCATGTGTGCGGTCGTGTCGGCGACGTGCACGGTTTCGTCGCGTCGGGCGATGCGGGTGAGGAGCCGACTGGCGTGCGCTCCCCTGTTGGCGCCGATGAGGGTGCCTTGGTAGGAGCCTCGCCGCGGCAGGCACACGACGTCGACGCCACTGCGCATCACCCACGAGCGCGCGCCGGCGGACAGGCCGACGTTTCCGGACAGGATGATGCGCGTGACGCTGTTTTTGGGGACGGAGGTCGCGGGCAGCGAGCCGGGTGCGTCGACAATGATGCGGCCCGCTTTGACATGGACGCGCGCGCCATCGCGGCCGACGTAGAGGATGCGATCGGCTTGGCCTGTGGGTTCATCGCTGGACCGGGTGGCCCACGGGTCGATGCCGATGCTCGCGAGGGCTTTCTCCTCGTCAATGTACTGGGTTGTCACGTCGGTGAGGCACGCGCCCGCGCCAATGGCTGCGGCAGCGACGGTGTCGATGGCGTCGGCCAGGCGCTGTTCGTTTGGTGCCGTGAGCATGAGGGCGGTTCCGACGCGCGAGTAGCGCAGTCCTCGCCCAGTGGCGTACCTGTCAAGATCGAGCAGAGCGGCGTCGGCGAGCACGCTCGCGATCGGGTTGGGGTCCGAGGCCCGGGTCGGCCGGGCAGAGGGCGGCTCGCGCAAGGTGGTGGTTGCCGTGGTCGTAGTCCTCGACGACTCCTCTACTGAACGCATCGTGTCCTGCGCGCGTGTCGTCGTAGGTGCCGTGGGGGCGTTCTGCGGTGAGGCGGCGTTCGAGGCTTTCGCGCACCGATTCAGCCAGGAGCGCCCGAGTGATGGGGGCGGTCGTTGCGATCGTGTTCGCACCTAGAGCGGCGATCCGTGGTGGGACCCAGTCGCTCGCGGCGAGGAGGCGGAGTTGTTCATCGGTGAGGCTTCCCTCCGTGGAGGTGTTCGCTCTGGTGGGGTCCGGGTGTGCTGTGAGGAGTCGGTGTCTGGCGCGAGTAAGGGCCTCGGGGCTGGTCGCTTCTCTCAGGGACGAGGCCGTGGCAGGTGTCGTCATTGTCTGTCCTTCCACTCAACAACCTTGCGGTTCCTCTACAAGTGTGAAGCGTTATGGAGGAGCGACACGCCGACGATGGCGGCGATTTCCGGGACAGCGTCGGCCCAGCAGGCGTTCCGCGGCGATGCGAGCAGTCGCAACGAAAAGTCTGGTAATCTGACTTTGTGTTTGCTGGTCGGAGGGGTGCTTTTTCGGCCACTGGCGATCCGTTACGACGTTTTCCCTGGTCACAGGGGGTGCGACACGCCGGGCAGTCAGAAAGCACCGAGCACCAAAAGGTGCATTAATACTAAACTCCCGCCTGTCCTACTGTAGGGTCGGGACATCAGAAAGCACCAAGCGCCAAAAGGTGCATTAAGACTGTCAGCCGCCATAGAGGCTACAATGCCCTTGGTTTGTCAGAAAGCACCGAGCGCCAAAAGGTGCATTAAGACTAACTAGCCAGCCATCT
>ERZ772979.1517-NODE-1517-length-13147-cov-7.073098_pt1 | contig 13147 bp, 9 predicted proteins | sample MGYA00511130_ERZ772979 | MGnify/ENA primary metagenome ERZ772979 (study PRJEB29015, sample SAMEA2738103) | human oral metagenome | biome: human oral; feature: human-associated habitat; material: saliva | place: China | collected 2186 ... | reverse complement strand
TACGGTATGTACCAGGTGCACTGATAACGTAACAGTTTGCAGTATTCTCTATTGCATCTGCACCTGTAGCATTAGCAAGATTGTAGTTTGTAACAGGGTCCGCAGTCTTCATTGCATTGTTGAAGTCTGCCAAAACGTCACGTTGGTTGGCGTTGAATGTAGCAGTATATTGCTCAACATCTTGTGTTGTTGTTCTACCTTCGTTAGGAATAGTCAGCCAGTCAGGCTTCTCACTCATAGAGAAGGTACCATCTCCGTCAGCATCATAGCTAACTACCTTCCATTTAACAGGGCGATGCTGCTTGTCATCGTCTACGTATGATGTAACTTTATATGTTGTAGTTGCACCTTCAGTGTTTGCTGCTTCAGTTGGATTAGGAGTAGCTTCAAAGGTGTATTTGAGGTTATTAGCCGACTGTGACAATGCGTATGTCTTTGTTGTACCAGCCTTCCAAGTACCAGCGAATGGTGCTACGATAGCTGGAGAAGCCTGATTGTCAAAGTAAACCTTAACCTTGACATCTGATGACAACGTTTGTGGAATCATGTAGAATGTGAAGTTATCATTATCCTTACCAACGATAGTCTCGTTGACATGACCAGATGTGTTTACGCTGATACCATCGAGTGTGAAGGTAGCAGGAGTGCTAACGTCAGACCATGCACTGTTGAATGATGTACCAGTAGTAGCCTGTACTGATGAAGGCAAAGTGAACTTACCCTTGCTCTTTGCACCAACAATCTCAATCTTTGTAATCTTATGAGTACCTGACAAGCGGTCGCCAATCTTGAAGCGGATAGCGGTCATTGCGTGCTGGAACTGCAAAGGAACAGCAGGTGCTGTACCCAATGTGTTATAATGAATAGGTGTTGTACCAGTACAAGCTGTCATCAAGTCTTTCTGATCCTGTACACCTGGTTCAACCTCAATGTTTACGTATGGAGTTGAAGTGTTTGTTGATGGAGATAATGTTAGCTTACTGTATGATGTTGTTACCTGTGGATAAACAGCATAGAAGCGTGCGTATGGCTCACTCCATGACCAAAGTTGAGTCGTTGCGAGTGTACCATTAGCATTTACCTCAGCATTGTAGAACCAAGGAGTGGTACTGATACCTGTTGCAGAACTACCACGATAAGCGATGGCTGAGAACTTGCCCAGTGTTTCGGTTGTGGTAATCTTAGCACGTGTAGCCGGTACGCCAGCATTTGTAAAGTCGTCGTCAATACCAGCGACAGTACTCTCTATAAGGCAATAATCACTGTTACCAGGGATTTCAATCTTACGTGTTGCAAGGTCTTCAGGTGTCAGTCCCTGTGTCTGTAGCTGCTCTGCGTATCCTGCACGAGTCATAGCAAAGTTAGAATTAGCCTTTGCTGCCTGCTGAGCTTGCTTGTCAGCAGTTGTTACCTGAAATCTTACGGCAGTGCCATTCTGCCCAACATTTGTAGAATCAAGTTCATTGTCTGAGCAGGCAGTCAGTCCCAAGACAGTCAGTCCACTAAGACATGCAAACGTGAGTGCCGCTGTTGATTTGCGTCCAGCATTGCACTTGCGAATATTATTTAACTTCATGAGTTGGTAATTTGTTTTGTTTTTTACATTTAAATAGACAACATCTCCTAATTAATTCTCTGGTACGAGGTTTGTATCATCATCATCCTCTGTCGGAGGAACTACCGTAGGAGTTGTACTAACAGGAGGGCTACCCGCCAAGATTGGGCAATCCCCAGCCAAAGCAAACATCGTAATCTGTGGCTCAACATAAGCCTTTTTCTCTTCGTTCAGTTTCATTTTCTTATAATTACATTTCGTTTGGGATATAGTTTTATCAGGTTAATTTATGTCGTTTACAGTGGCTTTTACTTATAAACGCATACTAAAGATATGACTTAATATGTTAATAATACCGAATCATTATCCTAAAATCGGGTGCAAAGTTAACAAAAGTCACATAAATAAACAAATTTTGCTTAAACGCATTAAAAACTCATTCATCTCCGTAACTAATTGATAACCAACACCCTTATTCTATATAAGTCCACTTTCTAAGAAGCATTTATTTAACTATTTTTATATATCAACAAGCTATTAAATGAGCCTCTCAACCCTCCAAGACTATTAACCAAGAGAGGATAAAACGTAGGGGACAGGGTAAAAGAAGACAGAATAACAGAGGAACGGGAACAGGTAACAGGGGAGGAGACAGGGTAAGAGGAGGCAGGGTAACAGAGGAACGGAGGGGGTGTCAAGGGGGCGGGACAGGGTAAATGGAGACAGAATAACAGAGGAACAAAGATAAAGGAACAAAGATAAAGTAACAAGATAAAATAAAACTTAACTACGAATTACTCGAATTACCAGATTTGCTAGTCATGCTAGCCCTGCTAGTCCCGCCAGTCCTGCTAGCCACGCCAGAACAGCCACCCACCCCATCTAAGCACTATTAATACTAATTATTCGTTGTCTAAATAGGTCTGTCTATACGAAAAAAACGGGCGTTAATGTTGACAGATTGGAAAATAATCTCTACCTTTGCACTCGCAAGATTGTAATAATTACAGGATATAAATATCCCATCTATAGAGCTGAAAATCAGCAGATATTAGTCTACACGCACGTGATAAGCGAAACAAGAAATAACATTTATAATACAAAAACATTATGAAAAAGAAATTTATTTGCACTGTTTGTGGTTATATCTACGAAGGAACAGAGGCACCAGCAGAGTGTCCAGTATGTCACGCTAAGGCAGAGAAGTTCAAGGAGTTCAACCCAGAGGCATTGAAGGGTACTAAGACTGAGCAGAACCTCAAGACTGCTTTTGCTGGTGAGAGCCAGGCTCACACTAAGTATCTCTACTATGCTTCAAAGGCTAAGAAGGACGGTTTTGAGCAGATCGCAGGTTTCTTCGAGGAGACAGCACGCAACGAGAAGGAGCATGCTAAGATTTGGTTCAAGTTCCTCCACGGTGGTGATATCCCTACAACAACCGTAAACCTCGCTGACGCAGCAGCTGGTGAGAACTATGAGTGGACCGATATGTACGAGCAGATGGCTAAGGATGCTATGGAGGAAGGCTTCCCAGAGTTGGCAGTTAAGTTCCGCAGTGTTGGTAAGGTTGAGAAGCACCACGAGGAGCGTTACCGCAAGCTGTTGAAGAACATCGATGACAAAGTCGTATTCTCACGTGACGGCGACTGCATCTGGCAGTGTCGTAACTGCGGTCACATCGTTGTTGGCAAGAAGGCTCCGGCTGTTTGCCCTGTATGTAACCACCCACAGAGCTTCTTCCAGATTGAGGAGACAAACTACTAATACAACGCAAGCATAATTCCAAGATGCGTTTACCATATCATGCCAAGGTCCGTAAGGGTCTTGGCATTTTGTTTATCCCCTCTCCCCCACGTATCTCGTATTTCTTTAATTATATCGTTTTAATCTACTATTCTATATTTCTCCAACCCTTGAAGATAGCATGAACCTTCCTTACCCAACGATACGATAGCTCTATTCCCCAAGAGACCTTGTCTCATCCTCGTCACTTCTTAGCGACTAAGATAAATGACTAAGATAAAGCCCTTACGTATTTTTGATTTCTACTATTAGGTTTATCCGGTATCGTCATTTCGAGAAAGCCACCCTCTATCAAGGGGTCAACATATCGACTTTTAGCGTTACTACGGTGTTTTAGCCCTAAATGCCTCATAATCTCCGTGAGTGTTCGTTCTTGTGTACAAAAGGCTAACACTTCGTTCATCGTCTCGGTTGACTTAGTCGCTGACTTAGTCACTTTTTCTCCATCAGTGACTAAGTTAAGTGACATAGATGGATGTACCATCACTTCGAAAGCTGTGACTTTGCTCACATTAAATTTAGGTTCTGGATTTCCATTTTCTCTTAGCATATTCTTTACTCGTTGAATGCCTCGGTTAAACATATTAACGTATTTCATTCCACGCATAGCCTCAGCAACAATTGGATTACGATAATCATTGACTGTAGGGATGTTTTCAGGACGAGCTTCTCTATAACTTTCTTTTTTTTCATTTATGCTTATTCTTTAATATACCACCTTCTTCCCATCAACAATATACACGCCACGGTGCTGGAGAGAGTGGGGACTGAGACGCTGACCATGGAGGTTATAGATGGTATGGGGAGCGGTGGAGAGGACTGGAGCGAGGCGGATGGCATCGTCTGTCTCGTGATAGTCAGTGGGTTCGATGAACCATTGGGAGGCATCAGAGGTGGTGGTCCATGCGACGATATTACCGTTGTTATCGGCATGGATGGCTGGGTAAGCCGCTTGGGCTGGGTCCATACTCTGCAGATAACTGCGTCCGTCTATCGTCGACACGATGGTGTATCGACCCGCATCAGCCTTATTATCAGTTACTAACAGCGGTGTATTCGTTCGTAGCGTAGGCTTAGCGAACACCTTATGCTTCGCATTCTTTATCGTCCAATACCCCTCGGTAGTCTCAATGAACTGGAAGAGTACGGACGGATCAGTCGGTGGTGTACTAACAGAACCCTGCTTGAGTTGCGTGCCATCCGTCGTTAGTACCACATTACGCTTTAGGTTGTTTGTCAGTCGATACCACCTCCCACGCTCAATCTTCACACGTGTCACACCGCTAAGAAGCTGCTTTTGTGCTGCAGCCATCGCCTCTTGTGCATGAAAGTATGCTGTCTCATCGCCACCTGTCGCAGCCGTAGCGAGGGCCGCACCGACCCCATCGAGCGAAGCCTCAACCCCTGTCAATCCTGCAGCCACAGGCATACCGACATATTTCCCATTAGCCTCTCGATAAGTGTGAACACGTGAGCGGAGCATTTCGGCAGCCTGTTGGATATAAGGACCACGGTCGACTGTGTGGTCGATGACATATCGTCCGTTCGTCAAGTCCTCCAAAGGAATCTGTTTGAAGATGATGTTATATCCCCCGATACCGCCTGTTGCCTCCTCCTCGTAGACGTATCCTATCTTATCATTCGACAACAGTTCCATCCCCGTATAGCATGATCCAATCTGGCTCACCTGCTTTCCTTTGTGCCAATCAGCCGCTAAGGCCGTCGCTGTTGCGTAACTCTCGTAGTTAGCAAGTTCCTTGAAATACACACCCACACGCTCTCGTGCCGTGGAATGGGTGATACTCTGTAAGGCTACAAAGAGTTTCCTGCCATCCGACACACGCCGTGCTGGGACGATGAGTATCTCGCCATTGACCGCATTGACCGCATTGTTCATTGCTTCAGCATTCGTTTGGAACTCCCATCGGCCCTCTCCTTTGGCGATGTCGGTATAGGTGAAGAGACTATACCCACGTGAGTTTGAACCACGATTGCGCACACTCACCAGCACACTACCGTCTGGCAACTCCTCTACCTTAGACTCGTCAGCGCCCGTACTTGGCAACTGCATCGGTCCACCGAGTAGTTTCCATGTTGCACCGAAGTCGTCAGAAAAAATGACAAAGGTGGCGTTCTGCTTGGTATTATTCGTTGGATAAGCGATATACAGACGGTTATAAGCCCCCTGCTTAACGTATCGGCTCTGCATAATCTTCCCACTTGTCAGGAACAGACCATTCGTCTTACCGCCCAAGCTGTTCTTTGTCAAGTTGTATATCTGGTAGGTCAACGAGTCCTTCGTCCATGTTTCTCCACCGTTACTACTATGCAATCGCACCACATGTTGGGGTTGTTCGTACCGACTATCAAAGAAGCTTGTGTGTCCACCGACGCACATCACGAGTAAATTCTGCGGATTGTTCCGATCGACAACGATAGAGGGATCGCCAAAGCTGTAGGTCCACTGCTTCGAACTATGGTCTTGTTGCGCATCACCAGCAGCGATGGTACGATAGTTAGCATCCCATGTTGCGCCATGGTCTGAGCTGGTTTTCATGACGATATCATTATGTCCATTACCCATACCGATGTCCGACCCCGTCCGACGGAGGTCTACCGCCACAAAGAGCTTACCATTGCCATCCTGCCCCAGAGCAGGGATACGATAGCCAAAGGGCGACTTCGTGTTATCAAAGACGATTGCTGTCTGATATTTCTCATTGTCGGCTATCTGCTTCTTCACCACCTCCCCGACAGCAGGGGCTATCTGTATCGTCAGCTGTTGGATATGGGCTGCGTCCGTCAACACCTGAAACGGAACACTCTGCAAGGCTATGCCGTCCACCGAGAAAATCTTTGCAGCAGTCTTTGTAGCCGTCTCTGTCTTCGCTGTCGTCACATCCTTCACCGTCGTCGAGGCCGTCTCTCCTTTGAAAGAAAAGCTATAGCCCGTGATGACATAGCCTTTCTCCACCGAGAGCGTATAGTTCTGACTATTCTTACTTGAGATGATAATCGTCTTTGGCGACGTCGCACTACTATATCCGATATTGTTTTTTCCATTCGCATTGGCCAAGGTCACGACCGGATCACCAGCGTTAGAAATGAGATAAGTGTTCCATGCTTGTCCCTTTGTCTTCCTGTCTTGTCGATAGAAAGTGGCGTTATCAGGGTCGAGCACACGTGCCTCAAGCACCGTCGCAAAGGCAGGTTCGATGAGAACCGTTGACCCATTGTCCTTTCCACCAGTCCAGAAACAGATCTGACCCGACTGTCCGCTGAGGTTTAAGGCGTATCCATTGGCATCTCGCAATTGCATATAAACAGGGTCGGTGAAGGCCGAAGAGAGGTTGGATGATGCCGAGAACCACCACTTAGCACACTTCGTATTCCCCTCCAAAGGCTCCATCGTTGCCTCAGCCGTATTCGTTGCAGGGGCCACAGCGACAAGTGCTTTCGTCGTACCGAAGGCTTTGTTGTATAGTGTGTAGCCTTCCTGCTCATTACCAACGAAGCACCAAAGCTGATTGTCGGGCTGCTGCGGCATCGTGCGGTCCACATTCCCCGCCGTTGCAGCCACCTCACTAATACTCCCATCAGCCGCAGCAACAGCCAAGGTGGTGTTCTTAAACTTCAATGTGTACCATCGTGTGCCCTCCGCAAAACCACCTCCTACAATGGTTGTGGGCACAAAGGGATGAAGTGACGTCGCTCCTGCCGCCTGCACACTCAGCCCATTAGTCCTCATACGCTCGCCCATCATCATCTGAGTCTGCCGATAGTCTGCGTGTAGCAGTTGCCCATTCGCCATCTTACGCTCCCCCTTCATCATCTGAGTCTGCCGATAGTCTGCGTAGAGCCGTTGGTTATTAGTCATCATACACTCCCCTGTCACGATCCGAGTCCATGCTCTGTCCCTCCTCCTTTGGGCATCAAGCAGAGAAGAGCATACATCCCCCTTTCTACTCAATAAGGCTGATAGAGGCTTACAACTACTGACCGCAGTGGGCATCCCCACCCCATCAGACATCCGAGAAAAACACGTGTTCGAGGCCCAAGAAGTTGTAGTAAGGCCACAAAGAAAGATTGCTATAAAATGTTTATACATCTACTATTTAGTTTGTTTTTAGTTTGCTGTCATATTTAACATTTCCTGTAGCATCCTATCTCACAGTCTGTTACGAGTGAGAAAAGATGACAGAAGTGACAGGAAAATCGAAAGTTATATTTTAGAAGATTGTTTCTACGTAGGATGAAGGGCCCGTTAAAACACCTCATCTAAGAACTCCTCCATCCTTCCCTCCTTAGCCGCTGGCAAGCTGTCGGCCTGCCTCAAATGATGGTCATTCACCATCTTCCAAAGCTGTGTCAACCGATAGCCCGTTGGATAACTCCTCATAAATACTCAACGTGCGGGCTGGCTCAAATTCAAAGGCGTATGTGTTTTCATTTCATTTATAAATAAACTCATACTTTCACTTCCAATATGATTCTTATGGATTACCCTATGACAATTAGGGCAAACTGGTAGTAAGTTCTCAAGTGCATTCTCAACTACCTGTTCAAAAGTATTTTCTTCATACTGGAAAATTGGTTTTACATGATGTATTTCTATACAATCTTTACCATATATTGGACCATAAAAGATAGGAAAATTAAATCCACAACATTGACATGAAATAACTCCATTGCTGGTGAAATGTTCTATCGCAATGTCTCTAAGACGAGTAGAACGTTCTCTTACTTGTACATTTCTTGTAACTAAACGACCTTCTGAAATTACTTCTTTGATAGGTAAAACCTTATTCTTACCAGAAGAAGAGATATCATCAAATGCTGTCTTCACATCTTCATAGTTGAATTCGTCTTGTAGAAGATAGTCTATAGCCTCCTTATGTAAATCAAGATACTCATAACCCTTTTGTGTTAACTTAAAACCATTCTCATAATCAGTAGCATATTCTAGCTTCACAAGAGTATCATGACTTTTTAGGTTACGTACTTTCTGGGAGAAATGTGTATCTTTCCTTTTAGCCAGAATTTGCGCATCAATACCAGTTGGATGCATCACAGTAGTTAACTGTGAAATTAAATCACTTGTACTTATAAATCCATTATCTGACTTAGCCATCATATATAGTGCAGGTAGCACTAACTGCTTTTCTGTGATTTCAGACATATTATCTAATAATTTGTAATTAATAGGTGCGTTACTTTCTTATCATTTCTATTCATAAAACTTACAAGATATTCCTTATCAAAAGTCCGTATATTAATACCTTTCTTATTGTAAAGTTCATAAATAAAGTCTGTATTTTTAATAATCATCATCCATTTTGCCTTACACTCATAAATCATATAATGTGCCAATCGCTCCTGATCGTCACGAGTAAATGCATGTTGAGCATAAGTACTAAATTCACTATCGTATGGTGGATCCAAAAAAACAAAGTCATCCTTAGAAGGATTTGTTTCTCGTAGAAAAGCTTCGAAGTCAAGACTGTATATTTGAGTATCTGCAAAATGTTTTAATAGAGGCTCTGAACGATAGTAATCCAGTTTCTTTGCCATTAATTTACGATTATATGCGATACCACCATACGGAACATTGAAATCTCCTTTATTACTATACCTAAACATTCCACTGTAAGCATAGTTTCTCATAAAGAAAAATAAAGCCGTATGTAAGCATGGGTTCTTGCGCTCTATAGTCTTATCATTATACATAAAACGATAATTCATATAAATGGCACTCTTAATAGCAGTTTCAATATTATCAAGAAGATCTTTGTCTGGTAAGGTATGCTTCTTTAACTCTATCTCACGCATTCTTACCATTTTGCGGAAAAGGTTCTTTTCTGTTTCTCTTAACAAAATACATGAATATGACACAAACTCCTCACTTATGATTAGTAAGAGTTCCTTCTCATTTCTTTTACAGAAATCATGTACAAGTCCCTTCAGCACTTCCTTTGTAATCTTATCCTCACGATAGTCTTTATACATATCAACAAGAACTTTATTCTCATTGAAGAACTTAAGAGCCTTCTCCCAAGAGTCATCCATCATCTCTACATACGCAAAAAACCTTTTATCCGTAGATGCTATATATCGATAAAGTGAAATAAGCTCAGAAGAAAAATCATTGATAAAGTATTCCTTTGCTTGTACAGACATAAAGACAGAGCCACCACCTACAAAGGGTTCAAAGAAACGTCTGAATGTAGGAGCGTTTGGAAGAATATATTTCAACTCTTTTTCTTTACCTCCAGGCCATTTAATAATTGGTTGGAGTCCTGTCGACGTTTTGCTTCCATGAGGACTATTAGCCTTAGACGCATGAAAAAAAAGATTCATTTCAGAACCGATAGACTGATAAGATATAGCACTTTCGCATACCCCTGTCGATGTCTCTTCTTCTGTTAATTTATATTCTTTATCCTTTGTCATTATATGTTTATTGTTCAAGACATTTATAATTCTTTGTTTTGCAGCAATAAAGTAATTCTCTTCACACTCTACACCAATAAATCTTCTATCAAGTTCCAATGCAGCAACCCCCATCGACCCTACTCCCATGAAAGGGTCAAAGATAATATCATCTTTATTTGAAGCAATTTTTATCATCTTTTTCAAAATGGATACTGGCTTCTGTGCAGGGTGCTTTGGATTACTCAACCTCTCTGGTCTCATACAAATTGGACTCTCGATAAAGTTATGCATTTCTGCTTGTGAGATGAAATTCCAAGTATGCTTTTTATTCCAACAAGTGAATATCATCTCACAACTATTCAAAAAGCCAGCTTTGAATATTTTAGGTGCAGGATTTGTTTTGTGCCAAATCATAAAATTTGTCGTATCGAATTTATGGTCAAGACAATTGTACCACCGCCCTAATTGATTATACGAAGTAAAAATAAAAAGATTACCAGTTGGCTTTAATATTCTAATAAATTCGTCAGCCCATTCTTCCGGATTGAAATCTACCATATCCCACTCTGCGACATCGTTATTCATTGCAGCACGTCCTGGCAAAGGAATATTGCCCGTCGAATGCTGCCCCAAGTTATATGGTGGGTCAGTTAGTATGAAATCGATTGAATTATCAGGAATACGCTTAATGACCTCCCGACTGTCTGCACAAAGAATACATTTACGCCAATTTGAATCTTTCATTATCCGTTATTTGGTAGAAAAGCTTTCTTTATTTCATTTAAGGCTTCGTTGATGTAGTGAGCATTCTTATTGTATTCATCAATAACCCAATTATATCCATGATCTGACTTACAGACAAGATTCCAGAAATCACAGCTGATACAAAGTTCCTCATCACAGAAGAATTGACGTACACGTCCCTGCTTCCAAGCCCTTCCCTCACCATAACGATTATATGCTGTAGCAAACAATATCTTGACATTTTCCTCTCCCAACTTATTTGTAAGAATACAATATTGTTCGAGAAGTGCCTCTTTCTCTGACCGTGCTTTTTTATTATCAAGATCTCCACCTATTTTTAACTCTATCAGATAGTGCATACCTGTTGCATTATCTAATAGATAATAATCGCTCTCGTGACGTTTTAACATGGCTGTACCTTGCTCTCTTGAAATACCTTGATAGTCTGTAAGCTTTGGTATTCTACGGTTCGTATCTCGCTTATATTCCTCCAGTAGTTCTGCTATATAGTCTGTTTGTTCTTTATAGAGAATACCCTCTACATGCTGACTTACTTCGTAACTTAATTCAGCAATACTAATTGCCATACTTTCAAGCATATTCCCCAACGAACTGTCAAGAGAACGGGAAAGAGCAGAATAATATTGAATTTCAGGTCCCAAAGCTGCGATAAAGATGTTGTGTATCTTCATATTAATAGCACCATTCTCGTCGTCAACTTCTGCAAGATGGCGGGTAGAAAAACCATTAGCATACGACTTGACAGTACTACTTACGATAGCACGAATAGCTCTTTCTTTATCTATAATATTAACCATATATTATTTGATTATTTTTCTATTAATGGATTTCTTTTGGCTACTTCTAACTATATTCAATTCCTCAAGACATCTATAAATTGTTTAGAATAGCGTGTACTATACCACTACATGACGGCACACTATAGATTTTCTAATCAAAATCATCCATATATATAACAAAGTTGTACTTTCTAACAACACTTTTTAGACGATTTATCTAAGCCATAGCTCGCATAGTTCTAAAACAACTAAATTCTTAGCACAAAAGTATAAAAGATTTCTGAGAAAGATGAAGAATACAGGAAGAAACTACTATTTGAATTCTTTTTATCAGTAAATACCCAGAAACATAATAGTAGTGAAGCACAGAAGGACTGCCCTTCCAAAGTTAGGGGGGAACGTCTATACATCTACTATTTAATTTGTTTTTAGTTTGCTGTCACATTTAACATTTCTCGCAACAACCTTCCTTTCAGTAGGTTGCATACACAAAAGCCGTGACATGAATGACAGCCAACTAAAAACAAAATAAATGAGTATATATTGGGTAGGTTTTTGAGAGCGGTCACAAAAAGAGGACTAAGCCCCGAGGGTGGGTCTTAGTCCTTAACTTTTATATCAGAAAAGGTCTTTATGGGGCAGCAAGCCGACAAACTGGTTACTCCTCAATCTTAAATAGTTTGCTATGTTGTGACAGTTTAAGTACGATGTTTTCCTCCTTGTTTAATTCGTTAGGCAGCTTGTCTCGAAGAATTGCAACTACATATTGAATATCAACATGGTCGTTTGCCAATGTGCCAATATGCATTAGTTGGTTATCGTGAACAAGCTCTTTTTGGTCATTCACGATGAAGTGCAGACAAGGAATCTTCTCATCATCAGCAAACATGATATAGGCCATATCGAAGCAAGCTATCTCTCCTTGTTTCTTTCCTGTACTAAAGTTATCCGTCGCAAAAGGGGCAAACTTGTAAGTATTCTTCCCTTCCTTGTTTTTTACCAGACTGTATTCTATCGCATAACTCTCGCCATAGAGACGTTTAGAAATAGACGAATAATACTGATTGAACTTGTCAAGTTGTTTCTGAACCAAGTCTTGTTTGCTTTGTGAGAATAACCCATTATCAATGTCCTTTAATATCTCCTCATTCAAAGCGATAGCCTTGTCTACCTCTTCAATTTGTGCTATTCGCTGCTCTAATGCGCCCTTCTCTTGATATTTAAGGTTTAGCTGAGCCACCAGTTCATCAAGTGCTTCGATAGTAGCAGACTGTTGTAGCCTCTCTGCTAACCGTTGTTCTTGTTGACGCAAGGCCGATATATCCGTGTTACAAGCAGAGATAGACTGCTTCAACTGCGGTGACTCCCCTGAAAGGAAGTCTGCTTTACGTACAAGCATCTCGTTGTGAAAAGCCAGCAAGTCCTCGAATGTATGCTGCAACGTCGTTATCATGGCCGATGCTTGGCGATAGATCAGTTCGAGTTGTTTGGTGTCAATATCAGATTTCTGGGCTTTTAAGTCTTCAATAGCTTCTTCTATTAAGTTATATCTAAGCTGTAGAGCGGTCTGTTTGACGGCAAGCTCGCTAAGAGAGGCTTTGACTTTGTTGAGTTGTTCTAAGTCTTTTTCGAAGTCTGGATTAAGGTGTAACTCCTCTTTCTTCGTGTTCAGTTCTGCAATCTCGCCTTCGACAAGAGCCAACTTGGAGCGTAGTGCACTTTTGCTGGCAGTCTTTTCAAGTCGACGCTTGTATTTATACCTCAATTCCGCAGCATTATTCTTTGCGATCTACTTTTATATATTGACGTGACA
>ERZ772979.1513-NODE-1513-length-13174-cov-10.096882_pt1 | contig 13174 bp, 8 predicted proteins | sample MGYA00511130_ERZ772979 | MGnify/ENA primary metagenome ERZ772979 (study PRJEB29015, sample SAMEA2738103) | human oral metagenome | biome: human oral; feature: human-associated habitat; material: saliva | place: China | collected 2186 ... | reverse complement strand
AATGTACTGCAAATTGCTGTCTATGCAATAACCTAATCAATGAAAAATATGGAGGTATGGAGTTTGATCCATACCTCTCTTTTTGCCACTTTCATCCATATCAACGCCACAAATACGCAGTTCTTTCCAACTGCTAATATGCACGGTTTCTTTGATTTACCTTTGCCCATACACCGCTATTGGTGTCATTAAATACATTGTAAGATGGACGAAAAAATCAAAGATCAAGAAGAATGCTACTGCCATCGATGAGTCGAAGATTGATTGGAAGCAACTCGACGATCTCGGTCTTTCCCATGAAAGATTGGAACAGAATGGAGAATTGGAAAAGATGCTCAATTGGCAGAAGAGCAATTTCTTGACGATTGCCGTACCTTTTGGAGCTTGAAGAGCGGCAACAACATAAACAACAGCAAGGCGTGCCCCACATGCTCTGTGGGCTGGAACTTTCCGACAAACAGCGTGAAGCCTTGGATAGCGGTCGCACACTATATTTAAAGAATATGGTGGATAAGCAGGGACAACCTTTCAACGCATACGTTCGCATGGACAAGGAACAGAGCCGCCCACGTTTTTATAAATGGAATCCTGACAAGAAGCAGGAAACCGGCAAAGGAAAGGTGGTAGCTGTGGCAGAAGAACACAAAACACAGGTAGCCGTCAATAACCATGGCAAGACTAACGAAGCCAGCAAAAATGTGAAAGAGCCACTCAAAACGGGACAGACACAACCTACTGCCGAGCAGAAGCAAAAGCAGGACGAGAACAAACAGAAGAAGTCCCGTGGACGTAAGATGTAACCTTTAATTCTATTATCGACTATGACAACTTGTTTTATTGCCGAGAAACCCTCGGTAGCCAGAGATATTTCCCGCATCGTAGGAGCAACGAGTAAGCAAGACGGATATATCGGACGCTTACGAAAGTGCCTACACCATCATGCTCAACTTGAACCGTTCGTGGATACAAAAACAGGGAGATTTCTTTGTGGAGTCGCCGATTATCTTGCTGGCTGCCATCATTTGGTTTCTGAAAATCTATGAGGACGGGAAGTATTGCACCTTTCCCCATGCCATCGAATTTCTCAACCGTCCCTACGCACAGATATTCCCGATACTCACTTCCTACGATGAGCTTGCCAACTACCTTTCTCCCTTTATGGATGCTTGGGAGGGTGGAGCGCAGGACCAGTTACAGGGACAGATTGCCAGTGCCAAGATACCGCTATCTCGTATGATAAGCCCTTCCCTCTATTGGGTAATGACGGGTGATGACTTTTCACTTGGCATCAACAATCCCAATGAGCCGAAAGTCCTTGTAGTTGGTAATAATCCCGACCGTCAGAATATCTATTCGGCTGCACTCGGTCTTTACAACAGCCGTATCGTGAAACTCATCAACAAGAAGAAGCAACTCAAATCATCGGTGATTATCGATGAGTTGCCGACTATCTACTTTCGTGGTCTTGACAATCTGATTGCTACAGCCCGAAGCAATAAGGTGGCGGTGTGCCTTGGCTTTCAGGACTTCTCACAGCTTACCCGTGATTATGGGGACAAAGAAAGTAAGGTAATACAAAACACGGTAGGAAACGTGTTCAGTGGGCAGGTTGTGGGCGAAACTGCCAAGACTCTCTCCGAACGTTTCGGCAAGGTGCTTCAGCAACGGCAGTCGATGACCATTAACCGCAACGACAAGTCCACTTCCATTTCCACACAAATGGATAGCCTTATCCCTGCAAGTAAGATTTCCAACTATTGCTGTCCGGTAAAAATAAACAGAAAGCTCTGTATCTCTTTACTCATCAGTGTTGCAGCCGTTTTACTTATCCAGGGGCTTAGTTTTCAGTTTTAAACTGTAAGCATTATAAAATGTGCTTATATTGACAAGGAAAGCCCTATAATAACCAGATAAATTAATGAAATCATAAGTTTAAGTCTATTTTATCTAACAGAGATAACTCCCAAAAAATTTTATCGGACACCTATAATTTCCAACCTCACGCAAGGTATGTTCGTGGGGGCTGTGTCTGACAATTTTGATGAACGCATCGACCAAAAGATTTTCCATGCAGAGATTGTGGTGGACAGTGCCAAGGTCTCTGCCGAGATGAAAGTCTACCAACCTATACCCATAATCGCAGACTTTACAAATGAAGATGGCTCCGACAATCTCAAAGAGACCATCGAAGCCAACTACAAATCAATCAAACAAGAAGTTTTAACTCTCATAAGTAGCGAGATTGAAAGAATTAAGAATACATCGGACTTAAAATATTTAATTAAAGAATAGCATTTGCGCTCTTCTTTTAGACAAAGAGTGTTGGTTCGGATTCAAAATTCATAACGACCTTAAAACAACACTCCATTGTTTTGATACCAATTCCAGGATAGTTAATTAGAGAAATCAGTGATCTAAGATCATCAGATTTGACGGCAGAATCTATTGTATCGATCTGCTTTTGTGTACGTATCTTTGTAACAGTTTTTTTCTTATTGTCTGGTATTGCAAGCCATCGGCTCTTGAATGTTTCGTATAAATCATCTGATGCAGAAGGATCATAATCATAGATTTCAACAGGAATATTGCATTCTGAGAGATAGCGAACCATCATGTCTTTAACAACCTGTTTGTCTAATCCTCCATTATTGGTACCTAATAAAGGGAATGCCACAGATTTTATTCCATGAGTTTCGTAAGTCTCAACGAATTTTGCTAATCCTTTTTCAATATATTCGTACTTGCTTGGATATTTCCAATGAAACTTTGTTGGGAAATTGAGGACCCATGGGGCTTTTTCGTCTCCTTTGTATATCCATAACTTACCAATGTTTATTAGATGCTGGTGACAATAATCTTTATAAATATCATACATCCTGGGATAGCGTAGTTTATAAACTAACGCTATCCCCTTTCCCATAACCCCAACACAATTGATCGTATTTACTATAGTCTGTGCCTTCGTATTGAATATATTTCCTTTTACAAATGTTATGTTGTCCATGTAGTTATGATTTATAGATAAGCCACTGCTTTGTATCAGCTCTTGGATTCGGATCCATCAGATAGATTTCTGAAGGAGGATTTTTCTTATCGAATTTTACCGATGGATATATAATAGCTCCAGAAGATATGAAATTCTTTATTGCTTCCTTATTGATGATAGTACCACCTTTAACCAGAATATAAGCACAACCATTCAAGTCATAGTCAGAAGAAATTGTTATTGAATCTTCATCTTCCGACATATCAAGAGATCTATTGTCATGAGAGTACATAGAATAGTTTACTTCTATCTTATCTATAATTTCATCATTTCCAATATATTGAACTAACAACTTCTTCTGAAATTCATCATAACAATAAATCTTAAAGGAATCAAGGCTACTAAAATCCAACTCGTCAAGCACTAGAAACTCCTGCTGAGACTGTTCTTTTATACGTCCCATATACGTATGATGCAGAGCATGGTCAAACTCACCATGCTGATTTGCCATATTTAATGCATCCGAAATATCATTATAAAGATAACTTGTTCTGATCATTGATGGCTCAAAATCTATCTTATAAACCGATGCAAAGTTTGTTTGAAGGTTACCGCTACTGTAGTAACATTTATCTGGCATCTTTGCAATTATCTCGCAGATGTCAAATTCGAAGAAAACAGGCATAGGACACTTAGGCAGATGTAAATTACATGCCTGAGGATAATATGATTTGGGCTTATTCCAATTTGTAAGCAAAGTATCATCCCACCCCAAACACTCATTATAAAATTGTGTAGGAGACTTTGGACGATAATAGAATCTTGCATAAGGGTGAGCTTTGTTTGTACGATGTACAACTGCTCCAGCTGCATCGTATTTCAATGCTTTGGTTTCCTCTGCTCTGTTTCTGCTCATTATCTTTCTATTCTTGATAATTTCTATTGCGTTGAACATGTGTGAGAAATGATACACCTTGAGTCTATTGTATCCATTCGTACTGCATTCTGATAAAGCCTCGATAAATTTCACTCTATTCAATTCAGGAATAAAGTCTTTATATAAGTCAGCTGTAAAGTCAACTGCTTCATTTTTACTGAAAGCAAACCAATCAATTCTATTTCTATATTGATACAAGAAGTCTTCAGTGAATATAATCGATGATGACGAAAGCTTAGTCCAATCAATTTTGTCCTTAATGTCATCAATGACAGAAAGGTCAAACTGATTATAATCAAACCTATTGTTTATTGATTTCCATATCAGAGAATCCTTATACTTAACCAAAATTTGATTTGTAAGCTCAATGTGATCTGAAACATATGACCAATCGAGGAACTCAACAAATTCATCAAGAAGTTTTTCTTCTTGAATGTTAACAACCTTCTCGTTGGATGTGAGCACCGTCCAATCTAAGAAGTCTCTATATTCTCTAGCAAAAGATAAATCGATATTCTGATTCTTTGATAGAGCACTCCAATTAATCTTTGCATCCTCTTCGATTGCTCGCTTCAAACTTTTAATAGAAGGGGAGAACGACAGATTACTTGATAACTCAAACCAATTGATGTCAATGCCTTCCATTAACTCAATAAGTTTGTCATCAATATGTAACTCTCTCTTTGCTACTACATCATCCCAAGATATGGCTGCTTTTATAACTGGATCCTTGAGAATTTCACGCAGTTTTGCATCATTCCATTTGATCGTTGAATTCTTAGAAAGGGCACTCCAATCCCATTCTTTTTCTCTATTTTTGAAGATGAAGCTGAAAGTGATATTCGTACCAACATTTGAGGATAATGCTTGCCAGTCCCAATTTTCTTTGATGAAACTGCTAACCATATTATCATCAATGTTTATATCTTCTCTCGTAGATATAAGCTTGAAATTCAGACGATCTCGGTACTTACGTAGATACTTCCCGTTATGAGCAGGGAGAAGACAAATACCAAACTGACTTATATAATTCCAATCCCAGCGTTCAGGTTTGAGCTCATAGAATACATCATTTTTCTGCTGAATGGAATCAAGTTTAGTCAACTCGGAAAAATCCCAATTGTATTTCCCATCATTAAGTTTTGATTTAATGATAGCTTTCCATGTTCTAAATACATAAGTATCGGAATCATAGACAAACATGTTGTTGGCAGCTTGAGATGCTGATAACGCTTTATTATCTACATAGCTATGCTCTTTATTGACGAAGTCATCAATATCAAGAATTGCTTCATATATATAACTATAATTCCATTCGTATCCATCAGTAGGATTGTATTTTTCCGATAACTCCAATAATTCTGCAGGTGAATACAAAGATGTGATTGTTTTCCAACACTGTTCCTTTGTATCAGCTTCAAGACCTGCTATGGAATCTTTTAAATGTTCAAGATTGTCCTTAACATATGTACGATGGATTTTTTCGTTTAAGATAATATCCCAATCCCAATATGGAGCATATTGTGCCAGATTATCAACGATAAAACCGGTATCAAAACGTTTGGTTATAATGGTCCAATCCCATACAGCATTTTGAAGATCCTTCCATTTAAGAATCTCTGATAATGCCATATATTCATTCAAAATATTCCAATCAAGATAATCTGCTAAGCTTGGATTGCTCTTAATCAATAATCCCAAATCTATATCCTCCATATTTGAAATGCGAGAAGATACGATGTTCCAATCAAGATAATCTGCTTTGCTAGATAGAATATTCAATAATACCTTATCTGTAACTGATTCTGATAGCAGATACCAATTCCATACACTATCCAATTCAGAATCATAAAGATCAGTATCATCAAGCAAAGAAGTAATTCTGCTTACTGCAGTATCTTTATCCCATAAAGACAGGTATTCCTTAAAATGGACATGCAAGAATGATGGATCAACTCTGTCAGTTAAAATAGGCCAGTTCCAATAATCGACATAATTCGAGATATGTTCTTCAATGAAACTTACGTCTAAATTCTTAGAGAGTACTGACCAGTCTAATACAGATTTGCAGTTGTCCAAAGAATCTGGAATTTCTTCTAACAACGGAATCAATCTTTGGGAAATGGTCTCTCTATTCCATTTTTCACTTAGATGACGAAAAATGAAATTGACGCTAAGATTTGAAGACAGTCTATCCCATATGTTGTTGTTTATGAACCAACTATTTGCTATTGATGCTCTTTCTGCAATTTTGTCAATATATACAGATAGTCCTAAAGTGTCAAAGTAACGCTCGATCAAATCAGATGATGTTGCGTTAAGCCAATTTGTAATTGCATCAGTGTGATCGTTTAGCAATGCACAAAATCTCTCATCAGTAGCGATAGTTTTGTTTCCTGCTAATTTATTCCAATTCCAAGGAAAATCTAAAAACTTCATCACTATATCAAAATCGTTAACTATAGATGATACAAATGATGCGTTTTCCTCACTCCTCATCCATTGGATGTGAGAAGCAAAGAACTCGGATGTAAACACGGTTGACGAACCTTTCATCCATTCGCTGTATAGTACTTTATCTTGACCAATATATAATAAGTCTTCTGATTCTGCGAAATTCTGATTTCTTGACAAGCCACTCCAGTCCCATGAAAAATCAGGATATTCAGTTATAAGTGATATGTCTTTGATGTTTTCAGAAATGTAGGTATAATCACTAGCAGAGTCAATTTTTACATGATATTTTTTGAAGAACTCTGGAGTCCATTCAATATAAGTGTATTGTGCGAAGCCGATGATAAAACCGATCGTATTCCAAATTAATAGGTCACACTTTTCTAAATACTCGATAAGTTTATCAGACCATATATAATTCTCCTTTGAACCGAGATTATAAGAAGTCAAAAGTCCTTTTCCTTTTATTGATTTCACAACCTCTGCAAAATCATTGTTTGTAACAATAGATTTTACAAGGTTTTTGTCTGAGAATATTTTATCGAGAACAGTCTCTATATATACTGCAATATAGTCCTGCAATACACTAATGTTTTGTATTACAAGATTTACATCTGCTTCTCTGGCAAAATATGACCAATTCCATCTCTTATAACAATATTTTACGATAAGGTTTTGGTTAGATGATGGTAGCCAGCTGGTAAGATTATAGAAATCAATGTTTAGATGTTCTATGTTATTAACTACAAAATCGACATCTAGGAAAGGCTCTACGATTTCCCAGTCCCACTCGATATTTGTGTTTACATCACACAGCATTAATTCCTGAGCTTGTTGCTTGGTAATATCATTCCGCGAAAGAACAACGCTCATTTCCCAAGCATATTTTGCACATGACTCAATAATGAAACTAACTGGCAATCTACGCGATAGAGTAATCAAGTCAAATTTTGAGCATGGTTCTCCAATATGCTGGATAATAATATCCTCAGGACAACATTTTGATATGTAATCCCAAGTATTATTATTGCATAATTCATTAGAGGCAATATAGTTATATGTGTCAATATCGCACCAATCGGTTCTAGAATCTCTTACTATAAAATCAAATTCATCTTGCTCTATCTCGTCTTCAAAATAGCGTATTTCATTATAGTTAATTGTTGAATCAACATTATTGATCAACTTTGAGTATAACGCCTTCTTTATTTTCTTATTTAGAAGATACGCATTTTGCTCTCTATATAAAATATCGGTCGCAGTGACAGATACTTTGTCATTTAACAAAATAATTGGATAAAAATCCTCATTAAGTTGATAGAGACAAACGTCAACACTTTTTGAAAAGTATTTCCATTCAGAAAGTGTATTTGCTTTAAAAACGTTTGTGACTTTATTAGACTGAAGATTTATTCGATTTATTAAATCATCAGCATAATCTATATTGATTTCGTCTGGATTAAAGTCAGTAACCGCACTAACGTCTGTAATTTCAGAGAAGAAACCTAATTCTGCGTAAAATGGGAAATCAACTGTGTCTATTGATAGTTCTGACTTATTGACATTTTCGAGCAAACGTTTCTTTCCTTCATAGAACGAGAATTTGCAGTTCATCTCTAAAGCCTTATTACCCAATCTAGTAAGACGGATATATTTTATGGCTTCTTTTTTTGCGGAAATTTCCTCATTAGCTTCTTCTGAATCCTCAGAGTCAGAGTTATCTTCAGAACATTGATCAACACTATCAGACTCTTCAACAGCGAGATGCCATTTGAAGATGGAATCAATCATGCTGTAAAAAAGAGAGATCTCTGCTTGATCACGATAGAAGCGTTTGTCACCGAATGTTTTTTCAGCAACATCAAAACCGAGGATTAAAGCTATATCCTCCTTTGTTATTTTATTGCTCTCTAGTGAACTAATCAATCGAAGTAAGACTAACTCTAATTCAGACAGTTCTTCCGTCTTATAGAATTGTACGGCACATAAAGTTTCCTTTACTGGCCATTCACGAAGTTTACTATCTTTGAGCAAAGACTTGTAAACCAGTTTTCCATTATTTATAATATCACTATATTGCATAATTAATTGTCTGCAATGTTATGTAAATGTTGCAAATAAATACCATACCAAAGTCCAGTGCCACTAACATGGATTTCTTTTATATTGAAGCGATCCATAAGAGACAAGAACATTGGGAGGCCAAGACGCATTGTTATCTGGTCATCAAGTCGTTTACTACCTCTTGATGATTCAAAGTCATACTCATTTAACTGATCGACTGTATCGAACTGGTCAAGAATTGCTTGGTTACAAGTCTCGATGCAAGCTTCGATCTTCTCACGAGTCATAACTCTATCATGCTGAGCAGCATTATTCTTACCGCCTGTAGCATGAGTGATAGCTGTTCCAACGCTAATACAGAAACTTTCAGTTTCGGATGTCATTGCATCCCCCATATTTTTGTAGAATACAACCAATCGTTCTTTGATTTTTTGGTCACTACGTTTTAGTGCCTCAGATACAGGTGTATCTCTGTCAGAATCCAAAAACAAGATGTTTCGCAAAGCAGTAGTACCAAGATTGATACTATATGAATTTACTAGATCACTATTTTGGAATACAGACACCTCGGTTGATCCGCCGCCTTGGTCTATCATGATAACATGCTCAGAAGTAAGCATTTGTTGCTTATACCTAGAGCTAAATAAGTATGCGAACATAGTAGATACAGATTCTTCCTTCTTGGAGAGAATGCGAACATTAATGCCTGCTCTTTCTTTAATAAACGCTACAATCTCATCACGATTTCTAGCAGTTCGATATGCAGCTGTAGCTACAGTATAGACGACATCAACATTCTCTTGCATCATTACTCGCTTCCAATTGCGGATAGTCGGTAGTACGTTCCTCTCAAAATAACGCATGTTCATGTCATTCTGAGCGTCTAATCCCTTACCAGTTTCTGTTTTGTTAGCGTTTCTGATGAAATTCTGGAAGTTGAACTCGTCAACGTTTGCGTTTCTTATTAACTCTTGATCTTTGCCAATCAGACACTTTACAGCCTTAGTTGAAAGTTCAAGAACGGCAATTTGGGGATTGGTTCTATTTGCATTTGGACGCAACCATGTTTCAATTACTCTAAGATGTCCATCTGTTTCTGGATTAATATCGCGAGTATTGAGATTTGCAGAGCGATTCTTTGATATTAGTCGTGGACGTTTCTTCATTAACTTGTGCTCCCAGTGAATTATTTTTCCATTAGGATTTGTCTTGATACTTTCAAAAACATTCTTATAAATCGCTTCACCTTCTTTGTTTTTATAAGAAGAATAGTGAGCACTATTACCTACAATTATTAAAAGACGCTTTGCACGTGACAATGCTACATTTAATCGGTTTGGTGATTTTGCGAAGCCAAAATCCGTTTGCTTCCTAAATCCCAACTCTTTGTAAACACGATAATCTGGAGCTTGTTTCTCGTTTTCAGCTATACAATTACTTCTGACAAGAGATACAATAACAATATTCCTCTCCATACCTTGGAATCTATCAACAGAACTTGGTTTCAATGTCAATTTACCAGAGTATTTACCTTGTAATTGTCTTAATTGTCTCAGCTGAGCACCGTAGAAAGTGATCAATCCAATTTCCTTATCTTCTTCGCTTGAAAATTTGTTATTATATACTGCAAAGGAATCAGAAGTTGCCAGCTGTGAAAGCACCCATTCAATGGCATCAACCTCTCCACGGTTGGTACGTGAGGTTCCTTCCGCAATTTCAGGCGAATTTGTATCAATCCATATCACATGATTTTCAGGTGATATAAGCCCATCTATATTGATTCCATGATAACGAGAGAATGGAGTACCTTCTGATTCGTAGTCTTCATTTATAAAACCACATTCCAAACCACCATCTTTGGTATAAAATTGTTCAATGACTTTATTGATGTCAGGGTGCATTCTATACTGCTTCTTAAAGGTGCCCTTGATAGAATTGTCAGCCTGTGTAAAGAGTCGTTCAAAATGAGATTTCTCAAGTTGATCAAAATGGTATCTTACAAATTTTTCCAACTCAGTTATCTGTTCTTTCTCTTCTACATCAACTGTTTGGAGTGCTTGATAATGAAGTTTGTATAGTATATCTTCTCTGTCAAGATTAGGAGGTAATTGACGATGATCTCCAATGATTATAGACTTTGTTCCATAAACCAAAGGCATAGATAATTCAGAAGGGGTTGCTTTTGAAGCTTCATCTTGAACTACTACGTCAAATGCTAAATGCGCGTCATCCTTAAAGACATTTTTGTATCTTTTCATGAAACGACTCTCAACATCTTCTTTCTGAGATTCTATAGCAGCATAGTTCTTCTCGGTAATAGAACTACATGTTGCGCCAATAACATTACAATTATTACGATAAAAATAGAATACTTTTTTGCGAAATTCTACAGGAAGATTTAGCATAAAATGGAGCCATGCTCTTTCAATCGTTTCATCCTGAATTTGAGAGCGGTTGATAATATTCTTAATCCATCTAACTAATACATTATTGTCTTTGTTGAAAAGCTTATATTCATCGGATTCTTCAATTGCTCTGTTGTCCTCTGAAAGAATGTAGTTCTTTGAAAAGTCAATGTCAGCCCACTTCATCATCTCAGTGATGGCGTATGGCAAACCTTCTGATGAAAATTTATCACCAGCTCCAATTCTGATAGGTTTTACAATGTTATGGTCTGAGAACTTCAGTCGATCTAATGCGTTATCAACAGCCAAGTTCGCTTCAGATGTAAGTAGAGTTCTGTCCTTTGGATTAGCCAATGCTAATTGCCATATCAATTCTGCAATAGCAGTTGATTTACCTGTTCCTGGAGGTCCCTGAATAACCGCAAGATCTTTAGCCTCCACAGCTTTAGCAATGGCTTCTATCTGCCATTCATTAAGATGCTTATTAAGTTGGTTGGCCTCAATATGCTCAATTCTTTCCTTGACTTTTTTCTCATCCGTTGGAGTTGCTTTGCTGGCATCAAAAAGATAACTTGCAAGCATAGGATTTCTAAGCTGCTCAAAATTCTCGGTGATAAAATCAAAAGATTCTTGCAAGCGATTTACTTTTTCAGAATCTCCGGTCAGATCTGTTGATACCTTAGTTAGTCGCTTTTCGCTAACTAATTTTTCAACAGCATCAAGTTTCTCTTTCTCAACTACAAAAGTAAGAACTGGGTAGTTGACATTTTTTAGCTTGCCAACTTCAATTCCATCGCAACTGAAAATTTCTCCACGGAGCGTTCCAATTACTATAGCCTCATGCTCTTGCTGTCCAAAAACATTTCGTTCGATATAAAACTTATCCTGTTCCTCTAAAGGGAATATTTCAAAGTCAAAAGGTATTGGCTCATATTCTTTAGTTTCACCAGTATCTTCGTCTTCAACGGTCGAACCCTCCTGGATCTCTTTCAATATGTCACGAAGTGCAATAAAAAAATCTCTTGCTTGAGAATGAGAACTATAAGCTTGACGGAAAGATAATTCTCCTTGCTTATTTACGACAATTACAATATTAGGGAAGCAGTCGCCTAATTGATTTTCAATATCTTCTCTTTTATCTTTCTTGTAGTTCCAAATTTTTCCTTCAATATATGGTTGTGGAAAGAAATTCATGTAAAGGCACTCACATTCTTCCTCAAACTCCTTTAATGATATAGGAGAAATGGTATCTATGTTCGCATAAAAGTTCCATAAATCTTTACCAGCAGGGATTAGCTCAGTATTGAATTTTTGTTTGAACGACTTTTGAAAAAGTTCAAATTTTGATTCGGTATTAGCTTTAATAACTAATTTGCCATCCGCACGATGAAGTTTCGCAGAGTTTATATCAAGCAAAATTGGCTGCTTCATATACTGAAGCAGACACTTGTTAATCTGAGTAAATATTTTCCAAATTTCACGAATTGATTTTTCTTCTCCTGCAAGATTATCAATATCAACCGCAACTTGTTCCCTCATTGCTTGTTCATCAACTTTCTTTTTGCTGAGATTGTATCGTGAGTTTCCAAACTTATCGCGTTTTCCTGGTCCAAGGATAATGACCTCAATTTCCTGACCAACCTCAAGATAGTTTGATACTTGACCGAACTTACATGGAACTTCTGAATAATGAATCATTCCTGATGCTCGACCTTCAAGTTTTACAAATGCTCCAATATCAATAATATTGGCAATTTGCACTTTTATCTTGTCTCCTTTGTTGTACTCCATACTTTTGGTTATTTTGAAATCAGAAATACGCGGACGAGTGTTTATTCGATGTTACTTACTAACAAGTCTTTGACATCGACTTCAAGTGCATCTGCTATCGCATTAAGTGTTATGAGATCCGGCTGAACACGCTGATTGATATATTTAGAAACAGTCGTGTTGCTTTTTCCAATCTTCTCACTAAGCCAAATTCTAGTCTTATCCTTTTCGGCTAAAACAACTTTGATCCGATTATATTTTCTGCTCTTCACTCTTCAAACATTTGAATTTACATGCAAATATAGGCAATAATAATTATATCTGTGCATGTTGAGGACAAAAACCTTTTCCTATATTATTTACTTTGCGTTAGGTCGTCAAAACTCCCAATATTTCCCGCCATATCCTGCATTATCTCAACCTCGCAAGATGCCTGTTTTATTTCTTTAATTTTGTTGATATACAATTATTTAATCAGCAAAACATAAGCAATTATGGAATCGAACAGCAATGACAATTATGTGCTGGTCTTGGAAGACCGCACGGAGGTAAAGAACG
>ERZ772979.1511-NODE-1511-length-13196-cov-2.601324_pt1 | contig 13196 bp, 21 predicted proteins | sample MGYA00511130_ERZ772979 | MGnify/ENA primary metagenome ERZ772979 (study PRJEB29015, sample SAMEA2738103) | human oral metagenome | biome: human oral; feature: human-associated habitat; material: saliva | place: China | collected 2186 ... | reverse complement strand
TATCGCACCAGCACCAGCAGCGGCACCTGTGCAGGTTGCTGCAGCAGCACCAGCGGCGGACTCGACAACATACATCGTTCAAAAGGGCGATACATTGTCGGCAATTGCGGCACGCTATGGCACAACATATCAAAGCCTTGCGGCGATTAACAACATCCCAGATCCGAACAAGATTTATCCAGGCCAGAAGATTATTGTAAACGGAACACAGGCAGAAGCACCGGCAGCAAGCGCTGTTTATTACACAATCAAGCCTGGTGATACATTAAGCGGAATTGCTGCAAAGTTTGATACGACATGGCAGTGGCTGGCCGAGGTTAACGGCATTGAAAATCCTAATTTAATTTATCCAGGAAACAGCATTCGCGTAAGTTAAGAGGTTAAAGAGCATGATCCAGGCAATTAACCCTTTATTTACACCGATTTACAATACGGTTATTTCAGCCATTGCAGGCGGTGTCGTTGCGTGGCTTGTGGCAAAAATTAAGAGCATGAAGCAGCACAAGGTAGACGAAGAAACAGAACTAAAAAACGACCTAGCCGTGATGAAGCAGGGCATGCAAATCATGCTCCGCGGACAGTTGTATAAATGGCACGACTACCTACGCGACAAGCCGCACATTACAGTCGATGAATTCCGCGAAGTCGACGAGATACATACAGTTTACAAATCGCTTGGTGGAAACCACACAGGCGATGAACTCTATGCAGAGTTAAAACAGAAAGGTAAGGTAATGAAAAGATGAAAGATAAACAATATTGGTTAAAGTGGGCGAAAGCAGCAGCAAGAAGAGCGCTAAAAACAGCAGCGCAGACATTCGTTGCAACCATCGGAACAACAGCGACACTTGGTGCCGTTGATTGGAAGTTAGTTTGTTCTACTTCTGCACTAGCTGCAGTTTTATCAATCGCAACATCTCTTGCAGGTCTGCCAGAAGTAGAGCCTAATGAGACTGCTGAAGAAGATATGAAGTAAATTGAAATAATTTTCAAACTTGAAAGCCTACTCTCTTAATTGAGGGTAGGCATTTTTTTGTGGCACCCAGAATGGCACCCTGTTAAAATTTTTTAACAGATAAAAGAAACACCAGATAGTCAGAAAACGGCTAAAAATGGAGGTTTTAAAAATTTACGGAAACAGAAAAACAAATAAATTCGTTTCTGCTAAGCGGCACTTTATAAAGAAAAAGCCCTATTTTGTGGGCTTTTCTTTATTCGTGGCACCATTTTGGCACCCTTTTTTAATTTTTGCATGGTTCCAAAGAAGCGAGTGACGCAATTTTTGAATTTAATTCATTCGTCGCTTTATCGATAACGTGGGTATACACTTTCATGGTGGTCGCAACGTTACTATGGCCAAGCCGTGCAGACACTGCAGCTACAGAAATGGTAGGGTCGTTCAGTAAAACAGATGCGTGACTGTGTCGTAGATCATGCAATCTTATATGCTTCACTCCTGCAAGTGCTATCTTTCGGTCAAATAGCTGATTTACGGTTTGAGTTGCAAGTGGCTGCTTTCCTCCGAAGATGTATGGCCCATCTGCGTGCGCACAGACCGCCTCCAATTCTTGATAGGTTATTTCATCCAGGACGATCGTTCGGACGCTTGCTGCGTTCTTTGTAGGCCCTATACCATCAATTCTACGTCGGAATGATTTATTTATTTTTATTTGATTACCAGGCAGCAGGTCGTCGCATGTTAGAGCCATCGCTTCACCGCGACGCATTCCAGACCAGAAGAGCAGGCGAAACAATGCGTGATAGACAGGGTGGTCGACAACGGAAATAAATTGATTGAATTCGTCGACCGTCCACACTTGCATGGCTTTAACTTCATCCGGTCGTTTTTTGAATGGCCGTAAGATTGCAGCTGGATCCGGTAGGCCATAAGCCTGGAACCCAAAGTGAAAAATAGATTTACATAGAGTTAAAATGTTATTTTTAGTCGTGCTTGATATTTCTTGCTCTGATAACCACACGCGCCAGGTTTGCATGATAGGCTTCGTTATATCGCGCACGTCCAGCGAAAGAAGCGTCGCCATATATTTATTAAGACGACGGTCGCGAAGGTCACGCGTAGAGCGCGTCACTTCCAGCGTATCGAAATAAGCAGTAGCAAGGGCCTGGAAGTCAAAGACGTTCCGGCATAATTTATCGCGCGTTTCACGTTCCCAGGCATGCGCCTCGCGTTTGGTAGAGAAGCCACGTTTGCGTTTGGCGCGTTGCTTTCCATCCTGGTCGCGATATTTAATCTGCACGAAGTATGTTTTTCTGGCTTCATCATATCCGATCATACTAGGCCTCCTTCCTATGATTTTCTGTTGTTGTTTTCAAAATAATCAGCAAATGCTAGATGTAGAACTTCCATTAAGTGCTCGCGTTCTGTTGGTGGCATTCTGTAGAGCGCAGCTTCGATTTCATCAAGATACTTTTCTATCTGTTCCATAAAACGCTCCTTTCTTGTTTCGAGTAATTTTGACCATTTTCAAGTAAATGTGATACAATACAGTCCTCACTTCTCTGAATGCGAGAGAAGAACCGTTATATGCCCGACGTGCGAAAGCGAAGAGGGGTATTTTTTATTTTATAATATGGTTATATTTACTTTTTTTTGTTAATATAAAAATTGAAAATGTTAATATAATATCCTTTTCAAAATGCGGGAATATAGATATATTTAGATTGTCGACAGGACAGTGAGAACATCCTGCGGAAGTACTGAACAACTCGGGTGATCTGATCAATCGCCTTGTGCCGGCTAGAGTTTGTATGGGCCACGCTATACGTCGGGCGTAAGAGAGCGACGTTTTTTTTATTTTGCTTTGACAGCGCAGCAACCCTATGTTTAAATACGTTCAGAAAGGTTACTGGTCAAACCTTTTCTGGCAAGAAAAAGCAGAATTTATACGCGTGTGTTTCCATCTAAGAGAATGCACAGTTTAAATTCTACTTTTTATTTTTTAATATATTAGTGCTTCCCTGGTTTAAATTTGTGACCACAATTTAGGCATGTACAGGTGATTTTATTTTTTCCAATACCACCAGCCAACAATCCAATCGGACCTGCAACAATAGCACCAACAGCAGCCTTCCCAATTCCTACACCTTTTTTATTTGCTGTGATACTTGTGGATCCGCACTTCGGACAGCAAGCAATGCCGTTTTTTCTGTTTTCTGCAATTCGTTGACGCTTAGCTGCACCTGGCAAGGCAGATTTAAAATCATTCATAGGCTTTTGGAAATCTTCCACTTTCTCTGCGAAAGATTTTTGCCTTTCTGTGATTTCTGCGTGGCCGGTTGTTGTTTGCTTCTTGTTGCCGTTCTTGACAACAAGGTAGATGATTACTGCTCCGATTAAAAGCCCTAAGATAAAACCCATAATTCAATCCTCCTTATTTTCTAATTATATTTGGTTAAATCTTCTTCTAATTTCTACAACTTCACCGATGATAATAACAGGTTTTTCCTCCACTTCTTGTGGGCTGAACATCATAGGCTGATACGTTGGATTGTAAGGCATGAGAGTAATGCCGGCTTCGTTGATAATAAGACGTTTGCAAGTTGCCTCGTCACCATTCACTTTTACGATAGCAATTTTGCCAGAAGCAACGACAGGGCTGTGTTTCACGATGAGGATATCACCATCGAGTATATATGGCGCCATAGAGTCACCTTTTGCGATTAAGCCGAAGTGACCAGTTGCCTGGCTTGGTACAACCTCTATCCATTCGATTATATCTTCTATTGCTTCGATAGGTTCACCACACGGAACAACGCCCAGGACTGGTATTTGAGGTACAGGCGCAGGAGAAGCTGCGGCAAGTTCATCGCTGGCCATTTTCTTATATAATTCTACCAATTCAAAGTTTGATAGTTCAGAGATAGGAGGAACCTCCGTGTCGATATTTCTGGCAATGAAGAAATCATAAGCGCGCGTTATATCTTCGTCGTCAACCGTAATAAAGTCGTCGTTTTCAGCATAGGCAACAAGGCCCATTAAACGCTGTGGATCCATATTCATTCCTTTAGCCAATTTTTGGATGATTGCAAGTGACGGAATAACACGTTTTCCGGTATTTTCCGGTATAGTGTCATTTTCGAGGACGGAAACGTAGGAACGACTGAGGCCGCAAAGCTCTGCAAAGTCGCGGACGGATAATTTGTGATTTTTTCTGTAATTCTTAATCAAATCCGACAGTTTCATAGTTTTATCCTTCTTTCAGCCACATTTTACAACAATGTCCAAAATTTTGGTAGAAAGTTATTGACAAAGTAAGTCCAAAATTTTAGACTATAACCACAGGAGGTGAAAAGGTGAAGTACAAGATTAAAGAACTTCGAGAAAAAAAGGGAATGTCCCAAGAAGAGTTGTCAAAACTATCCGGCGTCAGTAGATCACTGATAGCAGAGCTGGAAGGCAACGCAAAGTACAGTCCAACGGTTAACACATTGCGAAAAATCGCGGATGCACTAAACGTTAAAGTCCAGACTCTTTTTTTGCAAGAATAGTCCAAAATTTAAGACAAAATAGAAAGGAGGAAGCATGAAAGAAGCAACCACAACAACGGCTCGCGAAGTTATCGGGAAAACATACTTCAGCATAACAGACATACAAACGGTGCTGGGTATGACTAGAGAGCCTGCGAGAATTCTTTTTCAGAAAGTGAAAGCACGCGAAAAAGAGAAGCTGGGAGAATTCGACGTCTGGCCGAACATGATCCAGAAAGAGAACTTATTAAAAGCGCTACACATTACGCAGGACAACCTAATCAAAGATATACAGTTGCGAGAAACGCACCAAACAAAAAACGCGCCATCCGACCAAGAAAGAGCGCGTTAATCGATGAAGAAAATCATCAACGTAATTTTAGCACAAAAACGAAAAGAGGAAAAAAGAACATGATCGAGGCAATTTATAAAGACGGCGTTGTAACGCTAAAAGTGAAAGGAACACAGAACGAAGTAGTACACGAATTCGCAGCAATTCTAAAACAACTGGATATGTTAGAGGATATAAAGCCAATCGCGAAAGCATTGTCTAAAACAATAACAAACAACCAGATTAAAGCGGAACGCCAAGAAGAACAAAGCGAAAGCGAAAAGTACAGCGAACTGATAGAAATTTTAAACGAAATGAAAAAGGCGGTAATTGAGTATGCATGCAGAAAATAAACTGAAGAACTTAATCGGACGAATTGAAGAGTTTGCGGTTTATGGAATGTTCCTGATGTTCTTAATCAAAGCCTTCACATTCGCGGTAGGGATTGACCTATGGTAAGAATTGCCGGTGGAATTGAAATTCCTACAGAGTGGGCCAAGAAGAAAACAATCCTGGAAATGAACGAGGCCCAGGGAAACAAACTCAATGAACGAATGCTCCGTAAATGCATACAGGTTTTTAACCAAGCCTACGATAACAGAAACAACAGGGAGTACGTAGTTCATAGCTGCACGCTAGGATACAAAATCACGACCGACACGGAAGAGATTAAGCGTTCAATCACAGACAACGACAGACGCGCAATAACCATGCTGCAGCAAACGAGAAAGGTCAGAAGCCTGCTAGGAATGAAAGACCAAATCTCAATGATTAACGATTTATAAAGCAATTTAGAAAGAAAGGAAAAAATCAATAAATGAAATTAAAAAAGGTCACAATTGACAATTTCAGAAACATAACACGTGCAGAATACGACCTCGAAGATTTGAACATTTTTCAAGGGCCAAACCGACAAGGAAAAACAAACACAATCCTAGCGATTTACTGGGCAATAACAGACTTCCTGATGGATGGAACAAGCGACTTTGCAAGTTTTAAACCACTAGACGACACCAAGAAAAAGGTCAGCGTCGAGTTAGAATTCGACACATTTAAACTTAAAAAAGAATTCTACGAAAAGTGGACGAAAACACGCGGAAGCGAAGAAGAAACAATGACCGGACACAATACTGATTATTACATTGATGACATCAAAACAAAGGTCACAGACGCCAAAAAAGAATTATTGCAAAAGTTCGGAATTGACGGAAAAACAGACATCGCCAAATTCGACCTACTTCGCGCAGTTATGGATCCATACTACCTAGCAAAAAATGACTGGAAAGTAACACGCCAATTCATCATCGAACTTGTAGGCGACGTAGAAAACGCGGCAGTCATTAACGATAATCCAGAGTTAGAACCGGTCGCAAATAGACTGGCGCAGGACTGGTACGACACAGACAAGTCAAAGAAATTCTACAAGCAACAGATTAAGAATTCTAACGAGGATATAACACGATTACAGGGCCAAATCGAGGGCCTGGAAATGGTCAAAGACGTATCAGCAGACAACCTCGAAGCAGCCCAGGCAGAGATTGAAAACATTGATGTAGCGATTGCAAATACAAAGGCTGGAAAGAAAGACACAACGATATCCGACACGATCCAAAAAGAGCTGCAAAAATTGCAACAGTTAGCGATTGAAGAGGAAACGGCAGAGAGGGCCGAAAATGACGCGCATAACGCAAGCGTAAGAGAAGAACGAGCAATCATTCAAAACAAAATTGCAGCGGCGCAGAGAGCAAAAGACGAAGCCAGAAACGAAGCAATAAGAGTAGAAAATGAACTGGCCGAAGTCGACATGCAGACAAACAGAACAACGCTCGAAATTGCCGACAAAGAAAAGCGTATCGAGAGATTAAGAACCGAATACATCGCAATAAAAAATCAGGCAATCCAGACCGAAGAAGTTGCGTGTCCGAATTGCGGCCACGTCCTAAACCAGGAAGCAATCGAGGCAGAAAAACAGCGCCACAATCAACGCCTGGAGCAACTAGCGGCAGACGGAAAAACGGCCGCGTTAGAATTGCAGAATTTACAGTTCAAACTGAAAGAACTTCAAGAAAGAAGCCGCGAAATCGAATTAAAGCAGGCTCCAGCAAGGGCGGAATTAAACAGAGCCAACGAGAACCTGCAAGCATACGAAAACGAAGTACATGCAATCAAAGAAAAACCATACGTGGCAAGCGCCGAGTTAATCGCATTAAAAACACAAATAGCAGACACGCGCAGAGAGCTGGAAAATCAGCGAATGATTGAAGCACAGGACAACAGCGTAAGCGAAGCAATTGCAGCGCTACAAGCGAAGAAAGAACTACCACAGCAAGTGTTGAACCAGCACCATGCATTCACGGCAAATCAAGCGCAAATCGGAAAGATTAAGGCACAGATTACAGCAGAGCAAAAGAACCTGGTCAACTGTGAGCAAGCGGTCGCATTAGTAGAAAGATTTATCCAATTAAAACTTCAAGCATTCCAGGCGCGCATTGAGTCAGTTTTCGGAACAAAGGTTCACTTCACATTGATAGAAAACAACATCAAAGAAGGAAGCTGGAACGAGGTGTGTTATCCAAGCGTATGCGACAAGGAAACGCCATTCTTGAATGGATCCGGAAGCGAACAGATTATCGCCGGCATTTACATCGCCGAATGCATTAAGAAGAAGTTAAACATTGAAGATTTACCGTACATATTCGACGAGTGCGACAAGTTAGATACACAAAGCCTTAAGGCATTAGAAACAAGCGCACAGATTATCACAACAAAGGTAAACGACATTGAACATAACAAGTTAACGCTAACAGCGAAGAAAGGAAAATAAGAAATGACTTCACAGAATACACCAGCAGCAACAAATAATAATCAATTAAGTTTCAAATCAGCAACAGGCCTCGGAAAGGCGCAAGAATACTACATGGCAGAAATTGGAACCATTGCAAACAACAACAAGGTATCGCTAGACGCAGAACAAGTCACATGCGGAAACAATATGATATCCGCAATGTTCAACCAAGCAGCAAAAGCAGGCGCTTCATTGAATAGTTTTGACCGAAACGAGATAATCCAAATTCTGCAGAAAGCAACCATGCTGAGATTGAACGTTGCAGCAGAACCACACGAATGCTACCTAATCACAAGAAACCAAAAAGTAGGCGACTCCTGGGTTAAGAAATTCGAGTTTGGAATTGAGGGTGACGGAAACGACAAGCTGCTCCGAAAATATGGAGTTGACGTAAAAAAGGTTCATAAATTCTGGGTGGTAAGAGAACACGACGAGTTCACATATCCAAGTTTTAACGGCCTAGAAATCACGCCACCAACTTGGAAGCCAAAAGACTACTACGGCAAAGCTGTAAGAGTTGTATATCCAATCGAAAAAACAGACGGAACAATTGAGTGGAACATTGCAGAACGCGAAGAAGTCAAGATCAACCTACTAGCGCATATCAATCAAAACGTCATGAAAAATAAAGACTACACAGACGCGGCACGCGCAAAGTTGACTGAACGCATTGCGAATATGACACTTTACGAATTATTTGCAGACCAGGAGTGCTTAAAAATTATGAGTCCAGCATGGGCGTCACCACACAGCAGAGAAAGCATGATCCTGCGAAAAATGAGAAACAACGCAACACGCCGCTATCCAAAGGAGTTTAGTTCAGCATTCCAAGAATTAACATACACAGAAACAATCGACGAAACGACACGTGATGCGCGCATTGACGCAGAACAGGCGCTTGAGGCAGAAGTTGAACAACACGCCGGTACGGAACAAATCGCGCATACAGTGCAATTTGACGAAGCAACAGGCGAGGTTATCAACGAAGTAACAGAAGAACCAAAGAAAGAAACACGCGCAACCGTTAAGAAAGCAACAGCAAAGGCAGCACCAGCAGCAGAAACAGTACAGGAAATCACTGCAGACGACTGCCCATTCTAAGCCACTGAATAGAGAGGACGCGAAAATATGAAAATGATATGTTTCGGAAGTTCCTCTGCAGGAAACAGTTACTACATTGAATTGACACGCAATGGTGGCAAGCCTCCAGTGAAATTATTACTGGAGGCAGGGCTGCCATACAAAGAAATAGCTGCAAAGGCAGCAATCAATCAAATCAACTTGGCAGAGATTGACGGCGTCCTGGTTACGCACGGCCACGCCGACCACTGCCGATCAGTAGCAGATTTCAAACGCAGAGGCGCGCGAGTTTATGCCAATCAATACATTACAGCAGGCGATCCAGAAACAACGCTAAAAGCAGGCACAACAAAGGTCATAGCACTAGATACAACGGTTATCCCATTCGAGGTAGAACATGACGCAGAAGAACCGCTGGGCTTTGTTATAAGCACAGGCGTCGAAAAAATACTATTCGTAAATGACTCCAAGTTTTACAAGGCCAAAATGGACGGATTGCAATTTGACTACGTAATGATTGAGGCAAATTATGACGGCCAGGTATTACACTTCGCACTAGAAAACGCAAAGGCAGAACACGACGCAAAAAACGTGTACAGATACGAGCGAATAATTAACAGCCACATGAGTTTAGCGAATTGCATAAAGCACCTGGAGCGATTAGATCTAACCAAGTGCAAGGCGATATTCTTAATGCATTTAAGCGACAGACACGCGCAGCAATTTAAATTCAAAGAAGAAGTACAGAAAGCAACAGGCGTTCAGACGTTCGTCTGTAAGAAAGCAGGAGGGATGATCTGATGGCAGAAAGAAGAATGTTTGCAAAAACAATAATCGATAGTGATGCATTTCTTGATATGCCGGTTACAGCAAGGCTCTTATATTACGATTTAGGAATGCGAGCCGATGATGACGGCTTCATAAACTCACCTAAAAAGATAATGCGCATAACAGGCGCGTCAAGCGACGACATGAACATCCTGATCATGAGAAAATTTATAATCCCATTCGATAGCGGAGTGGTTGTAATTAAGCACTGGAGAATTCACAACTACATCCGAAAAGACACGTACGTCGAAACAAAATACAAAGACGAAAAAGAGCAGCTGATGCTCGATGAAAACAACGCATATACAGCCAAAAAAATGCAGTTGTTACAACTTCGTGACGAATACGTGGACGAGCCGTCGACACAGGTTAGGTTAGGTAAGGTTAGTATAGGTAAGGATAGTATAGGTAAGGATAGTATAGAAAAGAATATAGGGGATGCAATTGCACCCCACACGCAAGTTGAAACTGTTATCCAAGAAAAAAACAGCGAAACCGTTGCACGCAAAAAAAGAGAACAGTTCATTAAACCTACAGTTGAAGAAATCGAAAAATTTGCGCATGAATACAATCTAACAAAATTAGATCCACAGTACTTCTACGATTACTACGAGAGCAACGGCTGGATGGTTGGAAAAAATCACATGAAAGACTGGAAAGCAACGGCCAAAAATTGGAACAGGCGTCAATTCAATACAAGCAGGCAGAGAGGTAATGTGATTAAAATGCCGGACTACATGAGAGAACAGGTTGATGCAAGGACGTTCGGAGATTTGGAAAAAGAGGGGAAGTGCCCATTTTGATAAGCCAAAAGACAATAGACTTTTTCAAACAGACAACGCCGAAGTTAGACTATCAACTACACTTCCAAGATTTCACAGACGATCAAGTTCGAAAGGCATACGCAGCGTGCCGACCAAATACAGCGTGGGGATTGCTTGATTATCTGTATGAACATGCAACGGATAACGAAGTTAAAGCACATATCACAGGTTTCAAAGACTACGCACACAGAAGAAACGCATTGATGAAATGTGCCGCAATCATTGCTTCACATGATGCAGAAACAAAAGAGCAGCTGCAAACCTGGTGGAACACATACGCAGATCCAGATAATCCACTAACAGAAACAGAAGTACAGACGATATGGAGAAAACAACATGGAACTGACATTTGTTGATTTATTCGCCGGCGTTGGAATGGCACGCATGGGAATGGAACAAGCAGGATTCAAATGCGTGTACACTTGCGAGTTTGATAAACACAAAAGAAAGGAATATGAAATCATACATGGAAACATACCAGAAGGATGCGATATCAGAGATGTACGAGCAACTGACATTCCAAGAGCAGATGTTTGGTTCTTCGGAGCGCCCTGCCAAGACTTCTCACTCGCAGGACTTAGAAAAGGACTGGGGGGGGATAGATCCAGCCTTGTCGGTGAAGTATTTAGACTCATCGAAGAAAAAGCAGAAGATAAACCCGAGTGGTTGGTCTATGAAAACGTTAAGGGAATGCTATCAAGCAACTACGGATACGACTTCTTATCCATACTTCTTGCTATGGATGGATTGGGGTATGACGTTGAATGGCAGACTCTCAACACAAAAGATTTTGGACTCCCGCAGAATAGGGAGAGAGTCTATACTATCGGGCATCTTAGAACCGGTGGTTGCAAGCAAATACTACCTATCACAAGCACAGATGGAAAAGATAGTAATACAAAAATAAACATAGTCGGCTCAACCAATCCAAACAGAAAAATACAACAACGAAAATACATTTATGGTGATGATGGGTTGATGGGCTGCCTTACCGCAACTGATTATAAAGAACCAAAGATTGTACAGGTTGGAAGATTAAGCAATAGCAACAGAGATAACTCTAGTTGCTACAGAGTTTATGAAACAGATGGCTTATCACCTTGTCTAAACACAATGCAAGGTGGCGGAAGAGAGCCACATGTGTTAGTTAAATCTGCAACGATGGGGGGGTACGAGAAGGCAACGATTGGCGATTCAATCAACTTGGCTTTCCCTGACTCAACAACACGTAGGGGCAGAGTAGGCAAAGAAGTTGCACAAACATTAGACCGTTCATGCAATCAAGGTGTATTTATCCAAGATGGAGAAGAAAACATTATTCGTAAACTAACACCAAAGGAATGCATGCGACTTCAGGGTGTGCCTGATGAATATACCGACAAACTAATACAAGCAGGTATTTCAGACAGTCAAATATACAAAGCAGCTGGTGACGGGTTATCCGTACCAATAGCAAAAGAGATAGGCGAAAGGATAAGAAAAACTTATGAATAAAGAATTTATAATCAACGACAGAAATAATAATCAACGCTTTAGAATTTCAGCAAACGATGAAAAAATTTATATCCGTGAAGAGAATCCGGAATATCCATTCAACACAATCGGACGAGTGGCAGTGGATAAGGCAGCATTGATCCAGGCATTAATGGAAATTGAAACAGACAAGGCGGTAGGAAAGCATGCCAGAAGTTAACGCAGAAAATGGAGATAAGATTCCAAGCCTACCAGTTGAAGCAAGAGAAATTCTGCACCGATACAAAGAAATTCATCGTTGCGTGAAGGTAACTCTAGTCAACGATTGCAATCTGCTTGAATTCGACAAGCAGAGAACAATCAACAAACCTACCAAGCGTGGACTAGAAGAGCGCATATATTACGACGAACACATGTATCTGCAGGTGCGAAAAGGGGGAGAATTTAAAGCAATGCAGAAGTACACGACATACCTGTTGGACGACTTAATCAAAGCGCCGTTTGTAATGACAGACCAGGAGTATGCCAATTATTACGGATATACCAGAGAGGAAGTGGCGGCATGAAACAGCAGAATAATAAGAAAAAAAGAAATAATATCGAATTGATTTATGTGGACGGCGGATATTACGCCGTCCAGGATGACAACGGTCAGTGGCTAGTTATGAAGAGAACGCAAGGACTAAAAGGTCCGAAGTTTATCGCACAGCGACAATGCAGTTCATTAAACGCATGCCTCGAAGATGTTTATGCAACAAGAAAAATGCAAGGAAATGAAAAAGCAGCTGCAGAGATTGCTCGCCGAATGATTTATCCAGAAATTCAAAGAGGAAAATAACATGGAAAAGATGAGACGCGGCGAATACAAAAACCCAACGGTCGTTTATTGCGCTGTTGATCGAGATGGAAACATACAGACAATGCGTGGAAGCAGCACCGAGCGTACGTACTACAAAACAATGGGTTTCTTGCAGATTTATGTAAATAGATACAACAGAATCAACAAAGAACAATTGCGAATTAAAAAATTTAGATTGGTGGAGGAGAAGATATGAAGAACAAAGACAAGTATGATTTGACGAAATTAACATTCAAAATTGAAGGTGAAAATAATCCATCACAGGTGTTCAAGATTTTAGATGGAACAAATGTGGTATTTGAAAAACCAATTCTATTAAATAGAGCGCATTTAAGTCTATTTCTTTCATGGCTAGAAGAAGAATATAAGCCACCAATTCTTGATGATGTTGAAAAGGCTTATTTATCAGCAGTGATAAAGCCGTTTAGGGAAGAAGTGGAAACTATTGAGAAAACAAGTTTTTCAGGA
>ERZ772979.1510-NODE-1510-length-13200-cov-29.860023_pt1 | contig 13200 bp, 12 predicted proteins | sample MGYA00511130_ERZ772979 | MGnify/ENA primary metagenome ERZ772979 (study PRJEB29015, sample SAMEA2738103) | human oral metagenome | biome: human oral; feature: human-associated habitat; material: saliva | place: China | collected 2186 ... | reverse complement strand
GACTGTCCATCGTGTTCCTGGCGATCTTCCTGGACCGGGTGACCGCGGCTCTCGGTGCGCCGCGGGAGGAGGGCTCGCTGCTCTCGCTCATCAAGAAGCGGTGACTCATGACTCGACAATGCTCTTCCGCTCCGCCCTCGCCGACGCCGGGCGCCCACCGAAGGAATGCCATGCGAACCTCCCGCCGCACGTTCACTACCGCCCTTGCCTCGCTGGCGGCCGCGGGATCCCTGGCCGCTTGCGGCAGGAGCTCTGGCGGGAGCAAACGGCTCCGGCTGGGCTTCGTCCCGTCCTGGAGCGATGGCCTGTCCATGACCCATCTGCTCAAGACTCAGCTCGAGAAGGCCGGGTACCAGATCAAGCTGACCGACCTGAGCGAGGCCGGGCCGCTCTACGCGGGACTCAGCCAGGGGGCGGTGGATCTCTACCCCTCGGCATGGCCCGACATCACTCACAAGGACTACATGGACAAGTACCGCAAGTACATCGAGGACCTGGGGGCCTACTACGACTCGGCCAAGCTGTGCTGGTCGGTCCCCGACTACTCCTCGATGGCCTCGATCGAGGACATCAAGCCCCACGCCTCGCAGATCGACAACCGGATCGTCGGTATCGAGCCAGGGTCCGGTCTGGTCAAGGTCTCCGAGGAGAAGGTGATCCCGGCATACGGGCTGCAGGACATGAAGTTCCTGACTTCCTCCACCGCGAGCATGCTCACCGAGCTCAAGAAAGCCGTTGACGCCAAGCAGGAGATCGTCGTCACCCTGTGGCACCCCTTCTGGGCGAACACCACCTTCAACATGCGCGACCTGGAGGATCCCAAGGGAGCCTTCGGCAAGGGCGAAGGACTCCATTTCCTGGGGCGCGAGGGATTCGCGCAGGAGTATCCCGAGGTCGCCAGCTGGCTCGGCTCCATCAAGATGGATGAGGCCACCTATGGCAGCCTCGAGGACTTGGTCGTCAACACCTATGGCGAGGGCAAGGAGGATGAGGCCGCCATCGCCTGGTCCCAGAAGTATCCGCAGTACGACTTCAAGAAATCCTGATGCCCTACGGACCTTCCGTCCCCTCCTAGTGCAGGGTGGCGCTCGAAGCGCCGTGATCCCGTCGTCGGCGTGCTCGACGGCGGGATCGCTCGTGGGAAATGCGACCGCCAATGGGGAGCAGAGCCTATCGCGGGAGCGTGCTCCACCCGCGTAGCGTCGGTGCCGATGAGGAAGGAGGTTCCCATGGGCTCAGGCGGTAGGTCCTACGACGATCAGGGGAACGGTTCATCCGAGCTGCGCCCCTTGGTATTCCCCAACAGTGCGGCTCGAAGGAGGCAGTGGATCTCATGGGGACTTGGTGTCAGCGTTCTCGTCGTCCTGGTCGGCTCCTTCATACTCATGCAGGTGGTTGCTGCAAATGCAGTCGCGGTGCGTGATGGTGCCGGCTGGGTGCTGGCACTGTTCGCCGGTCTCCTCCTGGCGCCCCTTCCGCTGGTCATGTACTCGATGCTGATGGCCCTCGGCTCCTTGCGCAGCAGAGCTGGAATGCGCGTGGACGCGGGCGGGATCCATCTGAGCTCGGAGAGAGGGGACAGGACGTTGGACTGGGACAGTGTGCGCGGTCATATCGACGTCGTCGTGACCACCTGCTCGTCTCGGTTGAGCAGGGCATCGGCCTTCATCCGCACCGTTGTGGTCCTCGGAGGCGATCGGATCGAGCTTCCCTGGCTCGATGTCACGGGGGCTGACGAGCGCCAGGCGCAGCAGCGGGTGCGGGAGCACGCCGTCGACCTCCTGGCCCGGGACCCGCATCCAGAGGTCTCGGTCCTGCCTGCAGAATCGGGACCGAAGCGCCCCGCCTCCCTTCTTATGGAACAGTTCAGCGCCAACGGAGGCGCGACGTCGCTCACTGTGCGCTGCTTCGCCCTCATTCCACCTCTTGCCCTGGCCGCGGAGCTCGCCGTCCTCATGTGGGGCGGTTCGGGATACGCCCTTCCCCTCCTCGTCATTCCGGGGGCTGTTGGCCTGGTGGACCTGTGCGCGCTGGTGTACCTGGTGGTGCTGTCCTCCTGGCTGCATGCGCCGACCTACGTCATCGTTGACGCCTCAGGGCTGACGGTCCATGGGCGTCAGGGCCGCTGGAAGGGGCAGTACGCGCTGACCTGGGATCAGGTGCGCGGTCGTCTGGAGTCGCAGGTCGTCAAGGTTCCCGCGGGCTGGGAGGCGCAGGTCGTGTGCCGTACCGGCAGGCGCGATGTCGTTCTGACGGGGGCCTCGTTGCTTGCCCCGGACGAGCGCACGGCCAGGCGCATGGCGCACGAGCGCATCGCCCTCATTTCCTCCTACGATCCGGTCGGCCCATCGGCGGACGAGGAGATCTACTCCTCGATGCGGTTGCCGTCCTCGTCGAGGTAGTAGCCCTCGTCATCGATCGCGCGGAAGGTCATCCGGCCGTCGGCGATCTCCTCGGCGAAGTGCTCCCGGGTCATGATGCGAACTTTGCGTCCTCGTTCCTTGAGCTCCTCATAACTCATTGATGTGTCCCACGGTTTTTCAATCGAGCAAATAACGATGAAGAAAAATAGGCAGATAATACTTGTCAAAAACAAAGACGTAGACATCGTTGAAGTGAAGAAAGTGGATGTGCCGGCTGCGACGGGTGCGAAGATGAATGAGACCGCTGTTGCTGTCGCCCCTTTATATTCCGGTGAACGTCTGGCGCGCATGATGAGGCGCATCATTATAGTGTCGACCGTTTTGCGGACAAGAACTGTCAGGATGGCGATTCCTGTCACCTGATTGAAATCCAAGCCTGATTGGGTGAGTGCCGACCATACTACGACCATGGCTCCGAGTATGATTGCCTCAGGGATTCCCAAAATGACTTGTCCCATTATTGTTGTCTGAAGAGGGATTGGGGGCTCCCAAGGTTCGTTATGCGCTTCGCTGTTAACTATGTTCGCTTCCATGTTAATGCTGTGGGGTTTGTTCGTGGAGTCAACGGATGGGTGCGTATGTGCAGGTATGTTTAATAGGTGTCGCCAAGCATGTTTGTAGGAGATGTGCGTCGGTCGCTTCGCTTAATTCGTCGGGGTGGTCTGCGGTCTCCAAGACATATCCATGATTCTAGAGAATTTCGCATTGCTGGCCAGCTGGTTGTCACTGGTTGGTTGATCGATCTGTCTCGATGCGGTTGCCGTCCTCGTCGAGCAAGTAACCCTCGTCATCGATAGGGCGGAAGGTCATCCGACCGTCGGCGATCTCCTCGGCAAAGTGCTCCCGGGTCATCATGCGGGTCCGGCGGCCGCGTTCCTTCATCTCCTCGTAGGACATCGGTGTCTTCCATGGTTGTTCCAGCGTGCATGAGATGAGCATGAACAGTGCCCACGTGACCAGGGTCAACTGAGTGAGGGAGTGCGGTGCGAACACCATGGCCCCCAGCGCTCCGCCGATGGCGGGGCAGATGATAGCGGCCACGGTCCGTTGTATTGCGTTCATGTCGTTGGTGCGCAGAATGCGCATGGTCAGGCGCATCGAAGAGGCGTCGAGGACCTCGCGCACCGCGGTCGCCAGAATGGCGAATCCCGTGATCTGGTTGGAGCCGAGCCCGGCGTGGGTGAGGGCGGACCAGATGGCCACGACCACCCCTAGTGCGACTGCTTCAAGAATGCCGAGACCGATCCGTCCGTACACCACCCCCCACAGAGGGACGGCAGGCTTCCAGCGCTGGCGGTTCGGCGTGTGAGCGATGCTGCGCGTGCTCATGTGTCCTCCTACCGCGTCTCGCAGCTACAGGCATCACCCCTTCACACTACCCACGATGTGACCTCGGTCGCACTTGATGATCGTCGGGGTGGGTGCTGTCATCGTGACGTCTAGTGGATGCCTGGGTACCTTTAGTGTTGGTAACTAGGGATGGAATAGTTCCCCGAGCGCCGATTCGTAGAGCCCCGCTTTTATGTGGGGCTTCTTCGTGAATAAGAGGATGCAGTGTTTCTTGCGTATATCGATGAAACCGGAGAGCCGGGCGCCTATGTTGGGGCTGAGCACCCAAAGTTTCATACCAGTGCCGCATTTGGGTATGCAGGATTTGTGATTCCCGAGGCGGCTGTCAGAGATTTTGGTGCTCGATTTCAGCATGAGAAATTCGTGCTCTTCAAGACGGAGATCGAGGCGCTGGAACATCCTGGACGGTGGGGCGGAACGGGCCTTCACCTATGAATCGAAGCTGCATCTCCATAATCGATCCCTGAGCGATACTCATCACTCGCGTCTGATTGATCGGAACAGACCACTCCATCCTCGGCCAGTCGGGCAACTTCTCGAAAGCAGTATTGATCCCGATGTTGCGCGCAAAATGAGGGGGATTGCGGAATCGGGGCGACGTCGATCTGCTGATCGCTGATGCGATCCGCACCGGTGGTTCGGCGCCTACGGCCTTGTGCGGGTCAGTGCCGCCCGGCTGAGCTCGGGGACGTACCGGCGGCCGTCGCGGAAGTCGGCGGTGACGTACTCCGGCGGGATCGGATGGGACTGATGGATGTGCGCCTGAAGGGCGTCGTAGCCGAGCGAGGTGTCCCACGGCTTCTCAATAACGGCGACGAAGGCCATGAACGGCAGCCACGTGAGCACCGTCAGCGCCGTCGTCGACGCCGGAGCAACGAGCCAGGCGGCCAGGAACCCGGCGACGGCGGGGCAGAGTACGGCGACAAGAGTCAGCAGCAGGCCGTGAGCGTCCCGGGAGCGCCACAGGCGCATGATGAGCCGGTGGGCGGAAGCGTCAATGGCCTCGCGCACCGTCACCGCCACCAGGGAGAACAATGCTGCCCGTCCGAACCCCAGGCCGGTCCCGGTCAGCGCGGACCACACGCACACGATCACCGTCATTCCGATGACCCCGGGCACCCCGAGGATCAGACGCCCCACCACCATCGCCGAGACCGGGGTGACGGGTCTCCAATGGCCGTGTCCTGCGCCGCTCCGTCCCGTACCGCCCTCGCTCATGGCTCCCCTTCTGTCCGGTCTGATCGCGAATTCAACCGTTTGAGCCATTCTACTAAGCCTGCGGAAGGCATCTCCTGCTGGCGCCGCGGTCGGCGTCTTAGTGGATCGTGCCCTATCATCGTGCCGGCTCACCGCTTTGAAAGGCCCCTATGACCGCGCTCGCTGCTCGTCAACGACGTGCTCATGGAGTCGGACGGCATTCGTCGGGCGTTCGTCGAGGTGGGGCCCGCCACCCTTGTCCCGGTTTCATCATGATGGTTGAAGATCATGCGTATTCTGTGACCGTGAGTCCGGACCATCAGCATGCCAACGGCGAGATCGACATCGCCTCCCTCCATGCTCAGGACTCCACCGGGCTGCTGGACCGGATCGACCGCGCCGTGGTCTGGGACGTCCCTCTGACGACGCCGTTTCGCGGCATTACCCGTCGCGACGGCGTCCTGCTCCATGGCCCGGGCGGCTGGGGAGAGGTGGCGCCCTTCTGGGACTACGGGTCGGAAGCCAGCGCGCCCTGGCTCGCCGCAGGACTGTCCCAGGCCCTGGGCCGCGCCTTCCTGCCCCGCTACCGCGAGACCATCGCCGTCAACGTGACCGTCCCCGAGGTCGGCGCCGAGGACGCGGTCGAGATGGTGCGGTCCTCCGGAGCCAGAACTGCCAAGGTCAAGGTCTCCGGCAGGCCCGAGCAGCGCGCCGCCGATCTCGAACGGCTCGAAGCGGTCCGCTCGGCCGTGGGGCGGGCGGGAAAGGTACGCATCGACGTCAACGGCGCCTGGGACGTGGACACCGCCCGCGAGAACCTGCCGCGCATGGACCGTGCCGCTGGGGGCCTGGAGTACGTCGAGCAGCCATGTGCCGCCGTCTATGACCTGGCCGACCTGCGCCGCTCCGTCGACGTGCCCATCGCCGCGGACGAGTCGATCCGGCTGTCGGCCAACCCGTTGGAGGTCGTGCACCGGCGCGCAGCCGACGTCGCCATCCTCAAGGTTGCGCCGCTGGGCGGTGTGAACCGGGCCCTGGACATGGCCGAGCGCCTCGGGCTGCCTGCCGTCGTCTCCTCGGCCCTGGACACCTCCGTGGGCATCATGGCCGGTGCCACCCTCGCCTTCAGCCTTCCGTCCCTCAGCCACGCCTGCGGTCTGGGGACCGTGCGCCTGCTGACCCAGGACGTCGCCGAGCCCAGCGTCGTCCCCCACAACGGGACCCTGCGTCTCGATGCCGGCGCCCCCGTCTCCGAGCGCCTCCTGGGTGAGGTGAAGGCGGGCCCCTATCTCACCAAGCACTGGGAGACGCGCCTGCTGCACCTGGCCGGCGCCCTGCACGCCCGTCGCCAGCGCGAGGCCCGCGACCCGAGCCGGGCCGTGGCCGGGCTGCCCCTGTGAGACGCGCGGGAGACCGCCCGAACTGTGATGAAGAGCAGCAGGGAGTGGGCCGTGCGCTCTCGTATCCTCGCCCCTGTGACCGATTCCATCATCGATCCCATGGCCGCGCGTGCAGGTGATCCTGTGGATCGCCCGCAGATCCCGCCCGCTCTGGCCGATGCCCGAAGCCTCGTAGCGGCCCTCCTGGACGAAGGCGTCCGTGAGGCCGTCCTGTGCCCGGGATCGCGCAGCGCCCCGCTGGCGGACGCCCTCGCCGACGCCGCCGACGCGAACGCCCTGAGCCTGCGGGTCGTCCTGGACGAGCGCAGCGCGGGCTTCATCGCGCTGGGCGCCGCCCGCGCCCACGCTCTGACCGGTGCCAGCCGGTGCGCCGCCGTGGTGACCACCTCGGGGACGGCCGTCTCCAACCTCCACCCCGCCGTCAGCGAGGCCGACGCCGCCGGGATCCCCCTGCTCGTCATCAGCGCCGACCGGCCCCACGAATTGGTGGGCACCGGGGCCAGCCAGACCACCGAGCAGACTGCCCTCCTCTCACCGGCCCTGCGCCTGGCCATCGATCTACCCGCCGACCTGTCCGCCGACCTCGGCAGTGCTGCTGCCCGAGCCGCCATCGCCGGGCAGGTGCGCCGCGCCGTCGCCGCAGCCACGGGGACCCTGAGCCGAGATCCGGGGCCGGCTCAGATCAATGCCCGCTTCCGCCCTCCCCTGGCGGTGGAGGGGGCGGCGCCGACCACTCCACCGGCTCCCGGGGCGCCGGAGGTTCGCGCGGCAGGGGCAGGCGGACCAGTGCCGGCCCTCGGGGCCGAAAGCGTCGAACATGACGGTCGTCAACCCCCCGAGGGGGAGAGCCGCGGGATCGTCGTCGCGGGCGACACCGCCCACCCCGCCGTCGGCGCGCTGGCCAGGTGCCTTGCCGAGCACCTCCATTGGCCGCTCCTGGCGGAGCCCACCTCGCATGCCCGCAGCGGCCCCCAGGCCCTGCCCCGCTACGCCGAGCTCCTGGCCACCGGACCGGGCCGTGAGCTCGCCGGGCGCGCCGACCACCTCATCGTCGTCGGCCACCCCAGCCTCAGCCGATCCGTCACCGCCCTTCTAGGGAGCGGCGACCTGGAGACCACCGTTCTGAGCGAGCGCGCCCGGTGGACCGACGTCTCCGGAAGGGCCCACCGCGTCATCCCCGTCGATGTCCCCGGCCCCTCGTCAGCCGGCCAGGCCTCCTCCCGGGCGGTCCGCCTGGCTACCACCCTCGGGCTGGGGCGGGCCGATGCCGTCTGGGCCGACTCCTGGCGCCGGGCTGTGGAGGAGCTGCCCGAACCGGATCGTCCCGGAAGCACTGATGCTGCAGCCGATGCCGCGGTGAAGGCCGTGTGGGAGGCGAGCCTCCTGCCCGGAGCCCCCACTCTGCTGGTCGGCTCCTCCATGACGGTGCGCCGCCTCGACCGCCTCGCCCGCCCCGGCAGTGCTGCCCCGCAGGTCGTGGCGAACCGTGGTCTGGCGGGAATCGACGGCACTATCGCCACTGGAATCGGGTTGTGGATGGCATCGGGCGAGCCGGTGCGCGCCATTATGGGAGACCTCGCCTTCCTCCACGACGCCATGTCAATGGGGAGAGGACTCCGTGAGGAGGAGGCGGACCTTCAGGTTATCGTCGTCGACGATGGCGGAGGAGCGATCTTCTCCCGCCTTGAGTATGCCCACACCACAGAATCTCATCGGTTCGAAAGGCTCTTCACCACCCCACAGTGTGCGAATATTTCCGAACTGGCCGCCGCCCTAGGGGCTCGCGTCCGCATCCCCGAAGACGTCCCGGCCCTCCAGACACTCCTGGCCGAACCGGTCGGCGGCCTCAGCGTCGTCATCTGGACGGTTGAGGGGCACATGCCTAACGCCCGGACAACATGAACGACGATAGAGATAGACGGCACCGCACGAGATGAGACTCGGAGGAGAGGCCCCGGCCCGGACCAACCAGCCTCCCTGTCAGCGCGCTGCGACACAACGGTTATACGATCCACAGCAGAGCCTCAGGCAATAGTCGGAAACGGCACAGAGCCCTGATATTGGCTACCTGCTGACCTGGACAGGGCGCAAGGCCCGAGGAGGAACACATATGAGCGGCTACGACGAGACGAACCCGGAGACCTACCGGCCCACTGAGCCCAGCCGGGCGGCAGACGGCAGTTACCCCGGTGTCGGCTCCCAGTCCGCTGCCAGCCAGGGGACGCCGGGCGCGGCGGCCTCAGGCAGTGAACCTCCGAGCGAGCCCCTGAGCGAGTCCCCGAGCCGGGCCGGTGACGAGGACCTTTCGCAGGCCTACGGAGCAGACGCCTCCCAGTCCGAACCCGTCCTGCCCGGGACCGCCCAGGCCGCAGACGCGGAGAATGCGGAGTACACCCGGCCGTTGCCCGCTGACCAGCCCACTTCGCAGATGCCCGCGGACCAGCCCACCTCGCTCTACGCGCAGTCCGCGCAGGGCTCCTCCCCGTCCTACGAGGAACAGCAGGGGCAGTACCAGCCGGCACAGGGGCAGTACCAGTCCCAGCAGCAGCCCTACCAACAGTCCTACCAGCAGGGCCAGCCGGACCAGTACCCCGCCATCTCCCAGGGACAGCCCGCCACTTCGTACAGCCAGTCCTCTGCTGCCCAGCAGCCCTACCAGGCGCACCTCGGCTCGCCCTATACGAGCGTTCCGACGACGTCCGGCGGCTACGACTTCCCCCGGACCGAGGACCACGGCGGTGGCGGGCCCGTCGGAGGCTCGCAGGCCGGTCCCAGCAGCTACGCGCCCGTCGGCGCCGCGGGGGAGTCCTTCTACGCCGCCTCGAACGCCTCCGGCGGTGGGAGCGGGAAGAAGCGACGCCGGGGGCCGGGCTGGGTCGCCCTGGTCGCCTCCGTCGTGGTCGCCTCACTGCTGGGAGCCGGCGGCGCCGTCGGAGCGGTCAAGTATCTGGACGCCCGCGATGGGACGCTGTCATCGCGCTCCTCGGCCGCTCCCACCGCGATCGCCACCGGCGACACGACCAAGACTGTCAACAGCTCCGGCCAGGCCCCCGACTGGGAGGCCGTATCGGCCGCGGTGTCCAATGCGGTTGTGTCCATCGCCATCGCAACGGACAGGGGGACCGCCCTGGGCTCCGGGGTCATCTACGACAAGGATGGGCACATCATCACCAACAACCACGTGGTAGCGGGAGCCGCGCAGATCCAGGTGACTCTGGCCGACGGCCGCGTCTACGACGCCGATACCACCGGCACCGACCCCGCCACGGATCTGGCAGTCATCCAGCTCAAGGACGCCCCCGACAACCTCACCGTCGCTCAGCTCGGCGACTCCGACAAACTGACCACGGGCCAGGACGTCATGGCCATCGGCAACCCGCTGGGACTGTCCTCCACCGTCACCACCGGCATTATCTCGGCCCTGGACCGCCCCGTCGTCAACGCCCAGGGAGAAGAGGGGGAGGGAGGCTCGGGCAGCGGTCCGTCGTCCTCGGCGGTCTACACCAACGCCATCCAGATCGATGCCGCCATCAACCCCGGAAACTCCGGCGGCCCCCTGTTCGATGAGAAGGGACGGGTCATCGGCATCACCAGCTCGATCGCCACGATGGGGCGCTCCAGCTCCGGTGAAGGAGGCTCGGGCAGTATCGGCATCGGGTTCGCCATTCCCGTCAAACTGGCTGAGAAGGTCGCCAAGCAGCTCATCGAGTCGGGATCGGCCACCCATGCCTACCTGGGCGTCACTCTGGAGACCGGGGCCGCCGAGTCCGACGGCGCCAAGCGCGCCGGCGCCAAGATCGCCTCGGTCGAGGGCGATTCGCCCGCCGACAATGCCGGCTTGAAGAAGGACGATGTCGTCATCGCTATCGATGGCAAGACCACCTCCCAGGGCTCGGCACTGACCGGCTATGTGCGCCAGTATTCCGCCAACGACAAGGTCAAGCTCACCGTCATCCGCGATTCCAAGAAGAAGGACATCGAAGTGACCCTGGCCGAGCGCAAGGATTCCTAAGGAGAGCCCGGATCAGGGACTCACGCCCAGCGCGCCCAGCACGGGACGCATCTTGGCGGTTGTCTCCGCCAACTCGTCGGCCGGCTCGGAGTCCGGCATGATGCCGCCGCCCCCGAAGACCCGCGCGGGGGAGTGCGGGCCGGGTCCGCCGGCTGGCAGCTGGGCGCTGCGCAGTGCAATGCACCACTCGCCCTCGCCGTGCCAGTCCACCCAGCCCACGGGGCCGGCGTAACGACCCCGGTCCATGGACTCGGTCTCCTCGATGAGATGCGCAGCCGCCGGGGTCGGCGTCCCGCACACGGCCGCCGTCGGGTGCAGGGCGTCCACGAGTGCCAGGGCGCCGGTGTCCCCGGCAACGACCCCGGTCACGTCGCTGGCCAGGTGCAGCACGTTCGGCAAGCTCAGGACGAAGCGCGCCGGGGCATTGACCACCGAGCACAACGGCTCCAGCGCCGTGATCGCCGAAGCCCTGGCCAGTTCGTGCTCCCGGTTGTTCTTCTCCGAGCCCTCCAGCCAGGCCGCCAGGCGGGCCGTGGCCGGCGCATCCTCACCGGCGCGTCGGCGGGCCGTGCCGGCCAGGACCCGGCTGGTAAGGCGCCGATCGCGCAGGCGCAGCAACAGCTCGGGGCTGGCTCCCACCATCTGGTCGACGGCGAAGGTCCAGGTGGACGGGTAGTCGGAGGCCAACCGCCGCAGCACCGTGCCGGTGGCCAGCGGCGCCGTCGGGCGAGCCAGGACATCGCGTGCCAGGACCACTTTGCGGGCCTGCCCCGAGCGCATCCGCTCCTGCGTGCGGGCCACCGTCCGGCACCACTGCTCCTCACTGAGCGCCCCGGTCTCGACGGCGGTGGCGCCCGCGTCCCCGTCGCCGTCCCAGTGCTCCCGGCCGATCGCTGTACGGGCCTCGGTGACGAGCGCCTTGATCAGCGCCTCGGGGTCCGGGTGTTCCGGCTCTACCCCGCCCGTGGCCGCGGAAACCGCGGTGGTCAACCAGGCCCCGTCGTCGTCGAGCCCGATGAGGACCTCGGGGACCAGCAGCACCGAGGGCTGCTCGGAGGCGGGGGAGAAGGTGATCGTGCCCAGGGCCACCGGTCCGGTTCCGGGGCGCACCAGCGCGTCGCGCCACCAGGCCGCGCCGATGACGGCCCGCCATGCCGCCCGCAGCGCCTCGATGCGCTCGTCGCCGTGGGCCTCGATCGTCAGGGCGCGCCTCAGACCGATGAGCCCGCGTCCCTCGTGGACCCACGAGACGACCTCTTCGTGGCCCGCCAGCAGGTCAATGAGCGCGAACCCCTCCAACGAGCCCTCGGGCAGCTCGTGAGTGCGGAAGGACAGACGCGGCGGTGCGGCCAGGCAGTGATCGGCCCTCACGACTCGGCTCGCCGCTCAGCGCTCGACCGCGGGGCGCGCGGTACGCGTGGCCCGGTGGACGGCGACGATCCCGCCGGAGAGGTTCTTGTAGCCCACGCCCCGCCAGCCGGCCTCGTGCATGAGGCCGGCCAGCCCCCTCTGGTCCGGCCAGGCCAGGATCGACTCGCCCAGGTAGTCATAAGCCTGTGTGTTCGATGAGACCAAGCGCGCCGCTGCCGGCAGGGTACTGCCCAGATAGAAGCGGTAGAGGCGACGGAACAGGGGCGAGATCGGGGTGGAGAACTCCGCGATGACGATTCGCCCGCCCGGGACTGTCACGCGGTGCATCTCTGCCAGCGCCCGCGCCGTGTCCTGGACGTTGCGCAGCCCGTAGGAGATAGTGACGACGTCGAAGGTCTCGTCGGCGAAGGGAAGGGCCGTGGCGTCCCCGGCCACGAAGGCGATCTCGGGGTGGCGGCGCTTGCCCTCGGCGACCATGCCGGTGGAGAAGTCGCAGGCCACGACCTCGGCGCCGTCGGCGGCGTACTCCACCGAGGAGGTGCCGGTCCCCGCAGCCAGATCCAGGACCCGCATCCCCGGACCGGCGGCCACGGCCGCGCGTGTCACCGACCGCCACATGTGCACCTGGAACAGGCTCATCACGTCATTGGACAGGTCGTAGCGGCGCGCGACGGCGTCGAACATCCCTGCGACCTCTCGTGGGTCCTTGGCGAGGGTGGCTCGAAGAGGCGATCGGCTCATGGGGAGCATCATCGCAAATCCCGGCCGCGGCACCGCGCTGACAGCGCAGCGGGCGAGGTTTCGGGAACCCCTATTGACGGCCTAGGACCCAGGTCCCGTCCAACGACGTTGAAATTCGTCACTCACTTGCAGCGTAATTCTGGAATCGCGCAGCCGCCGGTATCCGCGTAACTCCGCTCCAGTAATGCCGTCACAGCAACGAAAACCCCTGGTTGCCGTCTCAACCGGTAGCCTCGTCCAAGAGGTGCCCGCCCCCTGAGTACAGTCGGCACAGGCTCCGACGAGCGCGGGGCCTGCATTACCGTGCCAACTGTGATGCCTACGACAACACCTGCCGTACCAGATGCACCGAGGAGGGGAGCCCGAGTGACTCAGGCAGCCGCCCAGTCCAGCGCCTCCGCCACAGCCGACGTCATCGTCGTCGGCGCCGGCCCGGCGGGCTCCTCGGCGGCCTTCCACATGGCCACCCTCGGTCTCGACGTCATTCTCCTGGAGAAACAGGAGCTCGGCCGTGACAAGGTCTGCGGCGACGGCCTGACCCCCTCGGCTGTGCGCGAGCTCGTCTCCATGGGTGTGGATACCTCCGGCTGGCAGCGCAACCGCGGCCTGCGCGTCATCGGCGGCGGCCACCTGCTCCACTTCCCCTGGCCCGAGCAGGCCTCCTTCCCCTCCTACGGGATGGCCCGCCCCCGCGCCCTGCTCGACC
>ERZ772979.1503-NODE-1503-length-13251-cov-11.241664_pt1 | contig 13251 bp, 17 predicted proteins | sample MGYA00511130_ERZ772979 | MGnify/ENA primary metagenome ERZ772979 (study PRJEB29015, sample SAMEA2738103) | human oral metagenome | biome: human oral; feature: human-associated habitat; material: saliva | place: China | collected 2186 ... | reverse complement strand
GATCGATCTCTCCAGAGACGAGTTGACGAGAGATCTGATTGACATCACAGACCTTCTCAATATTGTAATTGGTTCGCAGGATCCGTTTCATGCGCGTGACATTAGCATTCTCAATTGAAAAGAAAATAGCGACTGGCATCGCTAAAACATTGCAATCGACGATTCCCTGTGAATGGGCGATCCGGATCATGGTATCTTCGACCCGGTGAATCTCAGAACCACTCTCTATCAGGAGGGTTCCAGCTAACATCAGGACGTCGATCACTTGGTTGATCTGTTTTGACTCTTCCATAATTTCCTTCTTACTAAATAATCTGTTTCTATTATAGCAAAAAAGGACGAGAGACAGAACTAAAATCTTGTAAGTTGAAGATTAAGGTACCAGAAAGCCTATAGCAATAGGCTTTCTTTCTTGTCGTAATACGTCCTATTCTGATTTTGTTCAGTTATTTGTTCAGTTACAAACTCCCTAGAGCTGTTTCATAGAATGAAATGGCTTTTTTTGCACTCTCATTTGAGAGGTGACTGTATGTATCCATTGTCATGGATAACTTAGCATGTCCTAGTCTATGTTGGAGTTCTTTATATGGTATTCCAGCATTTAATAACAAACTAGCGTGAGTGTGTCGGAAACCATGGAAACCAATATTAGGCACTTTAGCACGTTTAAAATGTGTTTTTAATCTTGTAAAAAGGCTACCGTTTTTAGCATAACCATTGATAAAATCTGAAAAGACTATGGTTTCAGTTTGTCCAATTTTCCAAGCCTCTTGGGTTTGTCTACGTTTGTACTGTTTTAGCATTGTAACCGTTTTGGGGTCAATATCGATATCACGGTAACTAGATTTTGATTTAGGACTATTAGTTTCAAGTCTATAATTAAGTGTCTTTGTAATGTGAACAACAGCATTATCAAGATCAATATCAGACCATTCCATCGCCAATGCTTCATTAATACGGCAACCAGTAGCAAGTAGGAACTTGTAAAGAGTGACCTCGTAAAAATAGCGGTATCTGTTACTATCCAAGTTGTCTAGATAATCTAAAAACGTTTTTAACTCAATATTATCAAAGTGTTTAATCTTTTGGCGCTTTGCTTTCTGAGTGTTACGAGGTAAAACAACATCACGCGCAGGATTGGACGGTATCGCCTGCATAGTAACACCATACTGTAAGATACGCTTATTAAGCGCGTGAATCCTATCATAGTATAAGTAAGCCTCTGATTCCCCTTTATTGGTCTTTTCAGCAAGTTTATTGACTATATTTTGGATAAGTGGGGTAGTTAGCTTGTCGAGTTTATAAGAACCAAATAGAGGTAAAATATGATTATTTAATAATTTTCTAACACTATATTCAGTATTTGGTTTTACTGTATGCTTATAGCTTTCCCACCATAATTCAGTGAGTTCTTTATAAGTTTTAATTGTCGTTTCTTTGAATCTAGTAGAACCATTTTGAATGAAGTCTATTTCAGCTTCTTTGGCTTTCAGCTTGACCTCTTTTTTAGTTCTAGCTGTAATACTAGTTTTTACATTTTTTCCCGTTACTCGGTCAATCCCTAAGTAAATGTTAGCACGGTACACAGTTGTACCGTCTTTCTTTTTGTGTTCTGTAATTTTCATGATTTAAACCTTTCTAATTCATCAGCAGGCAAGCTATTATTAAAAAGGTTTTGAGTTTATACCATGCGAGGAGCCACGAGAACCCCTTTATTTTTGACTGCTTTTAAGATATTAATCTTAAATTTTGATTTAATCAAGTATCTACAATCTGGAGGTTTAGATCTTCAATGCATCTTCTATCTCTCGCATTGTTTGTTTCATTAAGTAATAATGCTCTTGAGAAGTCTTTTTGAGTATGTATTTTGTTCCTGGACCGCTCCCAACTCTTTTTATAAATTCCTGTTCAATTAATCTATCTAAAGCTCGTCGGTAACTATATTCCTGACCAGCCAATCCCAAATCATTTTCAATCTGTTTTCGTTTAATAGAGCCTTTTTCTGAGATGTACTCAAGGATACTTTTATCTGGCTCTGGAAGTTTGTTTATATTATGCTTGAAATCAACTTTCCAAATAATAATTGTTGTAGAATCAAACGGTGACTGAATGGTAGGGAGAATTAAATTATGTCTTGCTGCAACATCAAATATTTTTTGTCCTCCGCTCCCAGCTTTTTCTGAAAACCCAATTTTTCTTAAAAGAGTAGAAATGGTCGGATTTCTTGTTACAGAGCTGTTTCCTTTTATAAATTCATCAATAGTTACCCTCATATTACCTGGATTTTTAAATTCATAGTAGTCTGGTAATGCTGTGATTTTTATTGGGAAATCTGCATCATAATATGCATGCATCAGACTATTAACTAAGGCTTCACGTAAAGATTCTTCTAAATCTTTTTTAAAAGGTATTCGAGTTTTTGAGTTTTCATCTAATATGAACGGTTCTTTTACTGTTGACGAGAGTTTATCCATAACAATGAGTAAGAAATCAAACATATTCAAGTCAGGAAAACTAGCATCTCCGGTTGACACACGGTCAATCCATCGAGAATTTAAGTTGCTATCCTTTTCAAAATAATCTAACTGAAAATGTGGGAATCGATCTGTTATGGAATTATATTTACCAAAAAATAGTAACCCCCCAGACGTGAGTTTATACGCTCCATCCCCATTCCTATCTTTTTTATACGCTCCAATGTTAATTAGTAAGTCTTCGGTGGACAAATCCTTGTATTTTTTATCCTGTAAAATTAGAAAAGAACGGTATCTCTCAACTGTTTCTAAGTTAATGTCATCTATATCAAATTTTGGTAATATTTGACTATCAATATCATCGTGTGAGCTAGATAATAGATATTTTAATTGCTGTTTGGTAACTAATCTATCGCCTTCACCTAATCTTATATAGGACTTACCTATATCTTTACCTATATGAACAGGTTTTACTGAGTAAGGGGCTTCTCTTATGTTAACTATAATTAGGCTTCTTTTGCTATCTGCGATAGGTGATATAAGAACATCATCATCAGTTAATAAATTGAAACTAACTTTGCTAGGGTTATTTGCATCGTTAAGAAGTTGATCATAAATAGGTTGAGGATTTTTAAATCCTTTTTTTGGATTCATTTTATCTCTTTCATCATACCCTAAGATAATTACACCCCCGTTTGTATTAGCAAAAGCAGAATAAGTTTCCCAGAATGATTTTGGTAGTCCATTCTCAGCAGCTTTATATTCAATATCAATCCCTTCAGGAAGATTAATGTTCATATTTATTGTTCCTTTCAAAAGATAATCTCAAGATAATCTCAAGATAATTTTTATATAAAAAAGTCTATATCATGGGCTTTTGTGCAGTATAAGTTGAAGATAATCTCAAGATAATCTCAAGATAATCTCAAGATAATCTTGAGATTTTTATATAATCTTCTCAAAAACCATTGTGGCTTGGATACGGTCTCCACCGCCTAGTCCTTTGCTTCCACCATTGGCAGTAGTAATAGTATGCAGGCGATAACCTTTTGAAGCTTGTTTATTGATAACATCTTCTAATTCTGTAAGGTTTCCAGATCCAGTACCGAAAAACTTTTCTTTCAAAGTTACCTGAAGGACAACGTAGTGTAGTCCATTTACTCCAGATGCGGTAGAAAAACTACCCCCTTGTTTTACAGTGTCAAAAAATCCCATGGAGGTTACTCCTTTTCGTTGTCTCTCTCAGATAGTTTTTGAACTAAATCAAAAGCTATTTTTTTATCATAGTCATTTAAAGAAATATAGTTGATTAAAATATCTGCGAAATTTGTATTGTTCTCTTTATCAGCATTTATTAGTTCTTCAATAGATAAGGAAACATTGCAGTTTTTGTAGTTCCATATCCATTTAATCTTTGTAAATACTCATCTTCATAGATACTGTTATTACTGTAATATATTTTTTTAAACTTTTATATTCCATATTGTAAATTATATAACTAACAAAAATACTTTTTTGTCAATTATGACTCCTTTATATTTTTTTATTATTGACAAAATGCTATTTTTGTCAATAATTGTATTAAAAATTATTCTTCATAATAAACAGAATAGTTGATTTTTTTAATATTCTTTTTTATTTAATCTATAAAAATATACCTTCTAAACATTAAAGTAAAAAAATAAACTGAAGTTAGCTAAGTAGAGAAATCACGCGCTTCAATCTAAATTGCTCTTTTAGGGGAGCCGAAAGCGCCGATTTTGTTAGACATTGTTGCGCGTGATATGCTATAGGTCGCTTTTTAAATGCCAACATTTACTTTCAATTTGACATAAATAAGTCTTTACTTAAAAATAGGCGAAAATATCTGTTTTGTATGAATTACTTCAGTTCAATTAGTTTATTGTAAATTTTTTCGGTTAAAACTTTTTGTTGGCTAGCAGTAAGGTGGTGAGAGGTACGAATTACGATAGTACCATACACGTAATGAGATCCAGGGTCTAATACTCCACCATCAAATGCTGAAAGGTATGTATTTCTTTTTTCAGCTTCTTCTTTGGTCTTGTATACTTCAATAGCGCCTCCTGCTTCAGTTCCCTTATCTACTAGATTAGCACCCTCAATAGGTTCAGTTACTTGGTTATCTGCAAAATAGATAGAAGCAGTATAGCCACCTTGTTTGTTTAATAAACCATTAGGGTCATTTTCTTCTGTAGCGTGTTGCACTTCTTGAATTGTATCGACTTCTTTCAATCGTTCCTCAATAAAAGAATCTTTGGGGTTTGTAATCTGTGCTAGTTGCTTAACGCTGTTTTGGTAAGCTGTTAGTTTCTCAGTGATGTTTTTTTGTGCGCTAGAATAATCTACAGGTTTTGCAATTTCTTTTGCTTGATCTTCAATTTTTTGTGTATCGCTTTCCATTTTTGGAGCATTACGAATAGAGTTTTTTGCTTCTTTGACAGCAGTTTTTAAATCTTCTAAAGTCTTAGCATCTAATGGTTCAGCTTTTTCCTTAATGATTTTTTCAGTATCAGCAATTTGTTTTTCAATTGCTTTATTATTCTCATTAAGAGTATCAACAGACTTTTCAAAGTGACTAACTGCAGTTTGGTGAGGGGCATAAGATAAGAAATAGTAGCCCGCTCCACCAGTAGCAAGAGCTAAAACAACAGCAGTAGTAATAATTTTCTTTTTCATAATGTTTCTCCTATATGTTTTCGTATATCTGAATTAGTTATCTATCAGATGTTTTTTTCTTTTCGAGAGCCTTTTCCCCCTCTTTGTCTAGCATATGAAATGCAAATATCATAGCACTAAAAGGCAATGATCGCGCAAGCAAACAAAAACCAGTCAAACAGTTCACTATTTTTCAATGTCTTACCTCTTTTCTAATTCAAATGAGAGTTTTTTTCGTTGTTGACAAATTAAACAGTAATAATTTTCGAACTTTCAAATTTTTTATCTTTTTTTATCGAATAATCATTGAAAAAGCTTATATAAACTTTACTTTTCTCATTTAAAGTAATTTTTTCCAATCCATCTTTTGTATTATCAAAAGTCTCTTTATAAGTTGTTATGCTTTTATTTTTAATTAAAATATTTGATTTTAATGTATCTAGTAGCTGGTTATAAAAAGTTGTTTTCATTGAAACTGGTAAATCACCTAAGAATTGGAAAAAATCTTCTGTTGAATATGCGTCACTTCCCTCAAGGTCAATTTTGATCCATAAGGAGAAACTATCATCATCTAATGGAAAATCATAATTCTGTGGATATAGAAAATAAGTGCTTAAAAAATAATCTTTCTCACTTTGATTAGTCTTTAATTTAATAATTATATAGTCTGAGTCCTCACTCTCAGTATTTTGTTTGAATTTCATATCCCAAATATATGGAACGTAAACAAAGAAATCTTTTAATTCTACATCTAGAAAATTACATAGCTTATCAACGGTATCGAATTGTACCCCTTTACCAGTATTCTCAGCGAGAGCCATTAAAGTAGTTTTAGAGATCCCTGTGCTTTCATAAACATCAGCTATTTTTAAGCCTCTTTCGGCAATTAACACAGCAAAATTAGTTTTAATCATTTCAACTCCTCCATATTAGGTATTATAACAAACGTTGTACAAAAATACAAATAACACTAAAATATACCAAACTATTGACAAATAAACCAAAATAGTGTAATATACAAAATATAAGCGACAACGCTCATATATAACAAATATCTAGAAAAGGAGCGATAGTATGAAAAATAATTTTCGAGTTCTCTTGGCTAAACAGCGGAAAAAAGTTTCAGACGTTCACGAAGCTACGGGTGTTTCTAAAACCACTTTGACAGCTTTGTACTATGAACGTACCAACAACCCTGAAACAGAAACCTTGCTAAAAGTTGCGAAATATCTGGGCGTAACCTTAGATGAGCTACTGACACCAGAAGAATAGAAAGGAGCAAACCAATGGAACTAGTCTACATGGATGGCAAGAAAGAGCCGTATACACTGAGTAGTATCGTGGCAGAATGCGCAGAAATTAAGCATAGACATTTGAAGGTTTTGCTGAATAAACACCAAGAGGACTTTGAGAGCTTTGGAAAGGTGCAATTTAAAATTTCACCTTCAGAGAGTGGGCAAAATGTACGGGACTATATTTTGAATGAGCAACAAGCAACATTGCTTATCACTTATTTACGAAACACCGAACCTGTCAAAGAGTTCAAGAAGAACCTAGTCAAAGCATTCTTTGAAATGCGTGAGGAACTTTCTAAGTTTCGTATGCAGAGGGCGCTAGAAAAGCCAAAAAGAAAAACACTGCATGACAGTATTGAGAACTGGGAACAAGCACCAAAGCACGCGCACAGCACCATGAATAACTTGCTATTAAAGGCAGTGACCAATAGGAACGCTAAGCAGTTAGTGGAAGAACGTGGGGGCTACAATGGCATTGATAGCTTGACCAGCGAGGAGTTGGAACAGTACCAAGCATTTGAGGATATGGCGATAGCTATGATTAGCTTAAATATGAGCTATCAGGAAATCAAAGCTATGGCATTCAGAAATAAAAAAACACGCCAAACAGGCGCGTGATCGCAACAAAAAAAGGCTTAGCAATAACCACACCGCAGAGCCTTTCACACTATCACTAAAACGAAATTAACAAAAAAGCAGGCAAGCTATTATTAAAGAGGTTTTAGTAAAGATTTATACCTAGATTATAGCATATTGGGGTATAAGACGTAAAGAGATGTACAGAGGGTACAAAAGAGGAGAAAACTATTATGACAAAAACAACTTACGAAATTTTAAGCAATAAAATGAACAATATCGGTAAAGAACTATGTCAAATTGGGAAAGAGAATAATTTACATAGATTATCACTTTTATCAGGCCAATTAGGAGACCTAAAGGAAGATCTAGCAAGGTTGCTTTGGTTAGAATTGCCAGAACTAAACGATAGCAAAAAAATTGAGAACATTTCTAAAAGCACTACAGGAATGTTTTTCCATGCTGGTATTTTTGAAATGGACGCAATGCGACAAGCGTTTTTCAAAAGGCAAGCTAAAACATTCTTTAAGACCGAAGAAGAGCAACAGGAATATGTAGCTTATACAGAAAATCTATATTTAGAATCAACAAAAACTTTCAAAGAAATCATGAAAGATACTAATCAAAATTTGCCTAATTCAAACCGTCAAGAAAAACGTGAACGAAATATTGGGCAATTTGTAGCAGTTATCAGTAGCAATGCAACACAAAAGAGATAAGAAACGAGGCTAAGGCTATGGTAGTACCAAATGTAACACTAGAAGTTGAAGAACTATCTGGAACTGCTTTATATCAACATGCTGAGCGATTGGAGCAACTTCGCCAAGACTACACTTTTGACGGTGATGAAAGCTATTCTGAATTAGAACAAAAATACAAAAGTATTCTTGAGGAAATAGAACTTTTGGTAATTTCAACAGGCGCTAAGTCAAGAATTTGGGAAAAAGAAACGGAAAGTCATATTGATTTTATAACAGGCAACGTAAGAGCTTTAATGGCACTGTTAAATTTCTTTGATTATAGAGTATCTATCAAGAAGCAATTTCAAAAATTAGCCCCTTTTTCAAATAACCGATATACGATATTAGAACAAGTTGTTTATAAGACAATGAAAAGTATAAATCCAAAAGTGACCTACAAAATGATAAGTGATTATGTTTTAGAATTGATAAAGCAAGACTTTGCTAAGTTAGAAACTGAAGAAGATAGCGTACTTTATAAAATGGCTAAAGATAAGAAATGAGAATAAGCCAATGACAGTAAAGGAGTTAAATAACATGAATGAACAAGGTTCAAGCAGTGTCCTGAAATTGTATCCTAACCCTGAAAAAATGCCAGACAATCCATATTTTACTAAAGAGATTTTTCTAAATATGTGTTTAAGTGATGTGAAAAAACTAGCAGTAACCAGAGGGTTATTATCTCTCACACAGGTAGATCATCAGGTAATGGGTATTATCCAAAGTACTATAGATACAATCATGGAAAATCAAGAAGCCATAGTTTATGGCGTAATGAGTGGGCAAATAACCTTTGTAAATAAAGCTGGTAAGGGGGAAAATGAATGAGTCTAACCGTAAATGACAAGCGAGTATTAAAATTAATAAAAGTAGGGGCTGAGAACTCAATTACGGGGGCAGAAATCAGCCTAATTACCAAGTTATCAGAAAGAACCGTACAGGATATTATCAGCCGTCTAATCACGCGCTATGGTATTCCTATTGTCGGTGTACGTAATGGAGCTTTTAAAGGGTATTTTATCCCAGCCAATCAGGAAGAGCTATTGGACGGTGCAAAGGCCTTCTATAACCAAGTACAGGAAGAGCAGAAGCGTCTAACCGTCCTTTTAAATGCTGATTTAGAGAGTTATAAGCCATTACTGAAAGGAGATAATGAATATGTTTAGTCTCAGTAAAGAGAGTGAGCAGGAGCTAGCTCATGGCGTTCTGGAGCTTGTGGAGAATTACTTGGGGGCGCGTGATACAGTCAAACCACGTTTAACGGGTTTAATTTCAGCCCAGGAAGCCATGGACGAGTTAGATATAAAATATAAGACACTCCAAAAGTGGGAGAGTGCAGGGCTAAGACGCTACCAGCCCCCACTAGAAGATACACGGAAGGCCTATTATAGAGTTTCTGACATCTGGAAGTTTTTGGGGGTGGAAAATGGCAAAAACTAAAATATATTTTTGGCTAAAAATTGATAAGAAATTTTTTGATAATATTTTTATCAAGAGACTAAAAACGGTACCTGGTGGGTACACTATGACGGTGATTTATATTAGGCTCATGCTAGAGAGCTTAGAAAGTGACTGTATTTTATACTATGAGGGTTACTTTGACAATCTCAAGGAAGAGTTAGCCCTAAAATTAGACGTATCGGAAGATGATATAGATATGACCATGGCATACTTTACTAAGTGTGGTCTAATACAAGTTGACGAAGATAAAAACGCAGAACTACCACAGGCTAAAGCCCTGGTACAGCAGGAAACCAACCAAGCAGCATACATGCGAGAATATCGGAAACAGCAACGAGAACAAAAGGAAAATCTTACAATGTTATCTAAAGGTTTAACATTGTCAACTACATGTAAGACAGAGATAGAGAAAGAGATAGAGAAAGAGAAAGAGTTAGAAGAAGAGATAGATAAAAAAACCTCTGCTACTGAAATTTCTAGTTACTACCAAAAGCGCATAGGGATTATAGACGGACAACAGTACCAGATATTGATCGACTATCTCACTCTTGACGGTATGGAGCTAGAGGTTATCAAGACTGCCATAGACAAGGCGGCAGATAACAGCAAGCGATCTTTTAGCTATATCAATTCAATACTCAAGAACTGGAGAAATAACGGTATTAGAACCATGGTACAAGTCGAAGACGAACAGAGACAGTTTCAGCAAAAGAAACAAGGTCAGTCTGACAATGATATTCAAGACCCGTTTACCTACTGACGGAGAGGGGAAGAAATGGAATTACTGAATGCAGACCAGCTCAATGAAAAAATAAAGGTCACTGATAAGTTTTGTCCAACTCATCAGATTAACCTTGTACAATTTAAAAAGCCAGATGGTTATACATCTCCCTACTGCATGGAATGTACTAGGGAGGATATTAAAAAGACAGAGATAAAGGGCATAGAAAAAGCCTTAGGGCATAATCTGGACTATTCAACCTATGATGTGCTAGCGCGTGAAAGTACGGTGTCAAATGAGCTGAGAGAGGCCTCTTTTAGCACTTTCAAAGCAGAGACAAAAGAGGAACACGAGGCCAAGGAGTTCGCTATCAATCAAGCTAAACAATACCTAGACGGTATGAAAGGGAATACGCTGTTTATGGGCGATTCTGGGACGGGAAAAAGTCATTTGACTTATTCCATGGCCAGAGCTTTAAACGAGGGTTACAAGGCCAAGGGAGAGCCTAAGAGCGTGTTATTTGTCAGCATATCAGAGATTGTCACTCGTATTCAATCTGGCTGGCAATATAAAAATAGCGATTTTACAGAGCATGACGCTGTAAAGCTATTGACAGAGGTTGACTTCCTTTTCATTGATGATTTAGGAACAGAAAGCACAATGAACAGTCAGAAGATCGAAGCGAATAACTGGATTCAAACTTTTCTTTTCAAAGTCTTTGACAAACGAGAAACAACAATCATCAATACTAACCATAACGGGCAAGAGTTAGCGAGGATATATAATAAAAAGCTAGTCAGTCGAATAGGTAAACAGTCAGAGGGAAATGTATTCAAAATGACAGGCATTAAAGATAAGAGAATGAAACGCAATTTTTAGCCAGAGAAGGGAGGAAGCCTATGACAGAACCAGCATACTTTGGACAGGCAGATCAGGAACTGGAGGAACTTAATCGCAAACGTGACGATTTCATGGCGGATGCAACACCAGTAGAACTTGTAGATACTCCAAAACTGATTGAACTAGGTGAGAAGCTCCGGACAGAAGACACCAGCATAAACGCCTATGAGTTATACAGACACCCTGAAGCGCGTGCAAAGTTATTCGCCCAAATCGCGGAAGCCTGCTTCTTGCTGATTGCAGATAGTTCACCAGTACCAGTGCAGCCAAAACAAGCACAGCGTATCCATTTTTGCGAGTACCTGGAAGGGCAGTTCCAGAATATAATTAAGAAGTTGATTGCAGGCACAGACAAGCAAGCCCTAGAGTCTTTACTTGAAGCTTTGCAATTGCCCAAAGAAAAACAAGCTCAGTTTGTCCGTGATGTGGTAGTAAGTGGCTTACTCAGTAAAGAATAGCAGCAAAAGGGGCATTGCCTCTTTTTGTGGCTTAATTGCTACTTATCCCAATAGATTTGGGTTTTCTATATATAGGTATTTGGAGCAGATGGAAACTATAAAATCAATAACCATAGAGACATTTATAAAGCCAATGAAAGACAAGAATATCAGTCACGGTATAGCTGAGTTGGACGGTAGAAAACTAGAGATAGACCTAGATAAACTGTATATCATCTTTGGAAGTAATCATTTTGATTTAGCAAGCATACCAGGAACCAAGGGAGGAAATCGCTACTTCTTTGTCTGTCCTATTTGTGGTAATCGATGCAGAAAACTCTATAAGAGACTTTTGCTATATGGTTGTGGATCATGCCAGAAAATACACAAATCAACACTGAACCGAAGTAAGACAGATTGCCAATACTATTGGGAGAGAGCACTGAGGGAAGCTAGAAAGGTGGAACCAGGTTGGAGTCCTAGACGTGGCGGATATATGTTTGACAGTTTTCCTGAAAGACCAAAATACATGAAACGGAAACGATATTACAAGCATTATCAAAAGTTTGTGAACTACACCAGAAAAGGAGATAGTTTATGGCTGAATGGATTGAGATTGTAAGACAATATGAAGTAGTTTTTTAGAACATTTTCAAACAAATCAAAATAAAGATCACAGTTACAACAGTTCAATTACAAGATACTCAGCAGGCATGAAAGCGAGACAGTAGGCAGAGATACCCCCTTTATTTTTAGACGGGGGTATATTTTACACCAGAAAAAGGACGCGGCCTTTTCTGTATGAAAAATTCCCTTTTTAAAACCTCAAAACGAATTGGAAACAGTCATGAATATTAAAATAATCCTTAAAAACACTAGAAATTTCCAAGAAAAGATAAGATCATTGAAAGGGAAACTGTACACCATTAGAGCAAGCACCTTTTCTAATCAGACTTTTTCAGAATTGCCAAGATCTAAGAACAAAATTAACCATGTAGAAAACAAAAATATAACCATCATCGAGGAAACTGATAGAATCGTAAAGCAGATTGACGACTTAATTAGTGAACATCAGCATTTATCTGAATTGATTGAGTTGCTGGAAGATCCATTTGAAAAAATTGTCATGCGTTTGTTGTACGTTAACTTTTATAGCTGGGAAGAGGTGGAGAGAGCCTTAAACGTGTCACACCCCACTATACAACGTGCAAGAAAAAGCGCAATTAAACACTTGGAAGAGATGGCAGATGAACATTCTAGCGACTTTTAAAAGTGATTAGTGGGGAATCGTAGCTTAAATGCTCCTAGAATTGTTGAAATATGCTATAATTTAACTACTAAAAAAGCACCGTGTGAGGGTGCTAGATCTTGCCTGCTGAACTCGTTAATGATAGACCTCTTGAGGGTCGTTTTTTTGTTCAGTGATTTGTGGAGTTTGAATGGAAGTCTAAGGATATTAAATGAGCCTTTAAAAACCGTAAAACGTTATTAAATCAAGGGTTACAGACTCTTAATGTACTCTAATAAATGTTTTAGGAAATAAAGAACTAAAATTTGACAATTCTAGTTTGTTTCTTATCCTTTCTGAATTCGTTTAGAATAGCTATTGTTTAGGCTTATCATTCGTTAACTCGGGTGGTGGTGCTGCACGGTGCTATCCTGGACGAGAAGGGTTGCTAAAAAGATCAGTGCAATCAGGATAAAGAGCCAAATAATAGCGAAAATAAATGTTAAAAACATAGGATCACCCCTTCTATATTATTTACAGCTCTACTATAACACTTGGAGAAAGCGCTGTCAAACTCTATATAGTAAGCTCTTAAACTCTTTCAAAATTCAGAATACTCTTGCGATGGGGATGAAAAAACCAGCCGTTTCCGACTGGTTTTTAAGACCTATTTGAATCTTAGTTCAAGGCATCATCCATTGAAAGAACTTCGTGGAAGACACGTTGTGTCAATTCAGTTTTTT
>ERZ772979.1501-NODE-1501-length-13268-cov-36.090971_pt1 | contig 13268 bp, 10 predicted proteins | sample MGYA00511130_ERZ772979 | MGnify/ENA primary metagenome ERZ772979 (study PRJEB29015, sample SAMEA2738103) | human oral metagenome | biome: human oral; feature: human-associated habitat; material: saliva | place: China | collected 2186 ... | reverse complement strand
TCGGCAAGTCCACGCTCATCAACCTGCTGGTGCCGGGCGCGGGCCGCGCGACGGGCCACGTCAACGAGGTGACGGGGCGCGGACGCCACACCTCCACGTCCTCGGAGGCCTTCGAGCTGGATGAGGGCGGCTGGATCGTGGATACTCCCGGCGTGCGGTCCTTCGGCCTGGGGCACGTGAGCGTCGCCGACGTGCTAGGGGTCTTCCCGGACGTCGCAGAGGCGGCCGCCTGGTGCCTGCCGCTGTGCTCGCACGGCGAGGATGAGCCCTCCTGCGCGCTTGACAGTTACGCGCGCGCCACCGGCCCCTTCAGCATCGACGAGGGCGGGGACGAGGACGCGGATCGGACGCGCTCCGAGCGCGCTTCCCGCGTGGCGTCGGTGCGCAGGCTCCTCGAGGCCGTGGCGACGGCAGAGGCCGCCAGCAAGGCCGCCCGGTAAAGAGAAGTACGCGCCGAAAGCCCTTGACAGCACTTCCCCCTGCGTGGACAATGAGGGGATAGCGATGGTCGCTATCTCTGGTTCACAAGGTCGTGATCGCTATGTCCACCATCGAGCAGAACCTCATCGGCAACACTGCGGGGCTTTCGCGGGTCGATAGGGTCCTCCGCTACTTCTTCTTCGCGCTGTTGATCGGCACGGTCGTCTATTCGACTGGCGGCACCTTCTTCGGGATAGACAACCGCCTGAATGACTACGGGCTCGTCATTGCCTTGGCGTGCCTCGCTTCTCAGATGCCAGGATATTCGCGCACGATTCCCGGCGTTCATCCTGCCCTTCGAGCCTGCGAGTGGGCGGTAATGGGTTGCTCCCTCGTATGCGCCGCCGCTGTCATCGTCGGTGATGTCACAGACAGGGGCATCGACCCCGAACCCTACAACACGCCATCGAGCGTCGCGATGGGTGCGACGTTCGTTGCCCTCTGTTTATTCGTGGTGCTCTTCATCGCAAAGGAGCGCGCCCGCAGGCGCGGGCTGATTCCCCCGGCCAGCTAAAGCCGGGGCATGGGCCGGTCGCCCGCGCGTCAGGCGCGCGGGCGCTCAGCGCTGGAACAGTCTCACGAAGTTGCGCAGGATGACGCGCGAGGGATCCGTGTCCACGGTCGCGACCTGGGCGCGAATCGCCTCGGCCTTCTCCACCGGATAGTAGCGTCCCGCGTACTGGTCGATGCGCACATTGACGCCCTCAAGGTCCATCTCGGGGTGGAACTGGGTCGCCCACGCGGCCTCGCCGACGCGCACCATCTGGATCGGGGTATCGTCGCCGGCCAGGAGGACCTGCATACCCGGGGCCAGCTCGCGCACAGCCTCGTGGTGGCCGACGTAGGAGTGGAAGCGGTCGGGGGTGCCCTCCAGGAGCGGGTCTTCGCGGCCGGCGTCGGTCTTTGTCAGAGCGATGCCGCTGATTTCCTCGCCGTGGTGAGTGTCGACGACACCACCCAGGTGCAGGGTGAGGGTGCCCAGCCCGTAGCACAGGCCCAGGATCGGGAAGGATTCACCCAGCGCCCGGTCGTAGAAGGAGCGCAGCCAGGCTTCGGCGCGCACCTGGCGTTCTTCCTTCAGGTGGTCGTCGGCGTTCGCATCCCACGGGGATCCGCACACGAAGGCACCCGAGTACTCAGACAGGTCGAGGTCGGGTAGTTCCCTCTCGATGCGCACCTGGCGGACCTGGTCGGGGGTGAGTCCCGAAAAGCGAGGCAGGTCGGCGCATTCGGCGGCCAGAACGGGGCCGTCGTCGCGCGAGGTCAGCATGAGGAAGGGCTTGGTCATGCCCACCATGCTATCGGCTGGGCGCGTGCGTGCAGCTCGTGTCCGCTCTCCAAGCGTGTGTGACGGACGCAGATGTGGGCGCCCTCTGTCACACTGGGATCATGTTGATTCTGCACACCTCCGACTGGCACCTGGGGCGCACGCTGCACGGCGCGTCGCTGGGCGACAGCGCGGATGCGTTCATCGAGTGGCTGGTCGCCCTGGTGCGTGCGCGCGGCGTGGATGCCGTGCTCATCTCGGGCGACGTGTTCGACCGCGCGGTGCCCCCCGTGGACGCGCTCGCGCGGATGCGGCGCGCCCTGCGTGAGTTGACGGACATCACGACGGTCATCCTGACGTCGGGAAACCACGACGGGGCCGCGCGCCTAGGGCTTTTCGCAGGTTTACTGACCCCCTCGCTGCACGTGGTGACCGACCCTGAGGCGATCGGCACGCCCATCCAGGCCGGGGGCGCTCTCGTGTATCCGATGCCCTACCTGGAGCCCGACCTCGTGCGCCAAAGCCTGTCGGACCTGGAGCCCAGTGGCGAGGCCGACCTGCCCGCTCCCCTGCCCCGCTCCCATCAGGCGGTCCTGGCGGCCGCGCTGCGCCGGGTGCGCGCGGACCTGGCGGCTCGGCGCGAGGTGGGCGACGAACGCCCGGCCATCGCGATGCCGCACGCCTTCGTGACGGGTGCCCAGGCCTCGGACTCGGAGCGCGACATTCAGGTGGGCGGCGTGCCTTCCGTGTCGGCGGACCTGTTCGACACCCTCGGGGGTACAGATCCCCTGCCCCACGGCCTCGACTACGTGGCAGCCGGGCACCTGCACCGCCCGCAGGACATCTCGGGGGCGTCGGTTCCGATCCGCTACGCGGGCTCCCCCATCGCGTATTCCTTCTCCGAGGCCGGGGCCACCAAGTCGATCACCCTCGTGACCACGGACACCACCTCGGTGACCAACATCGAAGTGGTGCCCATCCCGACGCTGCGGGGCGTCGCGGTGCTCGAGGGAACCATGGATGAGCTGCTCACCGATCCCGACGAGGCCACCACTACCTCGTACGTGTCGATCACGGTCACGGACGATGCGCGCCCCGAGCGCATGGTTCCACGTATCCGCGAGGTCTACCCGCACGCCCTCGTCGTCGTTCACCGCCCCTCCCAGGCCCCCTCGCTGGCTCCTGCGATGACCGTGCGCGCCTCCCGCGATCCGCGCGAGGTCACGGAGGAGTTTTACGAGGCCGTGGGCGGTCGGTCGCTGAGCGATCAGGAGCGCGAGCTTGCCCTGGACGTGTGGGCGCAGCTTCGAGGAAAGGACATGCAGTGAAGATTCGGTGGCTGCGTATTGTGGGCATCGGCCCCTTCGCGGGCGAGCACACGGTTGACTTTTCGGCCTTCGAGGACTCGGGCCTGTTCCTGCTGGACGGCCCCACGGGCGCGGGAAAGTCCACGCTCATCGACGCGATTACCTTTGCCCTATACGGGGACGTGGCCCGCACGAAGGACGCGTCGAAGGACCGCCTGCGTTCGAACCACATCACGGATTCGGATCCGTCGGAGGCGGACCTGGTCTTCGAGGTGGCGACGGGCATCTACCGCGTGACGCGTACGCCCGCGTACACGCCGGCGGGCAAGAAGTCGCAGCGCAATTCGAAGTCGACGCTCACTCGCGTCGTGGAGGATCCAGACGCTCCGGACGGGTGGCGCACGGTCGAGCCGATCGCGTCGGGTCCGCGCGACGTGGGCTACGAGATTCCGGCAATCGTCGGACTGGATAAGGACCAGTTCCTGCAGACGATCGTGCTCCCGCAGGGCAAGTTCTCCCAGTTCCTCAACGCCACGTCGGATGCCCGCGAGCAGATCCTGCGCGACATTTTCGACACGCAGATCTACGTGGACTTCACGAAGGCCCTCGTCGATGCGGCCGCTTCGTCGAAGCGCGGCATCGAAGAGCGCCGCATCGCCGCGGTCGGTGCTTTCGAACGCGTGCGCTCGCTCGATGACGCCCTGAGCGAGGACGTGCAGACGGATGCGCCCGGCGCGGAAAATCGCGCAGCAGAGGACGCTCAGCTGGACGCGGGTTCGGAGGACCCCAGCCCCGTGATGCGATGGGCCGACGACGCATGCGAGCGCGCGCGGGAGGCACACGCACAAACCCTTCGCGTCGCCGAGGCGGCCACGACAGCAGCACGCGCGGCCTCCCATACCCTCGCCGAGGGACGTGCCCTAGCAGAGGCGCAGGCGGAGCACGCGCGCGTGAGCGCGATGCTCACCGAGCTTGCCGCATCGGAGGTCTCGATTGCATCGGACCGTGAGCGCGCACGCCAGGCCCGCCGGGCACTCGCCGTGTCGCCCCTCGACGCGGCCGAGGCCTCGGCACTTGCTCGTCTGGAGGCCGCAGGAGACCAGGTTGCGGCTCTGTCCCCCGCCCTCTCAGACGAAGATTCCGTCGATCCTGCATCTTTGACACCCGAGGCCGTGGCGGCTCTGCGCGAGCGGGCGCAGGACCTGCGCGACGAGGCGACGCGTACGCGCGGCTCTCTCGAAGAGGCCCTGGCCGTCGAGCGCTCGCTGCCCGAGGTGCGCGCTCAGATCGAGTCGCTGCGCTCCGAGCGCGAGCAGGCATCGGCGCGCATCGCGTCGATCAAGGCCGAGCGCGAGGCGTTGCCCCTGCGCATCGAGCAGGCCACCGAGGCCCTGCGCCTCATGCGCGCGGACGCCGACACCCTGCCCGAGGCCGCGTCTGCGTTGCGCGCCATCAACGAGCGCCTGGATGCCTCCATGCAGGCGGACCTGCTGCGTTCGGCTCTCCTCGGAGCGTCGGACGAGCTGCGCGAGGCCACGGTCGCCGCGAAGCTCGCGAACGCTGCGGCGGCAGACGGTCACGACCTGTGGATCGCGCAGAGCGCCTCGGCCCTCGCACGAGAACTCGAGGAGGACGTGCCCTGCCCCGTGTGCGGCTCCACCGAGCACCCCAATCCGGCACCTGCCACGGACGGTGAGATCACGCGCGAGCAGGTCGCCGAGCTGGACCAGGCGCGCGACCGCGCGGAGGCCGCACTGCGGGATGCGCGGGCGCGCCACCAGGACCTCGTGCGCCGTATCGCACAGCTCAACGAGGTGGCCGGCGCCCCCACTCCGACTCTGGAGACCGAGCGGGATCGGGCCGCCGAGCTCGTCGCGAAGCTCGAGGCTCTCAGCCCCCAGATCACCGAGATTGAGGCGGCCCTCGCGCAGGAGCGCACGCGCCTCGACGGACTGACGGATGCCCTTGCGAGCGCCCGCGAGAGTGCCGCGTCCCTCGCGTCCACCCTTGAGGAGCGCGAATCCGCTCTTGCTGCGGCTGTGGCTCGCGTGGAGACCGAGTGCGCCGACTTCGCCTCCCTCGATGAGCGCGCGGCGCACCTGGATGAACGCGCACACCGGGCGGCGGCCCTGGCCGGGGCATGCGCCGATTGGGACAACGCCCGCGCCTCGCTCGTGCAAGCGCGCCGCTCCCTCGCGGATGCGCTGACAGAACAGGGTCTTCAGGCGGACTCCTGGCGTTCCCTCCTGCTTCCCGTCCCCCAGGTCGAGGCCCTTGAGACGCGCGTGGCCGCGCACGAGAAGGCGCTCTTCGCGGCACGCGAAGCCCTTGCTTCGGAGCGCCTCACCCGCGCGGCGTCGGTGCCCGCGCCGAATCTCGAGTCCCTCACCGAGACCGCCCGCAAAGCCGAGGAGGACGCCACTGTGGCCACCCGGGCCTCGGGCATCCTCGAGCAGCACTGCGCGCAGCTGGACGCCGCCCGCGCCTCCCTCGAGCGGGCGTTGGAGGCGCTCGCGCTCGCCCGGGAGCAGGCCGGCCCCATCCGCCGCCTGGCTGACATCGCCGCTGCGTCGGGCCCCGAGAACCTGGCGTCCACTCCCCTGTCGGCGTGGGTGCTCATCTCGCGCCTGGATGAGGTACTGGCTGCCGCGAATCCGCGCCTGACTGCAATCTCGTCGGGACGCTACGAGCTCGTGTCCGTCCCCGACGACGGCACCGCCTCGCGTAAGTCCGGCCTGGGTCTGGCGATCATCGATCACGACACGGACGCGCTGCGCAGCCCGCGCACGCTGTCGGGTGGGGAAACGTTCTACACGTCCCTCGCGCTGGCACTCGGCCTCGCGGACGTCGTCTCAGCCGAGGCCGGGGGCGTCGAACTGCGCACGATGTTCATCGACGAGGGCTTCGGATCGCTGGATTCGCACACGCTGAGCCTCGTGATGGCGCAGCTGCAGGCGCTGCGCTGCGCGGGACGCACGGTCGGCGTCATCTCGCATGTGGAGGAGATGGCGACCCAGATCGCGGATCAGATCCAGGTGCGCCCACTGCCGGAAGGCGGATCGACCCTCAGCGTGCGCGCGTAGGTGTCAGCCCTTGTGCAGGGCCAGGACGTCGGGGCGCTCGGAGCGGTCGAACCAGGCCAGGGAGGACTCCCACAGGGCGGCCACGGCCTCGTCGGCGCTCTCCTGCGTGTCGGCGCCCAGCACAGCCTGCACTGCGGGCGACGCGTCGGGCAGGTCCGCGAGGATGGCGGCCACGTCCGACCAGGTGTATTCGAAGGCTGCGGCCTCGAAGATGTGGGGCTCAATCTGATCACCGGGGGTCAGCGTCGTCGAGGTCGGAGTGTCGACGGCCAGGACGACGCGAGCGGTACCCGCGCCCTCCGTCTCGCGTGCCAGATCGAGTGAGGACAGCGCCGCCTCGGTGATGGCGTCGTCCTCGAGGACCTCGACATCCTCGCCGCTCATGCCGGTCTCGGGCACGCACAGAACGCCGCTGCGCACGGGCGGCAGCGGGACGGACAGGTCGGACAGGACGGCGGGAACGTAGACGCGCATGGTCACAGTGTAGGCACCCACTGCTCGACAATCGCCTGCAACGCGTCGGAGGCGTCGCAACGCGCACCGTTTTCTCCCAGAGCCTTGCCGCGCAGGGATGCCCGTCCAACGCCCTCGTCCTCGGGGACAACGTGGAAGATGCGCTCGGGCATGAAGGCACCGATCGCCGCCTGCAGGGAGGGCACCGGATGCGGGCCGATCGCCGCGGTGCTCACGCGGTTGACGATCACCTCGACCGGGATGTCCCGCTCTTGCTCCTGCCACCATCGCGCCAGGAAGGAGAGCCGGTTGATACCGACGATGTCGCCGCGTGCGACGATGACGAGCCGATCGGCGCGTTCCAGTACCCCGAGGGCAGTATCGTCACGGCTGGCCCCGCGCGAGGCCTTTTCCAGCGAGGTCGACGCAACATCGACGACCGAGTATCGGGCGCTCAGGCGCAGGGCCCCGACGATGGATTCGATGCCGGGTTTGCTCACTTCGCGCCAGCGGTGGGGCGTCACGAGGCCCGTGATGACGTGGAGGTTCTCGGAGCGCATGACCGATGCTCCGAGCGTGTCCGCGGGAGTGATGGGGCCGCGCGAGGCCGTCCGTGCGAGGGTGGACAGACCCGAGGCGTGGACGGGAAGTCCGAGCAGGTGCGCGATCGTCGGGTTGGCGGTATCAGCATCGACGAGGAAGGTGGAAGCGTGGGCGGACAGCGCGGTCGCGATGCCGACGGCGAGGGTCGTGCGCCCGGGCGCGCCGGATGTCCCCCACACCGCCAGAACGCTGCCCGGAGCGGAGGGAGGCGGGGGCGGTGGGGGCTCGGACGAGGCCGTGGCCGGGGTCGAGCGGCGTGTGCGTGTCGCCGCGATGAGAGAGTTGACTACCTGGTCTGGACTGCCAGGCGCGGCGACCGAGGCGACCCCCAGGGCGATGAGGCGGGAGCGCTCGTGGTGCGGCGCGAGGGCGACCACGACCATGCCGCAAGCGCGCAGCGAGTCGACGGTCTCGATCGTCAGGTCGGGGTCGGATCCGTCGATGACTGCGAGGTCGGCGAGGCCGGCTCGGGCTGCGGCGACGACCTCGGCCAGGTCGGCGCAGCGCCGGACGATGGCGAGGGCGTCCGATCGGCCCTGAATCGCCTGGATGAGGGGTGCCTCATAGCGCTGATCGGCCAGGATGACGACCCCGTGAATGGAGCTCACGGCGCCCCCACGGGGACGGCGGCTAGCTCGTCGGTCGAGGACTGCGCGGCGAGGAGAACCGGCATGGACTGGGCGTCCGCGAGGATCTCGATCCGCTGGCCACGGTGCGACTGGGACGAGGCCTCGATTCGGCGTACGAAGGTGAAGGTCCCCTCGATCTCGCGAGCCTGATTACCCGTCTGTCCCTGCGTGCGCGCGGGGATCGTCCACAGCCGGATTCGCGTTCCATCAGCGACGCCGTCGGGCAGCCCAGCGCTGACGGTGACGGCGACACGCAGCATGTCACCACCCTGCGTTGCTCCACTGTCCCCCTGCGACAGGTCCGTGCGCATGACGATCTGGCCCGGGGTGATCTGGCGGGTCGCGATGGAGCCCATGGGGGCCTCGGACGTGGGCGCGTAGACGGCGGTGTCGACGTGTAGGACGACCTCGCGGACGTTGTCGGCGGTGAGGGCGTCACCCGGGGCGATGGTCGTCGTCACGGTGTAGACGCGGCTTCCTCCCCGCAGGAGGCCGCTGAGGGCACTGAATGCGATCACGGACGCGATGATGAGGACCAGGCCGATAATGAATCGACGGTCCATCTTGCCGGGGGCGCGCGTCGGGATCGACACTGAAGCTGAGACGCGTTTCACTCTTATATAATGCACGTTCGATCGAAAAAGCGGTAGGTTGCCGACTATTCATCGGAACCAACCGATCCGATTGGTGAAATGACGCGTAAAAAATTGCCGACTCAGACCAATCAAACGAAGCAGCTCCAACTGATAGCATGTTGCCATGGCAACACGATTCCTCACTCTCGCTGACGTCGCCGAGACCCTGAATCTCACGATGTCAGCCACCCGCGCCCTCGTTTCCTCCGGCGAACTGCCCGCCATCCAGGTGGGCGGCAAGCACGTCTGGCGGATCGAAGAATCCGTCCTGGAGCAGTTCATCCAGGATCAATACACCGCGACGCGAGAGCGTCAGAAGGCAGAAAACGCTCAGTAGTCGGCCGACCATCGCTGGCCGAGCACGCGGAGTTGACGAAGCCCCGCAAGTGCCAGCGACACAGTCATGCCCCCTCTTTCATCTCGGCCGTCATAGGTGAAAGCCTCTCCATCCAGGGCGACATCGACGTGGTCCGCGTAGACCGCGTCGATGACCCCCCGGTGATCGCCCCCGTCGGATTCGACGACGACTCCGACACCTCGCTCACCTAGTTCGCGCAGGACGTGGCCCACACCGACGCCTCCTCGTACGGAGGCCTCTCGCGCGACGCTACGCCCGAGGGGCCAGGCCGCGACGATTGCGGAGAGCATGATCAGGCTGTCGTCGCGACTTCCGTGCAGGAGAACCCACGAGCGGGTCGAGTCGAGCACCGAGCCGGTGATCGTCGAGCCCCCTCGCAGCACCAGCGTGATGTCTCCGTCCGCACCGGCCAGGCGGGCGGACAGGGTGACCGAGGCACGCTCAGCATCGGTGAGCTCGTCGATGAGCGCATCGAGATCGCGACCGTGCTCATCATCAAAGCGCGCTTCCAGCTCGGCAATAAAAGCTGACATATCCATGCCCCTACGATGCCACACCTGTGAGTTGCGCGTCACATTTAGATAAACTTAACTGATACCTATTGACACAGTCCAATACGAAGCGGATAGTTAATGCATCGAATCCGTCCACTCAATGAAGAGTTCACCATGACTGCTGATTCACTGGCCACCACCGGCCAATCACACCTTACCGACGCATTCCTCTGGCTCGTCGGATCCCCGCTCTGCCTTCTCGATGCACTCTATCTCTCCCACCTCGCGCCGCCACTGAGCGCGGACCGTCCCGAGACGCTCGTCGTCTGGGTTCTCGGCATTGCTGCCCTCTTGCTCCTGGCGTGGAGCCTTCTATGCTCTGCGTGCGCTCACGTCGCGCTTCTTCGCGTTGCTCCGCCCGCAGCGCGCGCAGCCGCACGTTTCTTCGTCTCCCGTTGCGGCACCCGTCTCTCGCGGTCGCTTCTGGCACGTGCCGGAGCCGGCGCGTTGATCGGCTCGGCACTCGTCACCGGAGCGCCCGTCGCTGCTTCCCTCGCGGCACCTCAGGAACAGACCTCCCCCGCCGTCTCACTGACATGGGCGGATACTCCCGGAACTACTTCCCCCGACCAGGAGGCGACACAGACGGCTCCGGCCGCGCTACCCGCGCCCGCGCAGGATGCACCGGCCGCGGATGCACCCACCCTCCCCGCCTCAATCACGGTCGCGCCGGGTGATTCGCTCTGGTCGATCGCTGCCTCCCTACGCCCTGATGCGGACGACGCGCGCATTGACGCCACGTGGCGGGCAATCCACGCAGCCAACTCCGAGTCGGTTCACGACCCCGCTCTCATCTATCCCGGACAGAGCCTCGTCATCCCCCAGGACCTGCCATGAACACCCAAATCGCGCCCCGGCCTCGTGCCTCAGAAGCCCCCAGGCAACGGACCAGCACGAGGCCCACCCCCACTCGTCCGATCCAGCCCTTCCCCTTTCGGTGGAGCCAGGATCCCGAGTTGGTTGACAGGGTCGCCACATCGCCGACACCGACCCACTTCGTCACTCTCCCGCAGGACAATCTTCCGGATCCCGGACCGTGGGCGGCGAACCTCGCACGCGCCATCGTCGAGGTCGTCACGGGCGTTCGTCAGGCACCCCAGCTCCGCCGTTGGCTCCTGCCCGACCTCTACGGGGCCCTCGTGTGCGTCCACATGTCCCCGTGCGCCAGGGGAACGAGGCCCGTCCACGTGCGCACATGCCCCCTCGACGAGCGCACGACAGAGGCCGCCGTCATCGTCTCCACCGTGTCGCGCACCTACGCGCTTGCACTGCGCCTCGAGGAGTACCACGGGCGCTGGATCACGACAGCCCTCGAACTCGCCTGACGGACCAGCCGCGCGGCTCGACGGATACACAAACGGGTGAGGGGGCTCCCGCAGGAACCCCCTCACCCGTGACGTGTACCAATCAGCGGCGGCGCTTCTTAGCGGCAGCGCGACGCTCCGCGCGATTACCGCCCGACGAGGACGCGGACGACTCTGTGCCCTCAGCGGAGCTGTAGCTCACGCGGCTCGGCGCCTTCGCGCGGCCCACGTTGCCCATCACCGAACGGGCGTGAGCAACGGCCTCGCGCGCGGCCGCGGAGGCCGCAGACTCGGCGGCGGCAACATCCTCGACGCTGGGCTCAGAGGAGGGCGACGAGGCCTCCTCCTGCGCGGGAGCAACGCTCGCGGCGGCAATCGAACCGCCAGCCTCCTCCTCAGCGGCAGCCAGGGCGCGCTCGAACTGCTTGGCGTAGGAGAACACCTGCTGGACGGACTCCTCGCGGATGCGCTCGACCATCGCCTGGAACATCTGAGCGCCCTCGTCCTTGTACTCGACGAGCGGGTCACGCTGACCCATCGCACGCAGGCCGATGCCTTCCTTCAGGTAGTCCATCTCGTAGAGGTGCTCACGCCACAGGCGGTCCACCACGGAGATGACGACGCGACGCTCGAGGGTACGCATGGGCTCATCGCCCAGCTGCGCCTGCGCCAGCGGGTTGGCATTGAGGCGATCCTCGGTGTCCGCGTAGACGGCGTGAATGTCGCCGACCAGCTCGGTCACCAGATCGTCGCGCACGAGGGACGCAGCACCACCGTGCTCCTCCTCGACCTCTTCGATCGTGACCGACGGCGGGTAGTAGGCGCGCAGGTTCTCCCACAGGGAAGGCAGATCCCACTCGTCCACGGCCTTATCGGCGATCGCCTCGTCGACCAGGCCGGTCACGAGGGACTCCATGAACGCGCGCATCTGCGGGCCCATGTCCTCGCCCTCAAGCACCTTGCGGCGCTCACTGTAGATCGTCTCGCGCTGACCCGTCATGACGTCGTCATACTTCAGGACGTTCTTACGGATCTCGAAGTTGCGGGCCTCCACCTGACGCTGGGCCGAGGCGATCGAGCGCGACACCATGCGGTTTTCCAGCGGCATGTCCTCCGGGTAGGCACCCGAGGCCATGATGCGCTGCGCCATGCCGGAGTTGAACAGGCGCATCAGGTCATCTTCCATCGACAGGTAGAAGCGGGACTCGCCCGGGTCACCCTGACGGCCGGAACGTCCGCGCAGCTGATTGTCGATACGACGCGACTCGTGGCGCTCCGAACCGAGCACGTACAGGCCGCCCAGCTCGCGCACCTCCTCACGCTCGGCCTCGACGGCCTCTTCCGCGGCCTCGAGAGCCTTGGGCCACGCCTCGCGGTACTCCTCCGGGTTCTCCTTCGGGTCGAGGCCCTCGGCAGCCAGGTTCGCCTGGGCGAGGAACTCCGAGTTACCGCCCAGCATGATGTCGGTACCACGGCCAGCCATGTTCGTGGCCACCGTGACCGCACCCTTGCGGCCGGCCATCGCGACGATGGCGGCTTCGCGGGCGTGCTGCTTGGCGTTGAGCACCTGGTGCGGGATGTGCTTCTCCTTGAGCATCTGGGAGAGCAGCTCGGACTTTTCGACCGAAGCGGTACCGATGAGGACCGGCTGGCCGGCTTCGTGACGCTCCACGATGTCCTCGATGATCGCGTTCAGCTTACCCTTCTCCGTCGGGTAGACGAGGTCGGGCTGATCCTTGCGGATCATCGGCTTGTTCGTGGGGATCGGGATGACGTCGATCTTGTAGGTCGACGCGAACTCCGCAGCCTCGGTCTCAGCCGTACCGGTCATGCCGGAACGCGAGCCCTCGGGGTACAGGCGGAAGTAGTTCTGCAGCGTGATCGTGGCGAGCGTCTGGTTCTCGGCCTTGATCTCCACGCCTTCCTTCGCCTCGATCGCCTGGTGCATACCGTCGTTGTAGCGGCGGCCCGGCAGGACACGGCCCGTGTGCTCGTCGACGATGAGGACCTCGCCGCCGTCCACGATGTAGTCGCGGTCCTTGAAGAACAGCTCCTTGGCGCGGATCGCGTTGTTGAGGAAGCCAATCAGCGGGGTGTTCGCCGCCTCGTAGAGGTTCTCGACGCCCAGCTGGTCCTCGACCTTGTCAATGCCAGGCTCCAGAATGCCAACGGTCTTCTTCTTCTCGTCGACCTCGTAGTCCTCGTCGCGCTTGAGCAGGCGCGCGATGCGGGCGAACTCCACGTACCAGCGGTTCAGATCGCCGTCAGCGGGACCCGAGATAATGAGGGGGGTACGGGCCTCGTCGATAAGGATCGAGTCAACCTCGTCGACGATGACGAACGCGTGGCCGCGCTGGACCATATCCTCGGGCACCTGCGCCATGTTGTCGCGCAGGTAGTCGAAGCCGAACTCGTTGTTCGTACCGTAGGTAATGTCGCAGGCGTACATCTCGCGACGCTCGGCAGGCGTCTGACCCACAAGGATACAGCCGCACGTCATGCCCAGGAAGTTATACACGCGGCTCATCAGATCCGACTGATACTTCGCCAGGTAGTCGTTGACCGTCACGACGTGCACGCCCTTGCCGGTCAGCG
>ERZ772979.1500-NODE-1500-length-13272-cov-3.362715_pt1 | contig 13272 bp, 10 predicted proteins | sample MGYA00511130_ERZ772979 | MGnify/ENA primary metagenome ERZ772979 (study PRJEB29015, sample SAMEA2738103) | human oral metagenome | biome: human oral; feature: human-associated habitat; material: saliva | place: China | collected 2186 ... | reverse complement strand
AATAGATGAAAATAAATGATGAGCTCTAATTCTCTTTGTATTTTTTTCTCTATATGCATAATGAAGTACTACTGAAATAATAACACCCGGATAAATATACCATATAAAACGATCTAAAATCGTTAAAAATTGAACGGATGAGAGTGTCAGCAAAGAAATGAAAAATATCAGAGTGAAAAAATATTTCACAGCATTATTGGAATAAAAACGTAATACGATACCATAGAAGAAAATATATAAAATACAAACAGATAGACCCACATAAACGTTTACCAAATCAGAATTACTAAATAGAGAAATAAACGTTGCTGTATCTTGATAAGAATCAAACTTTATAAATAAAAAAGTAAGATAATCTATCCCAAAACTCTGAAAAAAGGTAGATAATAATGTTAAGACTGGTAAAGAAAACAACACTATCAAAACTTTATATAACGTAACTTTTTTCAACCACGGTAATAGAAATCTTAACAGTATAGGAATAATAACACTTGAATGGATTAATAATGGAATGAGATAAAGGAACATTCTCCTATTCATTTTAAAATTATTTTCAATTTCCTTGTAAAACAGTAAAATAGTTAACGCCACAGCTAAACTAAATCTCATACCACTCGTTGTGTAACGCACATTTACAAAAATAATGATTGTAATTAATGTACATAGAAATAGAAGTTTGGAAATATTATTTTTTTTGTATATATCAAACAAAATACTCGTATATGAAATATAAACTAATAGACTGACTACAAAACTTACTAGCGAATAAGTCCCTGTCCCACTAAAAATATACAGTAATAGTCCAAATAAAGGGAAATTATAATATTCATATTCCGTAGGAATATTTCTCAGCATTAAATTACTAAACCAATCAAAAAAATTCTCATAATCCTGAAATAGATATGCTGCTTTATAATGATAGGCTGCGTCATCTGTAAAAAAAGGAGTATATCTTAATGCAATTAATGATATTCCAATAACAAAGAGATACAAGTATAATTTACTCAACTTATTTTTTTGAACAATTGGTATCAAAAAAAAGGGGGTAGTTAAAATAGGAAAGAATAAAAAACTTCCAATATAAATTAATAAAATTAAAATCAAAATAAATTCTCCTTTACAACTATTAAAAATACTATTCCTTTAAACTTCTTCGAATTCTATCATACTGTAATGGAAATAGTAAGAACAATATATATTTCAGTTTATGTTTTAAAGTTACTTGTCTATTAAATATTACAGATTTAAAAACGTTCTTTATTAATTTTCTAATTTTGAGTAAATTCGCTTTATCCTTTTCTGCATTATTAATGATGTGAAATGCTCCAATCGCTGTTTTTGACTCAACATCATTTATTAAGTCACGTTTATTATTATATTTTTCATTAATTACTTTTTCCGTATGTTCAGCAGCATCAAAAAAATCATATTGTTTTTCAGAAAATGCAGAATTTACAATACTCCCTGTTCTACTATAATAATGATACGTAACAATCGGAGAAATAACAATTTCTTCTGCAAGATTTAAATGTTCAGCTACAACAAAAAAATCTTCATAAATTTTCCCTACTGGAAAAGGAACCTCTTGTAAAATGGTTTTCTTATACAACTTTGCACATGCTGAAACAGTCGCAATTTTATTTTCTAGCATAAGAGCTAAGGCTGTTTCTTTGTTCACTTTTTTTGTTTGAGTTAAATCTAGATTACTTATCTCAGAATCACTATATTCATTATAGACACTTGTAGATTGTACTTTTGTAGATACTAGAGGAACATTATATTGTTTTTGAAGATTCACTAACAATTCAAGCGTAAATGCTTCAATATAATCATCTGGATCTAAGAAAAAAATCCAATCTGAATTAGCTTTCTGAACTCCAAAATTCCTGGCATCCGATAATCCACCATTTGTTTTGTGATAGGCGTAGACATTATTGTATTGTTGCGCATATTCATCACACAAACTTCTCGAATTATCTGTGGACCCATCATTCACTAAAATAACTTCAAATTTTTTATAAGTTTGTCTAAGGAGGCTCTCTATAGCATAGTGAAGATGATTTTCCACATTATATACAGGAATAATGACACTAATAAGCACTCAACTCACTCCATTCTTCTTTTTGTTTTCTCACTAATCGATTTAATAGAAAATCAAACACTCTATGGCATTTATAATTCATAAATAAAAGATTTGTCGTTTTTTTATTCTTATCATATTTCCATAAATAGTTTCTTTTTTCAGCGTAAGAAAACAAATCATAAATTTCATCTACTTGTAATTTTAAAACAAATAATTGGATTTGTTTGTTGATTAAGTAATTTAAAGATTCTTGAACACTTGGTTCCAAAGCTTTATCTTGAACAATTTCGGAGTAAAAATCCAAAATTCTTTTTGTAACTTTCAAATGATGATCAGACTTCTGCTTCATAATATTTATATTCATACTTTGGTCCGGTCGGCCTAAAAAATATTGGTATACATCTAAATTAAAATAGACATAATTTTTAACAAATTTTAACGGTAACAACGTATATTCTGTATCAACATAGAATGTTTTCTCACTCAAACAGATATTATTTTCTTTTAAAATTGATGTTTGATACGTTACACAATGCATAGGGATTCGAAAGTTAGGTATGCCATTTACTACACTATCTTCAATAAATTTATCATTAAACGTTATCAATATAGATTCATTTTTATAGACATGTTGTTCTGTATAGTTCGTAATAATTAAATCAGCATCTATTTTTTCTAACTTATCTAAAAAGCTTTCAAATGCAGAAACATTAATCCAGTCATCGCCATCAATCACCTTAAAGTATTTCCCTTGTGCTTCCTGAATTCCAACATTTATAGTTGATCCGTGTCCCCCATTTTCTTTTGTAATCACACGTAGAGGTAACGGATTTTCTGCAACTAATTTTTCAATAACTTCTAAAGTTGAATCCGTACTTCCATCATTAACAATGATAAGTTCAAAAAGTGAATAATAATTCTCTTTTACCTGTTTGAAAGACTCAATATTTTTGACAATATACTGTTCAATATTAAAAGTTGGAATTACGATACTTAATAATTTTTCTTGCATTCTATACTCCTCATTTTTCTACTTTTCTAAATATTACGCTTTTGATTCATCTTCAAAAAATTTTTCAATTCTTTTTGCTTCTAACTTAATTTCAAATCCTTGTTTTGTAAAATTGTCGATAATATTTTCTTGATTCACTCTTTTTGAGCTCTTTATTACTTTTTCTAATTCATATGTCCAACTTTCAACTGAATTATCCAATGAATAAAAATATAAATTTTCATTAATGATTGATTGTTTACTGATTACATCTGAAGCTAATATTGGAAGCCCATTTGCTTGTGCTTCTAAAAGCGTAACAGGTAACCCTTCATAATTGGATGGGAAGAAAAAGAAATCAAAAACAGAATAAAAGTTTTCTGCATTCGTTTGTAATCCTAAAAAAAGAACTCTATCTTCAATTCCTTTTTCCTTCACCAAATCCCTTAATTTTGAATCGTCTCCACCACCAATTAGAATTAATTTTATGTCTTTCATATTTGAATATAAGTTTGCAAATACAGATATAAGAAATTCTTGATTTTTTTGAAAACTTATTCTACCAATGTGGCCAATTACGATTTCATCTGTATGAATCCCTAATTTTTTTCTGAGATTATCTCTTTTACTCTGATCAAATAAAAATGTTTCAACATTTATGGCGTTATGAATCAATTTAACCTCATTTTGTAATGTCGAAGGATAAAACCATTTACTGGCTTCATCACTACATGCCCAAAAATCTGTCGCATACCATTGAATGAAATGTCGGTTAATCATATGTAATTTTCGCTTAATTCCCTTACAATCATCATCTCCATTATGGGAATGAATAATTCTTTTAGGAATATTATATTTTTTAGCCATTTTAAGATATTCAATATTCGATAACTGACATAAATTTACCCATATTGCATCATATTTGCTAGCATGTTCTTTAAAAAAGGTATTTAATTTTTTTCTAAAGAAAAATGGATTATCACTTGGTTTTGGAAGATAATAATAATTAATTTCATAATTAGAATTTTTTTCAAATTCTTGATAAAAACCAATTTTTTCATTACCTAGGCATATAAAATCCAAGGCATATTTTTCTTTATTCATAAATTGATAAAAATTTAATATTACCTTTTCTATTCCGCCTAAATTAGAAGTTAATCCACAAACTAATATTCTATACATATACTCTTCCTTTTATAAACTTGTTAACACACAAAAAATTTCAGCTTTAATTTTTTCATTTGAAAACTTTTTACGTATTTCATTTATTTTAAAATCAGTATTTTCTAAAACTAAACTTGTATTTTGAAGTATTTCAATAATTTGTATGTCATTTTCAGAATTATTTATATTTAATAAATAACTACCTTCTGTTTCAATGACCTCACTAATTACTCCTACATCAGTTACAATGATATACAGCCCACTAGCCATTGCTTCTAACATGCTAATTGGAAGTGTTTCATCCTTGTATCTAGAAGGTAAGACAAAATAATGCATTTTTTGTAACAATTTTTTCTTTTCTTGACCGTAAACTCCATTATAATAAGTCACATTATTCATTCCAGATATGTCTTTCTTAAAGGCTTCTTCTAGTTGTTTATCAAAAAATTTTCCAGAAAAATAAAAATGATATTCAGGATTACCTTGCATTTTTTTGGCAACCTCTAGCACAATATCATAACCTTTTTCTTTTATCATATTACTGAAATAAATAATATTTGTCGGCTTACTTTGTTGTTTTTTCTTAAAGTTTTCTTCAGAAATAAATAAATCCTCATCCACACCATTTCTAATAACTTCAAATTTTGAGTCAGGAATCATTAGAGTCTCAAACATTTCCTTGGATTTATATCCAAGTACTATAATTTTATTGATATGTTTATAAATCCATTTATTTATAAATTGTAAGATTCTATTTCTATTAACAACATTTCCAAAAGCACTATTATGAAAATGCGTAACAATTTTTTTCTGTTTTAGAATCATCAACCATAAATAGAAAGAATCACGAATATTTCCACCCACTGATCCTGAAGGTGTGAAATAAAATACGTCTGTATCTGAAGCTAAAATACGATAACAATGTTTTAAAAAATTTTTATTATTTGTGATATCAATGGTAGTAGTATAAGTCGCATTTTCATTACAAAAATCTATAAGATCATTAATAGCTTTTCCTAGACCCGTTTTTTTATTTTGAATTTGCCCTATAATCGTTATTTTCATATTAAAAACTCTTCTCGTATTTTTTACCAAAAAATTTTGCTTGTAAAAATGAAATTCCTTTTTGAATTAAATCCACCTTTGCCATATACATAAACGGCACTTCTTTAGGTTGTATATGTTTATATTCTAACCATACATTAAAAAGTAATTCACTTACACGACCGAATAATCTTGCTTCAAACGCTGTATAATTGGATATATCAATCTGTTCATACATACAATCCAAAATTTTAAATAACCATTCACAATATTCATTAACATACTCTTTAGGCATAATAAACATATTAAACATATAGCCACTTCTTTGTTTCATCACTTTATCAAACGCTGACAAATATTCCGGTGTCTTTTCGCTTATAATTTGTCTAGCGATATCTAAATGCTTACCATCAAAGGTATGCGCATAATGTGAATATAACGTTTCAATATAATAATTTCTCTTCTTAGGCACAATGACTGAATTATTCTCTAACAATTTTTCTATCTCTTTTTTAGAAAGAACTACCTCATCAATATTAATTCCTTCATGAAATTTTCTTGACTGAGTTGTTAAATAACGACGATAATGAACTAATCCTAAATAATCATAGTCCAAATTTTTCCACGCCCAATACAGCCCTGTCAATTCACAATAACAGGAGTTTAATTCAGAAATATGATTTCCTGTATTATCTCCACAAAAGCCAATAGATTCTTTCCCCTGCGCACCAACATGGATTGGTAGGTATAATTCTTTATCACTCGGCATCACATATAATTTATGAGTTGCAACTAATAATTTAATATTGGTCATATCTATCCTTTTCTTTATAGGCAGACTATGCTGCTCCTTCTTTTTTAAATACGACTTTAATCGTCTTAATTAAAATTTCTATATCTTTCCATATTGTCCATTCATCAATATAAGCAACATCTAACTTCACAACATCATCAAAGTTTTTAATATTACTTCTTCCGCTAATTTGCCACAAACCAGTAATTCCTGGTTTAAAGCTAAGACGTCTCTTTTGTTCTGGTGTATATGTTTCATACTCATCTACCGTAGGTGGTCGAGTACCTACCAGACTCATATCGCCTTTTAATACATTCCAGAATTGAGGCAGCTCATCTAGACTCGTTTTACGAATAATACGTCCAATTGGTGTAATTCTAGGATCATTTTCAACCTTGAACATGCCACCTTCCATCGTGTTTTCTTCCATAAGTGAAGCTTTCAATTCTTCTGCATCTACTCGCATCGATCTAAATTTATAAAATTTAAATTTTCTTCCATTTGTTCCTACACGTTCTTGTGCAAAAATGGCAGGTCCCCCATCTCTTTTGATAAGAGGAACTAATACGATTCCAACAAAGCCACAGATAAACAATCCAACAAGTGAGCCTAAAATATCAATAATACGTTTTAATACCACATCTCTATAGTGATAAAAGTTAGTAGAAAAAGTAACGGTACTCATCGTTCCTAATTGCTGAATTTTTTTATATCCGTTAGTATTAAATTCTAACGCCTGTATATTAATAGCTACTGGTATTCCCATCGTTTCAAATTGAGAAATATAATCGAATACTAAATATTGGTCACTTGATAAATTAATGATTACTTTATCAATGACTTCTTTCGTCACATAAGTAACAATCTGTTCAGCAGACACCATATGAATTCCAGGAACTTTATATTGATTATCGTCAATAACGCTAACAGAAACAATGATTCCTTCTTTATAAGTGTCTAATTGTTTCAATGTTTTTTTAATTCGACTCTTAGTAGTAATAATAAATAAACGATTATTTTTTGCATTCAGAGATATTAGTTTATTAAATAATTTCCGACAGCCTAAATTGACCACCCAAATAAATACTGTTGCCGTACATACAGCCATAAAGAAATTCCAATGATTACGACGAAATAGAGTATCTTCAAAAATCAATAACACTACTTGAAAAGTAATGATTAAATAAATGGAATACTTAATCGTCTGAAGAAGATCTTCTACTCTTCCTCGTGAAATAAAATTTGTACCAGCCCCACTCATATAATAGGCAATAATATGAATTAAACCAATCAATACAATTTGAATACGATCTAATGTGAATCCGTAAGCAATCCAAAACGACAGATACAAAATCATTAATTGAACAACTAGCATTAGTATTTTTCCACTTGCCGAGAATCGTTGCATACGAATCCCCCCTTTACTTTTTATTTCCCATAATTCCCATAATTCCCATATGCTCCGTATGTCCCATAAGATCCATAACGCTCAGTTTGGACATTATATTTATTTAAAATTACTCCTAAAAATGGAGTTTCTGTTTGTTCTAATTGATTTTTCGCACGTAGAACATCACGACGTTTAGTTTGATTTGCTTCTGTGACTAATAGTGAAGCATCACATTTTTGAACAATAATAGCTGCATCGATTACTAATCCGATAGGAGCTGTATCCACAATGATATAATCGAAATATTTCTTCATTGTCTCAATTAATGTTTCAAATTTTTTACTTTGCAATAATGCTGTTGGGTTTGGAGATTTTGGCCCTGATTGAAAAACGAATAAATTCTCCACGGTTGTCTCACAAACTCCGTTTGAAAGGTCTTCTGTCCCTGAAAGGTAATCCGTTAATCCAATAATACGTTCTGTAGATTTGAAAACACCAGACATTACTGAATTACGAATATCGGCATCGATTAATAGTGTTTTATAGCCCGCACGTGCAAATGCTAATGCAATGTTTGTAGAGTTTACAGACTTTCCTTCTCCTGGTTGTACAGATGTTACAGCAATCACTTTTAATTGATTCCCACTTAATTGAATATTGGTACGAAGAGCATTGTAATGTTCGTCAACTTTGTTCGCAAACTTAATACTTTTCTTTGATAATTCTAATTTTGGCATACTATCTCCTTTACTATGTCTATACTTTTGGAATTACCCCTAGTAGAGGCAATTCAAGAACTTCTTCAATATCTTCTGGGCGTTTAATTCGATCATCTAATAATTCTTGTAACGTTAATAATACGATAATAATCACTGCCCCTCCAGCAACACCTAATACCGTATTACGACGAATATTTGGAGAAGATGGAGCAATTGCTGGTCTTGCTTCTTCTAATGTTGTTACATCAGACACTTTTGTGACTGCTTTAATTTTTTCTGCAGCCACAACACGTAATTCATTAGCTAATTGACTCGCTGTATCTGGATTTGTGTCCTTCACATCAATCGATACGATACGCGTATCACGAGGAACACTTACTTTAATTTTTGAAGCTAGTTGTTTCGAAGTCATTGTTAATTTTTGATTAGCAATAACTTTTTCTAATACATCTTGTGATAAAATAATTTCTTGGTAGTCTTTAACTAGGTAGGAACCGGCTTGTAACGCCTGATTCGTTAAGACATTTTGTTCTCCTTGCCCATGGTTAACTACATAAATACGTGATGTACTTGTATATTGTGGGCGGACAATTAATGCACTATAAATAAACGCTAGTCCCCCTGTAATGATAGCTACTAATAAAATTAATATTTTCTTTCTCCATAAACTCGCTAATAACAGTAATGGATCAATTCCAATTTCTTGTTGTTCTTTCATAGATGTCTCCTATAATTCTTTATTTTGTAATATTTGCATTGGGTTATTTATAAATAAATCTTTTGCTCTTTTTTCTCCGTATTTTGATGCGATAATTTGGAATGCTTTTTTCATATATGAAGGTCTTTTATCTAAGTTATGCATATCACTGGCGACCATATGAACCAATCCTTTTCCTAAGAAATATTGGGCACGTTTTTTCATAAATTTCATGTCATCTCCAAAGAGTTTTGGTTTTAACACACTTGCACTATTAATTTGTGTGTAACATCCCATATCAATAAGTTCTTCTACTCGAGCTTCTCTTCCTTCTAATTCATGATATCGTTCGATATGCGCAATGACAGGAGTAATCCCTTGCATCAATAGTTTTGTTACTGCGGCATGCATATCACGATAAGCCGTATTCATACTAAATTCAATTAATGCATATCGTGTTCCATTGAGTGTCGGTAACTTCCCTTTTTCAAGTCTTTCTAACACATCACTGGTATAGTAGATTTCCGCGCCAAAAAGTAGCGTTAAATCTTCCGCTACTTCTTTTGCAATTTGTCGTGCTAATTGAAATTGTTCGATCATCACTCTTTCTGATGTTTCAAACATTCCTTTTCGTCGATGAGAAGTTGATACGATTGTTCGAACTCCTTGTTCGTAAGCATGTTCTAGCAATGCTTTTGTTTCTTCAATAGTTCTTGGTCCGTCATCAACGCCACAGAGAATATGTGAATGAATATCAATCATCTTTATTTTCCTTTCAATACAGATGTCATAGCTGCTTTCACACTTGCTAAGCTATCCTGACTTACTTCCATCATATATAATTGGCTTCCTGGCATTGCATATGATGGTAAATCCATTCTTCCTGTCCCTTTAAGATCTTGAGATTGTACATCATATTTACCACCTTTTTCTAATTGACGATTCACTAAATCTGTCATTACTTCTACAGGCATATTCGTTTGTACAGATTCTTGCAATCCTTGTATGACTGCTGAATAGTTAGTAAGTACTTCCGTTGAAGTTAATTTTTGAATGATTGCTGTAATCACTTTTTGTTGATTACGTCCACGGTCTCTATCACCATCTGCTAAAGCATAACGCTCACGAACAAATCCAAGAGCATCTGTTGAGTTTAAATGAAGATTTCCAACCGGATAATGCTTACCATTATTTGTATGAGCATTAAATTCTTGATCATTATAAACATCAATACCGCCTAATAAGTCGATTAATTTCAAGAATGAAGTGAAGTTTAAACGAGCATAATAGTTAATATCAATATCATATAAGTTTTCAAGAGTATGAATCGAAGTATCTACCCCATAAATCCCTGCATGTGTTAACTTATCGTATTGATTATTTCCACCGTCTGCGATTGGAACATAGGAGTCACGAGGTGTAGTCGTTAATAATACTTCTTTTGTATCTGTGTTTACCGTCATTAAGATATTCACATCTGAACGAGAAACTGAATTAATCGGCCCATAAGTATCAATTCCACTGACATAAATTGTCATCCCATTTCCTTTACTTGCTTTAGGACCTTTAACTTTTTTCTTCACACCCATTGTGTAGATTTTTTTAATTGTATCTGCATGATTAGGATATTCAGATTCAATAATATTCTCAAAAGCTTCATTTAAAACAATAGCTTTCACTTCACCAGATTGTAATTGTTTATAAGCTTCAAGATAGGATTCAATAGATGTTACCGTCAACGTCTTTTGTTGACTTTTTTGGATATCATCGATTAATTTTTGAACATTTTCTTGATCATTATCAACTGGTGCTACTACAGATTCAAGTTGTGAAACAGACTCGATTTCACTATCTTTCAGTACTGCAATACTCATTGTATAATTTGAAACTGCAGCTGTTTCGTTTAATTTACTTGTCACAGATACAAATTGCTGAATTCCAAAGACTCCAATTGAACCTAGCGTAATTCCAAAGATCAATAACAACAATGTAAATACTTTTGCTATTTTCTTTTTAATGAATATACCTGCTCCAATTGCTAATAGAACAGCAAGTACTGTAATAATAATATTTATAAAACGAAAAGCTAGAAAATTATATCGAAACATTTGAAATAAAACAATTCCTGCCAGAATCACATATCCACCCATTAGGATATAATTGATCCAATCCAATACTTTTAATGATTCTTTTCTTTTATGATGATTTCTCCGCACATTAACACCTCTCATTATTGATGGGAGCAAAAAATAGGTAGACTCCCAGTTACCTCATTTTCTTACAATATTCTTAATATACTATACAACTAAATCACGCTTTTATCAATTTATATATATTTTTCTAAAGAAAGAATGTAGATTCTTAAATAAAAATCAGAATAATGAATATATATTTTGTTTTTAAGCGTAAAAAACTCTTTTTATCATTAATAAACATAATAATTTAACCGATTCAGTCTTTTTCGTTTTACTATAATAGTCAAGGAAATATTCTTTTTCGGAACATGGTTTTTCATAGAGTTACTGATATTATTCTTATTTATTAAAAATTATCAAAAAAGCACTCTCGAAACCGAGAGTGCTTTTTACTTCGTTCATCTTTTAGAATAAGAAATTACTCTTCTTCTTTTTTAGTTTTTCCTGAAACTGCAAGACCTAATCCTGAAAGGATTGCACTTGCTGCTGCACCAAAGATTGCTACTTCTTGACCTGTTCCTGTTTGAGGTAATTCTTGACGAACTACTTTTTGTTTTGGAGCTGGTGTTGGTGTTGCAACTTTACGGTAAATATGACGTACATTGCCGTTTGCGTCTTTTTCAGTTTTCACCAATTCATATCCTGGGATATCTTTACTTGGTTGTTCACCATTTTCGTCTGGAGTAATTTTTTCTCCATTTTCGTTTACAAATGATGTCACCACTTTTTCTTGTGGAGCTGGTGTTTCAACTTTACGGTAAGTATGACGTACATTGCCGTTTGCATCTTTTTCAGTTTTCACCAATTCATATCCTGGGATTTTCTCACTTGGATGTTCTCCATCTTTTGTTGGACGAATTGGGTTACCATTACCATCTACATAAGAAGTGATTTTCTTCTCAACTGCTGGAGTTTGAGGTGTTGGTTCTGGTCTTGGTACTTTTTCGTAGACGTGCTCAATATCTCCGTTTGGAAGTTTCTTAGTTTCTACGAAGCGGTATTCTGGGATATCTTTCTTATCTACTAATCCACTTTCTTTAGGCTTGATTTCATTACCATCTTTATCTTTGAAGTATGTTGTTACTTTTTCGTAGACATGCTCTGTATCACCATTTGGAAGTTCCTTAGTTTCTACGAAGCGGTATCCTGGAATTGAGTCTTTCTTCGGTTTTTTACCTTTTTCAGTTGGAACTTTTGGAATTTCATTTCCATCTTTATCCTTGAAGAATGTTTTCACCTGTTCATAGATATGACGAGTATTTCCATGCTCATCAGTAATCGTTTCTTTATATCTATATCCTGGAATATCTACCTTAGGTTGTTCTCCATCTTTACTTGGGAATCCTGGAATTTCTTTCCCATTTTCATCTACATAGTCTGTACCTGGACGAACGGTTGGAGTGTAAGTCGCAGAGATTGTTTTTCCTGCTTTATCTTTTCTTACAACAGTTACACCTTCTCCTGTTCCTACGTAATCTTTTTCTGGAGTAAATGTTACTTTACCATCTTTATCGATAGTATACGTTCCTTCTCCTTCTACAGTTCTTGTAGTTGTTCCATCATCAAATGTTGGTGGTACATCTAAGTCAACATCTCCTGTAAATTCTGGCGTTTCAGATTGAGGAGTATTCTTAGGTCCTTCTGAAGTTTTGTCTACAGTCTTCGTTACTGGAGTAACTGTTGGTGTGTACTTAGCTGTTACAGGTGTTCCGTTTTTATCTTGACGTTGAACTGTTACACCTGTTGCTGTTCCTAGGAATTCTGCTACTGGTGTGAATGTTACTTTACCATCTTTGTCGATAGTATAAGTTCCTTCACCATCAACTGTTACAGAATCAACTGGATCACCTGTCTTAGGATCAACTAGTTTAGCCGGAACATCCTTATCAATTTCAACAGTTTCTTCTTTTCCGTTGATTTCCGCTGATCCACCATTGAATACTGGTGTTCCTGTTTGTGGTTGACCTTTAGGTCCTACTGATGTCTTATCTTCTCCAGTTGGCGTTACTGGTACTACTTTTGGAGTATACTTCGCTGTTACTGGCGTTCCATTCTTATCTACACGTTGAACTTCTACACCTTGACCTTTTCCAGTAAATTGTGATTCTGGTTGGAATTTAACTTTACCATCTTCGATTGTATATGTTCCTTCTCCAGGAATTACTACTGGTTCATCAGTTGGTTCTCCTGTTTCTG
>ERZ772979.1496-NODE-1496-length-13290-cov-12.136305_pt1 | contig 13290 bp, 5 predicted proteins | sample MGYA00511130_ERZ772979 | MGnify/ENA primary metagenome ERZ772979 (study PRJEB29015, sample SAMEA2738103) | human oral metagenome | biome: human oral; feature: human-associated habitat; material: saliva | place: China | collected 2186 ... | reverse complement strand
GCCACGACACGCCGAACCCCACCGAACACCCCTACACCCTCAAATGCGAAGAGCCGAGAAACTGGCGACCATCGCGTGAGCCGCCTCCTCGCCGTAGAGGCGCGCGAGCTTGCGTGCCCCAGCCTCGGGGTCGCGCACGGCCTTCCGGTGCTTCGCAACCATCACCCGGCTGAGAACGGCACCGCCAACGCGTGCCACGGGTCCGCCCGAGTAGAAGCTCACGCCCTCAATAAACAATTGATCAAACGAGAGGTCCGGGAATCGCAGCAGCTCAAACAGGATGACCCCGCCGAGCGACGCCCCAAAACCCAGAGCCAGGCAACGCACGTCGTGGGACGTCAGCCACCCGTGGATCGCCGCCGCCTCGGCCGCAGCCGACACGTAGGGGGTCGAGGCCTCGTCCCCGTGAGCGGACAGGTCCGGAACGAGGAAACGCAGCTCGGGACCCATGTGGTCGCACAGCGTGGTCTTCATGCTCGAGGCCGAGGACAGCATCGGGTGAATGATGAGGACGGTCGGGCAGTCCTGCCCGCCAGGACCGTAGACGTGCATTTTCATGTCAGCGCTCCGAATGAGCTGTGGGGCGCACCGTTGCCCCCGGGAACTGAGCTGACACTCGGATGCTAGCACCGCCGTGTCTGTGACCGATTGGGTTTCAGGTCCCGATACGAGCGCGGCATTAGGCGCCCTGGGTTCGTGCGCGCGCGCGGACCTACTAGCCTCCGCGCGGGATGGCGGGTAGTGTTGATCCGTTACCCCCGTTTGAAGGAGTGAATGATGCTTGTTGTGACGACCCCGACCGTTGAGGGTGTACCGATTAAGCGCTACATCGGCATGGTGTCGGGCGAGACCATCGCCGGCGTGAACGTTTTCAAGGACTTCGGCGCGAGCCTGTCCAACGTGTTCGGTGGCCGAGCCTCCCAGTACGAGGAAGAGATCGGCAACGCCTCCGCGACCGCCGTCAACGAAATGTGTGCACGCGCGCAGTCGATGGGTGCGAACGCGGTCGTCGGCGTCAAGGTCGACTACTTTACGGCCGGCACCGACAACGGCATGCTTGCCGCCATCGCGACGGGCACTGCCGTCATCCTCTGATCTCATCACGCGCCGCAGTGCGCGCAACTGACAACCCGCCAGGGCGGGCCCGCACGAGGCCTGCGTGGCGGGTTGTTGCTATGCTCATCCGCCGCAGGCGAGGATGGGCAGCGTCGGTGCGGGTGCGCAGGCCTCGGATACTCAGTGTTATCGCTTCTCCTTCTCAGATACGCTCTATTTCATACACAGGGTCAAACTTGCAGTAAGTCCTTGACAGTGGCCCGATGGGGTGGCCGGGCAGGCCTCCGTCATGTCGGCGCGGGGCGTAGCAATGCGATGCAGGGTGCGACAAAAGGTCGTGAAGACCTATCGGTAGATGATGTGAGAAATTCGCGACAACTACGCTTCGGCGGCTGATCAGGGCTTACTCTAAAAGCAGGAGAGCTGCGCCTATGCGCTCCCCATTGAACCAGCTGTTAAGGAAGTGAGTTGCAGATGTGTCATCGGCGTTTGTCGGCGCTGGCGTTAGTCGCCACTGGCGCCCTCGCTATCACGGCCATGAGCGTGGCGCCCTCGTTTGCGGCCGATACGGACAGCGCCGAGGCTTCTGCGCCCGGTGTGGCCGTAGCAGATGAGGCGACCACCATCATCGTCCAGCTTGCGCCGGGCGTTGTCGGCGACGATCAAGCGGGCGCGTACAGGGACGTCAAGCAGCGTATCGCGCGCTCCGTCAGCCAGGTGTCCCCGGGCAGCACTATCGGGGACGTGCGTGATTACCACCATGCCCTTGACGGCTTCGCGATCACCGCTCCCGCGTCTGCCCTCGGCGCCATCAAGAGCGCGCAAGGCGTCAAGGATGCGTTCTTCGACGAGCAGCGTGAGCCGGTCTTCTATCCCGAAATGTGGGGGGACGGCGGCGTGGCAGTTGCCGATCCAGCGAAGGAAACTCGTTCCGACCAGGTAGCTGGTCGGGGACGGGGGCGCGTCATCGAAGTCATTGACGCGAGTTTCGATACCTCGCACGAGGCCTTCGCCGGGACGATGGACACCGCCGCGCTGCGCCTCCCGCAGGCCGAGATGGAGTCCCTCACGTCCCAGCTGGATGCCGGTCAGGGCGGCGCATGGGTCAGTGACAAGATTCCTTTCGTCTACGACTATGCGGACCGTGACACGAACCCATCCATCGGCTATGGCTATGGTCCGCAAGACTTTACCGTGCACGCTCATGGCACTCGCATGGCGGCGCTCGCGGCAGCCAACGGAGCGACCTATCAGGGGAGTGCGCCCGATGCGCAGCTCATCCTCGCCAAGGTCCTCTCTAATAGCACTTGGACCGTGCGTGACAGTGACCTGTTGGCGGCCCTCGATGATGCGATGGTCTTAAAGCCCGACACGGTCTGTGTGTCCTTCATGGCGAATCGTGATCTCGACGGTGAAGCGTCGGCACTGTACGACGACGTCTTTGCCCGGCTTTCCGGTGCGGGTATCACGGTCGACGCGCCAGCGGGAGATAGTGGGCGAGCCGAGTGGCGCACGGGCGTGCGTGACCTGGGTGCAATTGGTGCACCCGCTTCCTATTCCTCTGTACTCGCCGTGGCTGCCGTCGGCGGCTCCACGCTGCAGGGGACAGACGGTCTTGCGCCGTGGAGTTCCTCCTCGTGGGGTCCAGGCCCTGACATGAGGCTCAAGCCTGAGATCGCCGCGCCCGGCGGCAACGTCAACGCTGCCATCCCCGGCAATGACTATCGACGGATGCCAGGTACCGGCGAGGCGTCGGCTCAAGTTGCCGGTGTCGCTGCCCTCGTGCGTCAGCGCATGGCGACCGATCCGATGTTCGCGGGGCTGAGCGACGAGGACAAGTCCGCGTTGGTTCCCAGCTTCCTGATGGGGACCGCCCACCCGGTCGTCGATACCTCTGCAGCGGACGGCATCTTCTGGTCTCCGCGCTGGGTTGGCGCAGGAATGGTGGATGCGCAGGCAGCCACGACCTCGTCCGTGTACCCGAGCGTGGTGGGTGCCTCGGACCCGTCGCGACCGAAGGCTGAGCTGGGCGAGAGCACCAGCGGGTGGACCTTCCAGGTGCGGCTGACCAATCTGTCCGACGCTGCCCACACATACAGGCTGGGCGGACAGGCGCTGTCCGAAAACGTCAACGGTCTGCTCTATACGAAGCACTCGACGAACTGGGCCGGCAAGGGGATCGACCTGACCTTCTCTGCCGACACGCTCACCGTGCCCGCGACGTCGAGCGCAACCGTGACCGTCAGCGTGAACCCGACGCCGCAGTTCGCCTCGTACGCCTCTGAGAAGACGCCCAAGGGTACGTTCATTGACGGCGCGGTGACCTTTACGAGTGCGGATGGGCAACCCGATCTGACGGTCCCGTACCTCGGTTTCTACGGGTCGGCGGATGAGACCCCGATCTTCGACAGCCCCGTGTACGGCGAGGGAACGATCGGCACGTCCACGATGACTTTCCACGGGCTGACCCTCGGGCAGCTCAACCCGTTTGACGTGGAAGAGGCGGCGGCGATCAGCACGAATGATCGTCGTCTGTACATCGTCTCGCGCTCGACGGAAGAAAACGCCCGGACGTACGCGACGCCGGCGACGGTACTCCTGCGCGACGTCATGTCGTTGACGTACACCTACCGCAACGACGCCGGCGACGTCGTGCGTTCATACACGTTGGGGGGAGCGCCGAAGAGTCGGACTGTCTTCAATGGACGCTACTCCGAGGTCAGCACCGCGGAAGCAACGCTGGGTAGTCAACCGCTTTTTGATGGATACGACGAGCAAGGGCGTGCGCTGGCGGACGGACGCTATACGCTCACGATCGAAGGCACGACCGGCGGCGCGTCGCCTCGTACCGAGCGCTTGACCCATGTGGTGACGGTGGATACGGCCCCGCCCGTTATTTCCAACGTGAAGATATCGGGCGAGGGAGACGACCGTAAGCTCTCCTTCGACGCCACCGATTCCTCGCCTATCGCCGCGTACGGATTCTCGTGGAGCGCGGACGGCGAGCCTTTCATGCGCGAGAAGTTCTACGGTTCGGACGAACACGGGGACGATGGGCAACACGGCGGTCACTTCGAGGTGCCGCTGTCTCAGATTGCCGAGCGTTCGGGTGGCGATCCTGCGACCGTGTACCTGCAGGTGTGGGACTGGCCGGTGAACAAGGGGACGGTGAAGGTGGATCTGAAGCCCGTTCCCATGACGTCGCTTGCGCTCTCGCAGACTGACGCGACCCTGTCGGTAGGGGAGAGCGTCGGGCTGAGCGCCACCCATGAGCCCGCGGATGCGAGCGTGACCGATGTGGTGTGGTCCTCGTCGAACGAGGCCGTGGCCACGGTCAGTCAGGACGGCACCGTGACAGCGGTGGGCGCGGGGGATGCGACGGTGACCGTCTACGACCCGACGCAGCCCTCGCTCGTATCGGCGAGCGCCACGATCCACGTCAGTGCCCCGGCCCCCGCGCACAAGGCAGGCACCTGGAAACGCAATGGTCGAGGCTGGTGGTACCGATACGACGACGGTTCCTACCCCTCGGGAGAGTCAGTCGTCATCGACGGGAACGTGTACCGTTTCGATGCTTCGGGCTACATGCGTACCGGTTGGGTGCTCGACGGCGGGCAGTGGTATTACCACGCGGCTTCCGGGGCGCAGGCCAGCGGCTGGCTGCTCTCCGGTGTGCACTGGTATTACTTGAGCCCGCAAACTGGCGTCATGGCCACTGGATGGGTGAAAGTTGGGGCCACCTGGTACTACCTGTCGCCCTCCAATGGTGCGATGGCGACGGGCTGGCTCAAGGAGGGCGGGCACTGGTACTACCTGAACCGCCCCTCCGGCGCGATGGCAACGGGCTGGCTGCGCATCTGGGGTACCTGGTACCACTTTGCTGATAATGGTCAGCTGATCGCGTAGTCAGCGACTGAGATGGCTGATCCTGCCCCGCGCCCCCGGACACCGCGTCCGGGGGCGCGGGGCAATTTCCACGAAAACAACCAAAAGACTTACGGAGAAATCTTTGGCGTCCTATTGTGAGAGAGTGGCCGCATAGTCGCGGTTCACGCCCATCCTTGACCCACGTGTAGCACAAGGGGAGACAACGATGTCCCAACGAACATTGAAGGCGCTGGCGCTCGCCGCGGCCGGTGCTCTAGCTTTTACCATTGTCGGTGTCCCGGCGGCCAATGGTGCCGCTATTGAAGACGACGATCCGGTCGGTCACCGCACAGCGGAATGCAAGATCCCATTTGATCCGGACTTCTATCCGTCTTTGCAGCTATGGCCACACAGCACGGCATTGGCCCCGGGCCAGAGCGTCGCTGTCGAGCCCCTCGGTCATGAGAACCCACGTCAGAATTCCGACTTTCTCACCTGGGAGTCTGCGAACGAGTCCGTGGCGACCGTGGATGCGAACGGTGTCGTTACCGCCCTCACCCCGGGCGATGCGCAGGTAACCGCGATCTACGACGGGGCCCATGACGTAACAGACACTGTTCACATCCAGGTCCGTTCCGTATCCGAGGAGACTGGGATCGAGCTGCCGGAATCCACGTTGACGGTCGCAGGGGGCCGCAAACTGCTCGTCAACGCGCTTTTAGCCCCTTCACTTCAAGGGAGTCACGTGTCTTGGGCACTTGACTCTTCCTCGGTGGGGACGCTGACCACCGAGGAGGACCAGCCGACCGCCACTCTGTATGCCCCTCGCGGGCCGGCGAGCGCGACGCTGACTGCTAGCGTCACGACCCCCGCAGGTGAGGTCAAAGTCGCCTCGGCCGTGATTGACGTGCGTCCCTCTTCGGCCGACGACTTCGTGATTTCGGGCGGCGTCCTCACTGCCTACACGGGTGAGGCGACGGACATTGCGATCCCTGACGGCGTGACCGTGATCGGCAAAGAAGCCTTCAAGAAGAAGGACGTCGAACACGTCTGGGTTCCCGCTAGCGTTCAGGAGGTGAGAGAACGCGCATTCAGCGGTTCCGAGTTGAAGACGATCACTTTCCAGGACGACGATGAACATCCATCCCAGCTGAGGCGCATCGAGTACAGGGCATTCGATTTTACGGGGGTTGAGGACCTCGTGCTGCCTCGCTCGGTCGAGCAGCTCCAACAGGGCGCGTTTTACGGCATGGGGTTGCTGAACTCCCTTCATGTTGGGCCCAAAGTTGAAATGGGTTCGCTGAGCGTTAGTTTTGACATGTTCTGGTGTCTGTCCCACCTGGAGGTGGATGCGGATAATCCGAACTACGAGACTGTCAACGGCGTCCTCTACACGAAGGACCATAAGCACTTAGTTTTTTTCCCGAGACGCTTGGACATCGGTAGCTCCTACGAGGTCCTGGATGGGACCGAGAAAATAGACGATTATGCGCTTTCGTACACGAATCTCACCTCTATCACGCTGCCTTCCACGGTGCGTATTCTTGGCGAGTCGAGCCTGGCAGGAAACAGGTTGCTCACGAGCATCAACCTGCCCGATGGCTTGACAACCATTGAAAACACGGCGTTTGAGGGCTGTACCAAGTTGAGTCACATTGTCATCCCCGACTCTCTGCAGGTCGCCAACGGCTTTCATGATGTGGGGGTACAGACCCTTGTGTTTGGGCAGCAGATCAAGGAAATCCAGATATACGATTTGCTTGTGCGACAGGTTCCTCGCCTCGTCGTACGAGGCGGTGTCGATGGCTCATTTGTGCACACTGGGCCAGCAGATGGCAAGCGCGGAGAGAGTGCCTTCTTCGGTGAGGGAATGACGAGTATTTCCTATTTGGGTATCGCCCCGCGCTTCATCATCCTCCCGGCGACCCTCACGACTTTTGACCTCAGTGGCTACGAGAACCAGGAATTCCGAGACGACACGCACGTCTATGTGGCGGGAACCCAAGGATCTCACGCGTGGTCAGTTGCAAAGGCCGCAATGGTAGCTTCGGGTTACGACACGTCGCAGTTGCACTCCTTCGCTCCTGCGTCACTGACGCTGTCTGGTTCAGGAATAGCCGAGGCGGGGGCAAACTACGCCATGAGGCCACCGTCGGGTGCGCCTGCGACCGTGACAGCCACCGTGGCGGGGGGTGTTCCGAGTGGACGACAGGTGCGTGTCGTGCAGATCGGTACGGACGGCGCTGAGTCTGTCCTTCAGGACTGGACCGACATGCCTGAGAGTCAGAATGCGGATACTGCCTCGATGGATGTGACGGTGACGCCAGCCGTGACAGATGTTCACCTGCGCATCGACGCGCGTGACGCCTCGTACCTGGTGGCTTCGGCGAACCTGACGATGGGCGCGGTTCCGACTCCTGCACCTGAGCCGACGCCAGACCCGGCTCCGAGTGTGGATCCGACGCCTGTTCCGACCCCGGCTCCCACGCCCGATCCGACGCCTGCGCCCACGCCGCAGGGTGGGGCGTGGATCAGTGATTCGGTCGGCTGGTGGTATCGCTACGCGGATGGTTCGTACCCGGCTGGTGTGTCGGTGCGGATTGGTGACTCGGTCTATCGTTTTGACGCCCGCGGGTATATGCGTACTGGTTGGGTGAGTGAGGACGGTGCATGGTTCTACCATCATGCGTCGGGTGCTCAGGCAAGTGGCTGGGTGAAGGATGGCTCGTCCTGGTATTACCTGGATCCGGCGTCGGGTCGGATGGCCACGGGTTGGCTGCTCGATGGTTCGACGTGGTATTACCTGATGCCCAGCGGTGCGATGGCGACCGGCTGGGTCAAGGATGGCTCTACCTGGTACTACCTGAGGTCCAGCGGTGCGATGGCGACCGGTTGGCTAATGGATGGCGGTTCCTGGTATTACCTGAGTACCAACTCGGGTGCGATGTATACCGGCGGGCACTGGATCGGGTGGAAGTGGTACAACTTCGCCGATTCGGGGCGCCTCATGAGCTGACAGATAAGGCGCAACACCGAGCTGTGAGACTATGCGCCCGCGCCCCCGGACAGCCTCCGGGGGCGCGGGCCTTTTCTCGCCCATGCACCAAGCCATCTGGTCGATGGATGTCAGGGGAGTCTGCGCGAGGAAGAGTGGGGCAGGGGAGGGACTCGTTCATTGCCTCTTCGACCATTAGGTCGATCCATCGACAAGGGGGACACTTGTATGCGGCCAATTATTGGACTCTGTCACCATAATCTGGATGCTCGGTCGATTTGTCAGATGCGTTGGAAAGATGCTGTGAAACCCTAGATAAATCGGGCGAAATCGTGCCCGCGCCTGATCCCTGCGCGTTCCCCGCTTGTGTGGGTTGATGCAGGGTACTCCATGCAAAGAAGCAATACACTCACCGACACATGGTGAGAAGGTGTGTCTCAGGGGGTATCTGAAAACCCTCCAAAGGGATATGTTTGACACCGGGGATCGTGTTGTGCACACGGAGCCCACCCTTACCAGCTGTCAATAGAAGGGGTTTCATATGTCCCATCGCAACTCAATTGTGCTGGCGTTTGCGCTCGCCGGCGCCCTGTCCCTGACCGGGGTAGGTGTCCCTGCCGCGCTTGCGGCCGACACGGGCGCATTCGGTCAGGTCAATGCTGCCGCCCCGCTGCGCGCCGATGCCGATGGCTTCACCATCGACGATGGCGTCCTCGTGTCGTACACGGGTAGCGCAACACAGGTGCGCATCCCCGAGGGGGTGACCGAGATCAGCACGAACGCCTTCAGTGGTGCGCAGCTGACCAGCGTGTGGATTCCCGCGAGTGTTCGCGCAATCGACGACTCTGCTTTCGCCGGCCAGCCGCTCACCCAAGTCACCTTCCAGGATGAGGACGCGCACCCCTCGCAGCTGGAGACGATCGGAGAGCGCGCCTTCGCCTACACCCCTCTTGAGAGCGTCACCCTGCCTCGATCCCTCAAGACGGCAGGCCTCGAGACCTTCAGCGATATGGACAAGCTGCGCTCCGTCCACGTCGGCCCGAACGTCCAGGCCGACGGCCTGTTCGCAGCATTTGCGCGCACCCCGCTCCTGGAGAGCATCGAGGTTGACGCGGCGAACCAGAACTACCAGAGCCTCGACGGTGTCCTGTACACGAAGGATCTGACGCACCTGGCGACATACCCGCAGGCGAAGAACTCGGGCGGCTCGTACACCGTTGCCGAGGAAACCGCATTCATCGACGAGGGTGCTTTCGCCTCTGCGCAGATCACCTCCGTGACCCTGCCCTCGCATCTGCGTAACGTTGGCAAGGGTGCGTTCGTGGGGGCGCGGATCACGTCCCTGACCCTGCCTGACGCCTTCGAGTCCATGGACGACACGGCTTTCTGGTACATGCCCAAGCTGGAGCGCGTTGACCTGGGTGGTGCCACGATGCTGCCGGATAGTGCCTTCCGCTACGACAAGTCCCTCGCCGAGGTGAATTTCCGTCCCGACCTGAATCGCCTGGCCGAGGTCGGCGACAACGCCTTCGATACCACCGCGCTCACCTCCGCCACACTCCCCGACTCGGTGACCTCGATCGGTAAGGGTGCCTTCTCCAACGACACCGCGCTGACCTCTGTCCACCTGGGCTCGGGCATTGCCACCATCGGAGAATCCGCATTCGTGGACGCGAACAACCTCGCCTCGCTGACCGTGGACCCCGCCAACACGGTGTACTCCGTGGAAGACGGTGCCCTGTACGGCAAGGGCGACGCTGGCCGTACCCTGGTCCTGTACCTGCCCACGAAGACGGACACAGACGTGACGGTTCCCAAGGGGACGACCGCTATCGCTGATGCCGCATTCGCGAACAACTCCTCCCTGCGTCGTGTCGTCCTGCCCGAGGGCCTGACGACCATCGGCTACGGTGCCTTCGATGGCGACGCGAACCTCACCGACCTCGTCATCCCCGACTCGGTGACGGTCGCCCGCGGCCTGGTCAACAACGGCCTGGACACGATCGAGCTGGGCTCGCAGGTCACGGAACTGTGGATGACCCCGCGCGCGACCACCACCCCGCGCCACATCATCGTGGGCGGCGGTAACGACGGCGAGTTCTACTACGAGGGCAAGGCCTCCAACGGGCGCCCCGACAGCGCCTTCTTCGGCGAGGGGATGACCCGATTCACCTTCTGGTTCGACACGCCCCGCGTCCTGGTGCTGCCCTCGACAGTCGAGGAGATCAAGCTCGCCGCCGACATGGACGACGACCTTAAGGCGGGCACCGAGATCTACGTCGCCGCCCCCAAGGGCTCGAAGGCGTGGACGCTCACCGAAACCGCGATGAAGGACGCCGGCTACAACACGGCCAACCTCTTCGAGTACACGACCCCCCAGGTCACGGTCTCGGGCACCGGCATCAACGAGGCCGGGGCCGGGTACACGCTCACCAGCTCGGTGGGCACGCCGACGACCATCAACGTCTCCGCGCAGGGCGGCACCCTGGGCGGACGCGAGATGCGCGTCGTGCAGATCGGCGCCGACGGCACCGAAACGGTCCTCCAGGATTGGGACTCGATGCAGGGCAGCTCGGACGAGAGCGCGTCCACCGACTCCTACACCTGGACCCCGACCAGCGCTGATGTCTCCCTGCGCGTCGACGTGCGTCAGGACCCCCACGCCGTCACCTCGACGACCGTGACCCTCAAGGCCTCGTCTGATACGACGCCCGCCCAGGGCGCATGGGCCTGGGGCGCTCGCGGCTGGTGGTACCGCTACGCGGATGGCACCTACCCGACCAGCACCACCAAGACCATCGACGGCCAGGTGTACCGCTTCGACGCGGATGGCTACATGCGTACCGGCTGGGTCTTCGAGCAGGGCAACTGGTACTACCACACCCTCTCGGGCGCGCAGGCCAGCGGTTGGGTCCTTGATGGCGTCTCCTGGTACTACATGGATCCCGCCACGGGCACCATGGTCACGGGATGGGTCAAGGATGGCGCGCACTGGTACTACCTGAGCCCCGCCAACGGCAAGATGCTGACTGGCTGGGTGAAGGATGGCGACGCCTGGTACTACCTGAAGCCCGGAAGCGGCCAGATGGTGACGGGCCGCGTCTGGATCGGATGGAAGTACTACCGCTTCTCCGACTCGGGCCAGTGGATCCACTAAGCGCCTGACGACAATGCATACCCACGCGTCGCGCCCGCCCTCACCGGACTCGTTCCGGGGGAGCGGGCGCGCCCGCGAGGGGAACACGTGAGGCGCAACCTCTCGCTGCGCCCGCCACATCGTGCGTCCACGGGGATGTGCCGCGCGATCACTCACCCTCATGCAGCTCAACACTTTAGGTGTGAAGAAAGTGAGCCGACAATGTTCCACTACCGACGCGTAGCGCTGACGCTGATAGCGGTCGGCGCCCTCGCATTCACGACGACCGGCGTGCCCGCGGCCTTCGGGGCCGACGCCGACGCAACCCAGGCCTCGTCGTCCCAGCAGGCCGGCGATGACTCGCCCAGCACGATCATCGTCCAACTCGACGCGCGTGATGACGGAGTCGACCGCGCCGCGTACTACGCGCAGATGAAAACGCGCATCGGCGAGGCCGTGGCCGCGGCCAGCCCGGGCGCCACCATTTCCGATGTGCGCGACTACCTCCACGCCTTCGATGGATTTGCCATCCAGGCACCTGCCTCGACTCTCGGTGCGATCCGGGCGACGGCTGGCGTCAAGGGCGCTTTCCTCGATGGAGACAACTCCTTCGTCACCGACGAGGAGATCAACGGACAATACCGCGCCGCTGCCGGCGGTGGAGACTCCGGCATCACGCCCGGGGCGGCGGCGCAGATGATGCGAGCCAACGCGGCCTCCCAGAAGGGGCAGGGCCAGGTCATCGAGCTCATCGACAGTGGTATCGACACCTCGCACGAGGCCTTTGCCGGCGACATGGATGCCGCGTCACTGCGCCTCACGCAGGATGCGGCAGCTTCCCTGACCTCCCAGCTGGGCGCGGGCAAGGCGGGAGTCTGGGTCAGCCCCAAGATTCCTTTCGCCTACGACTACGGTGACGGGGACACGAACGTGCTCGCCACGGACGAAGGAGACGACCATGCGCGCGCTGCGAACACCCAGGGCACGCGCGTCGCCGCGCTCGCGGCGGCCAACGGGGGACAGTTCTCCGGGGCGGCACCCCAGGCGCAGCTCATCGTCGCGAAGGTAACGAAGGATCCGGGCAATCACGCCAGCGATGTCGACCTGCTGGCGGCGCTCGACGACGCGATGGTCCTGCGCCCCGACGTCATCTCCGTGTCTTTCTCCAAGACCGAAGGAATGAATGACGCCGCCGCGTCCCTCTATTCTCAGGTCTATGAGACCCTCGGTGCGCAGGGCACGACCGTCTACGCGCCCGCAGGGGACGTTGAGCGCTATGGGCGCGCGGACGACCCGGACAATGGCGCGCTCGGTTTCCCGGCCGCCTTCTCCTCGACCCTCGCGGTCGCCTCGGTCAACGAGCAGGAGATCATGGGAGCCATCACCTTCGGCGATCACCTGATCGGATACCGTCCCGTGACCCGCATGGGCAAGGGCGACGGACCGGGCTTTGACTCCCTTGCCGAGGGAACGTACCGCGTCGTCTACGCCGGAAACGGCTCGAGCGAGGACCTGACGAAGAACCTGGGCGCGGACTATGGGGACCTGTCCCACACGATCCTTCTCGAAGAGCTGGGAGGCACCGACTCGCGGGGCAAGGACGTGGAGGTCAAGCACAAGATCAAGGCCCTGAAGTCCCTGACGAGCAAGCCCGCCGGCGTTCTGCTCGGCCACTGGTACGACACCGAAACCCCCGTGAAGTGGTCGGTCGACCGCTGGTTTAGCATTCCGATGGGGACCATCACGACCTCGGATCGCAACCGCCTCTACGACGCGATCAAGGCCTCCGGCACCGGATCGATCGAGGTCAGCGTCTCGCCCTCCACGACTCTCACCGTGCCCGAGGGCCTGTCCGCGTCGGACTTCTCCTCCACCGGCGCCACCCCTGACCTGCGGCTCAAGCCCGAGATCGCAGCACCCGGTGGCAGGGTCGCGTCCGCCACGCCCGGAAACGACTACGATAACGAGTCCGGTACGGCCGAGGCCTCGGGTCAGGCCGCCGCGGTCGCTACCCTCGTGCGTCAGCGCGTGGCATCCGACCCCGCCTTCGCGGGTCTGTCGGACGCCGAGAAGAACGCCGTCGTCACGAAGCTCCTGATGGGCACTGCCCGCCCGATCGCGGACGCGCAGCAGGATGACGGTACCTTCTACTCGCCTCGCCGAGTGGGTGCCGGCCTGGTTGACGCTGCGGGGGCCACGACCTCGTTCGTGTACCCGACCGTCGTCGGCGCGGCGA
>ERZ772979.1494-NODE-1494-length-13304-cov-20.019851_pt1 | contig 13304 bp, 9 predicted proteins | sample MGYA00511130_ERZ772979 | MGnify/ENA primary metagenome ERZ772979 (study PRJEB29015, sample SAMEA2738103) | human oral metagenome | biome: human oral; feature: human-associated habitat; material: saliva | place: China | collected 2186 ... | reverse complement strand
CACCTTCACCTACACCTGCACCGACGGCACCGAGGGCACGCTCAAGGCCAAGGCCAACGGCGAGGCGGTCTCCGGCCCCAAGGTCCCCACGGGCACACAGTGCACCGTCACCGAGGACGCCAAGACAGCCGCGATCGACGGCTACACCCTGACAGCCCCCGAGGCCCAGACCGTCACCATCAAGGACCCGGCCGAGCCGGTCGCGACGGCGGCCTTCACGAATTCCTACGTCCGTGACACGGGTACGTTCTCGGTGTCCAAGAGTGTCAAGGGCGACTACACCCCGCAGGCCGGTGAGACCGTCAAGGTCGGCTACACCTGCAACGACCCCGAGGGCACCAAGGGCACACTCGATGTCCCCATGGACGACACCGCCGTAGGCGGCCCGACCCTCCCCACGGGAACGGCGTGCACCCTGAACGAGGACAACACCTCGGCCCAGCGTGAGGGCTACGCGCTAGCCACCACCTACTCCACGACTACAGCCACGATCGCCAAGGACCAGGTTCCGAACGTGTCGGTGACCAACACCTACACCCGCCAGACCGGAGGCTTCTCGGTGTCCAAGACGGTCCAGGGCGACGGCGCGAAGCTGGCACCAGCGGAGTTCACCTTCGAGTACACCTGCACCGACAAGGTCACCGGCAAGGCCGCCTCCCCCAAGCAGCTGGTGGTCAAGACCGGTGAGACGGCGCACGTGGACGACGTGCCGACCGGGTCGTGCACACTCACCGAGAAGGACGCCCCCGTCAAGGCCACGAGCCTGTCAACCACCCTGACCGTAGACGGCACCCCCGCCCAGGAAGGCAAAGCAACCTTCGATGTACTCGGCGGAGACAACCCCGCCGTCAACATCTCAGCCACCAACACCTACACCCTCGACCGCAGCACCTTCCAGGTCACGAAGACCGTGACGGGCGCGCAGGCCGGTGACAAGGAGTTCACCTTCACCTACACCTGCACCGACGGCACCGAGGGCACGCTCAAGGCCAAGGCCAACGGCGAGGCGGTCTCCGGCCCCAAGGTCCCCACGGGCACACAGTGCACCGTCACCGAGGACGCCAAGACAGCCGCGATCGACGGCTACACCCTGACGGCCCCGGAGGCCCAGACAGTGACGGCCCCTGAGAAGGACCAGGTGGTCAACACCCCCTTCACCAACACCTACACCCGCGACACGGGTACCTTCTCCATCGCCAAGTCGGTTCAGGGTGGCCCAGAAGGGGCGGCCAAGGGCTCCTTCTCCTTCACCTACACCTGCGACGGCGACGTGCAGGGAACCCTGACGGTCCCCGGGGACGGGACGGCCGTGTCCTCCCCAAAGATCCCGACCGGGGTCTCCTGCACCCTGGCGGAGGACGCCGCGTCGGCCGCCAAGGACGGGTACTCGGTGGCCTCGGCCCTGTCGCAGGACTCGGTGACCATTGCCAAGGACCAGACCGTGGCCGTGACCGCCACCAACACCTACACCCGTGACACGGGTTCGTTCTCGGTGTCCAAGAGTGTCAAGGGTGACTACACCCCGCAGGCCGGCGAGACCGTCAAGGTCGGCTACACCTGCAACGACCCCGACAGCACCAAGGGCACACTCGACGTCCCCATGGACGGCACCAACGTCAGCGGCCTGACCCTTCCCACGGGGACGGTGTGCACCCTGAACGAGGGCAACACCTCGGCCCAGCGTGAGGGCTACGCGCTAGCCACCACCTACTCCACGACCACAGCCACGATCGCCAAGGACCAGGCCCCGAACGTGTCGGTCACCAACACCTACACCCGCCAGACCGGAGGCTTCTCAGTGTCCAAGACGGTCGAGGGCGACGGCGCGAAGCTGGCACCGGCGGAGTTCACCTTCGAGTACACCTGCACCGACAAGGTCACCGGCAAGGCCGCCTCCCCCAAGCAGCTGGTAGTCAAGACCGGCCAGACCGCACACGTGAACGACCTGCCGACCGGGTCGTGCACACTCACCGAGAAGGACGCCTCCGTCAAGGCCACGAGCGTGTCGACGGCCTTGGCCGTGGGCGGCACTGCCGTGCAGGGCGACAAGGCGACCTTCGACGTGCTCGGCGGGGGCGCCGCCGCCGTGAGCGTCTCTGCCGTCAACACCTACACCCTGGACCGCGGCACTTTCACCGTGTCGAAGAAGGTGGAGGGCGACGACGCGAAGACCCACAAGAACGTGGCCTTCACCTTCGCGTACAGTTGCACGTCCGACGTCGAGGGCGAAGTGAAGGGTGAGCTGACGGCTCGTGGAGACGGCACTGCCGTGTCTGGACCCGCACTGCCGGTCGGGGCGACGTGCTCGGTGTCGGAGAAGACGTCGTCGGCCCAGGTCAACGGCTATGACGTGAAGACTCCTGAGACGCAGAGCGTGACGATCGCGGAGAAGGACACCGCCCTGTCCTTCACCAACACCTACACCCGCCAGACCGGCACCTTCACCGTGTCAAAGGCCGTGGCGGGCGCGCAGGCCGGTGACAAGGAGTTCACCTTCGCCTACACCTGCACCGACGGCACCGAGGGCACGCTCAAGGCCAAGGCCGATGGCGAGGCGGTCTCCGGCCCCAAGGTCCCCACGGGCACACAGTGCACCGTCACCGAGGACGCCAAGACAGCCGCGATCGACGGCTACACCCTGACGGCCCCGGAGGCCCAAACGGTGACGGTCTCTGAGAAGGACCAGGTGGTCAACACCTCCTTCACCAACACCTACACCGCGGTGGCGAACACGCCCTCGCCGTCGGCGACACCTAAGCCTTCTGCGTCCAGCAAGGCGACGCCGAGCGGGTCGGCGTCAAGTGACCCGACACCGAGTGGATCGGCACCAAGTAACCCGACGCCAAGCGGATCAGCACCGAGCGAGTCGACGCCAAGTGGGTCGGCGTCAAGTGACCCGACACCGAGTGGATCGGCGTCAAGTGGCCCGACACAGAGCGGGTCGGCATCGAGTGGCCCGACGCAGAATGGGTCGGCATCGAGCGCCCCGGCACAGGACGGCTCCGGATCGCCTCTCGCGCGGACCGGGGCGTATGTGGGAATCCCGCTCGTCCTGGCGCTGGCCGCGATCGCAGGAGGTGTGCTGTTGGCCTACCGCCGCAGGGCCTGAGCCACGGCGCTGAGAGCCGGCAGCCGCAGCGCTGCTGAGTGAGGGGATCCCTACCCGTGCGGGTAGGGATCCCCATTGCGTTGCGGATCCGCGCCCGGCAAGGATGGGCGGGTCAGTAGACTGAAGCCGGCAATGCCCCGTATCCGTCCCGCCCCATGAAACAGAGGTACCTTCCATGCGCAGTCCCCTTTTTGAGCAGGCCAACCGTGAGCAGGAGACCGGTCAGCGCTGGACTGTCCAGTCCAGCAAGATGCTTCGTGTGGCCCTGGGCCCGGAGGTGCTGGCCGCGCAGGGCGCGATGGTCGCCTACCAGGGGAACATTGACTTCTCCTACCAGGGGTCGAGGAGCCTGGGCGGCATGATTAAGAAGGCCGCCACCGGGGAGGGCGGCAACCTTATGCGCGTCTCGGGTCAGGGCGAGGTGTTCTTCGCCCGCAGTGCCCAGAACGTGTTCCTGCTTCAGCTGGAGGGTGACGCGATCACGGTGAACACACCGTCCCTGCTGGCCTTCGACGCGCACCTGGGCTATGACATCAGGATGCTGGGCAATGCCGGGATCCTTGCCGGCGGGCTGTTCAACCTCGTCGTTCAGGGGCAGGGCGTGGTGGCCGTGTCCTCCGACGGTCCGCCGATGCTTCTGGACTGCTCGCAGCAGCCGACCTTCGTTGACCCGCAGGCGGCGATCTGCTGGTCGGCGAACCTGCAGCCGCAGATCAAGAGCAGCTTCAAGATGGGCTCCCTCATTGGCCGCGGCTCGGGCGAGTCCTTCCAGCTGGCCTTCCACGGCCCGGGCTTCGTGGTGGTCCAGCCCAGCGAGGGCCAGCCGGTCGTGGCATCGTCCTGAGCGAGGCGACGACGGCGGATCGTGCGGCTGCCGGCATCCGTGTAATCGCACGACGACCGCGAAGAGCCGTTCGCGGCAGGCGGCCATCGCTTCCCTCATGTCCATGTCTGAGGGCTGGGTGGCCACCCCGTTCTTGTTGAGACAATGGCTCTGTGACTACTCCCCCGCCGATCCGTGCTCCCAAGCCCACGCCGCTGTCGGGTGCGGAGGTGGTGGCCGGTACGGACGCGACGGTCGTGGATTTCTGGCGCTTCGCTCTGTCCAATCTTCGGATGAACAATGCCCGTGGCTACCTGGCTGAATTCCTGGTGGCGAAGGCGGTCGGCTCGACTGGGCTGCGGATCGAGTGGGATCCTTACGATGTTCTGGCGCCGGATGGGACCACGATCGAGGTCAAGACCTCCGCCTATCTCCAGGCATGGGACCAGTACAAGCTCTCAACGATTCAGTTCACAGGGCTTCGCAGTCGCATCTGGTCCACAGAGGGTGGGCTGACGCCGACTCCCACCTACAACGCTGACGTGTACGTCTTCGCGATTCAGACAGCGCGCACCCACGAGGAGTACAACCCGCTCTTGGCATCCCAGTGGCGTTTCCACGTCCTTCCTAAACGGACGATAGAGGATCTTGGCCAGGACTCCATCGGTCTGGCAACCTTGGAAAGGCTTGCAGGCCCACCGATTGCGTACGAAAAACTTTCTGATTCCATCAATGCCGCAGCTAGGAAGAAACATAAGATCTAACCTGACTCATGACACCGTCCTGGAGGCCCGCCGCACCTGTCCCACCCCCACCATGGTATGGAAGGACGGCCGGGCACAAATCGACGCCAAGCTCAAGAGGTACAGGTGCAAGCGGCACGCCACCTGGACCGGACAGATCATCTCCGCCCTGGAATACCAGACCATCACCGGCACCGACGCCGCCGCTACAGTGCTGCCCGACCTGGCCCGCCGGCTCATCGCCCCGCACGCCCAATGGGCCGGTGTTGCTGCCCAGGTCAAGACCCTGGCGGGTGCCCCCCTCATGTGCCAGGTCCTGACCACACGTGCCCGGGTTCGGAGCCCGGCCACCGCCGTCCTTGCTGGCCCAGCCCCTGGGCAAGACCTCCAGTCACCGGCGCCCATCTGGCCTCCTACGCCGGACTTACACCAATGACCAGAAGATCGGGCTCATCGATCCGTGGCGAAGTGCGTCTCCCACTGCGGCAACAAGAGGCTTAGCGCGCCATGTTCCCGCCCACCTTCGCCTCGCTGCGCTCTAACCCGGCTTCCCGGGCCTACTACCAGTGCAAACGCCAGCAGGGGAAACGCCACAACCAGGCCGTCCTCGCCCTGGCCCACCGCTGTATCCTGACCCTGCACACCATGATCCACAACGGCTCCGTCTACGATCCACAACCATCGGCACAGTTACCCACAGCCGCTTGACACACCACATAGGGCCCCAGGACGGACGAGTGCAGGACACTGAGGCCCTGTGCTGCTCCAGCCTGTTCGACATCCCCATCACCAAATTTCCAGGCGGGACGTCGCTACCCCACCATGCTGGCGATAAAGGAAAATCTGACTAGACATGATGACCCCGGGGAAACCCGAAAGTCCACCCCTCCATCCCAACAACAGGACCGTCGACCGAATCCACTACAAGATCAAGCAACCCACCACCAATCCCAATACCTGGCACATCCAGCACACTGACTATAGACGAACGCACGAGACGTTCTCAGCAACAATTTTGACCACCTTCGAACGCACATTCGCGAAACTAATAATAACCCTCCACGAAATAATCACTTGCAATTATCGAAGCAACGCAAAATATACATGAATCTCGCCGCGCATTCAAACGTCACGAGAATCAACTATCGGGATAGCGAGTCCCTAAGCATCTCAAGCCAAACATACCCTTTTCCGCTAGCTAACACTATAGCCACAACTGAACACACAACGCCTCCTATCGGCATCCCCCAACCAAGAGAAAGAGGCATCCTACCGGCAATGGTTTTCCATAAGAGGCGAGGACGTACTTCTTGCGCCGAATAAATTGCGGAAATTAGAGCTACATCCCACCAAATTACCCCGACTGCGAGAAGCAAGTATAGAAAACCTCCAAGCATTGAGTATGAGACATAAAGAAGTCCCTCCAGTCCAATTTTATAACCATCCATGGAGCAAACAACTAAAGCTTGACGAACTTCTGGCGGGGCACCAGGAACCCACCACAGCATACTTGCAGTTACTATGCCAACCGATGCATACAAAAAAGGCGCAACTAAACAAAACGTAGTTGATCGTCCGCCTGAAATAATCCTTCGACGCCACGCGATGAACACAACAAAACAGGCAATAGTTCCGACAACAATAGATGCAAGCGAGATTACAACCAAAACCCATGGGCGCCATTTAAAATATAGAGACACGCCCACAAAAGCCAACAGCACAATCGAAAGCAAGCCGTCACCTTGATCATCTTGATTATGCTCACGGTGTCGTTTATGTCTATTGGCAAGGCGTCCCGATCCAGCCGTTGCACGAATCTCCTGTAAAGAAATACCGCTCCCTGATGGACGCAAGATCCAGGAAATCGCAGGCCCTATAACACCTCCGATAATCACGCCCAGGAGTGCAAGTAGGGGCGAAACTAATGCATTCACTTTACTTTGACTTCCCGTATGACACTTCTATTTTTACTGAAATACATGTAGATGCAAGCGCACCAAGAAACAAGAACACTAAATCTATTAGGTGATCGGCAAAAAACTTTACGATCAAGGAGGCAACCGGAGCGCACATCGCACATCAATCCAATCCATATAATGGGTGTCGAAAGAATCTGACAAGCTCACTTGCAATTGCTACACGATTCATTACCTCCCGTCTCAACCATATACATCATACAAAAGCACGCTGAACACAATGCTTGCTGTGCTGGGTGGCAAAGTTTCACAACACAGATAATTAAAACAGGCATCCCGATAGTTCTCGCTGCCAACTTCCGCGCACTCTAGAAGTAACGTGCTCTGACCTACGCAATAATGCAACCACACCCTTCATTAAGGAAACTAAACTAAAGCAACAGTTCCCTCCAGATGGTGAAAGTTAACTATCTTACTCTCGGGCATCTTCTGTACTTTTACTTGTTTTTGCAATAAAAATGCTTCCATATAGAAGATGTCACCTACATTAAGGGTAGGCTATTTAATCTTAAATTCCAACGGGGACACTTAGATCGCGCATCTAAATCAAAACTCCACCTAATTTTCCCATTCCAGCATCACAATATGCACAAGTGCTTGTCTCAGACTTTCAAACCAAGATGCTTAGGCGTTCTACAACTAGATTCCACTCAAATCTCTTTTGAGAATACCAGGCTACTCGCCACAATGACGCTATCTATCACCCAGAGCAAGAGCATCGCACTCACTTGATAGAACCTCACGGAGTTCACTCGCCAATATCCGGCACGGATGCTCTGAAAGATGAAAATGCCGATCAACAATTTTCTGTTTCTTCAGTTTTTTCTCAATTTCTTTCAGAAGCAACTTACCGTAGATCACATCATCTACAGGAGGCTGCTCATCCGGCCATATTCTCTCGGTGAGCGGAGCGCCGCCATCTGGCCAGAATGTCTTGTTGGCAAATCGCCGCTTTTCGCGATACTTAGAACGAAATTCATCAACATTGTCCATAATGACTCGTTGCCGAATCTGCTGTGCATCTTCAAGTGACAAGTTAGTAACATCAGAAATGTGCTCAGCGGTCGCACAGTATGCTTCTGTGTCAGACAACTTAGGACAGAACACGGTTATGTCTTCATCAACAAATGGCTTTTTCCACAATTCGAGTTCCTCGTCAGAAAGAAAATCACGATCACGATGAACGATAACACGTGGAGACGAGGCCATCATCTCTACCATCTCCCGAAATGCACGCACCGCATAAGAATTATTCAACCCATTAAATGTAGCAACCTTTACAGTGTCGAGCGAGTAACCCGCTTCAATTAGCGCACGCTCAAGGACCATAGGGTTCTCATCTTCGGTATATATTACAGCCTTTGTTAAGTTATCCAATTGATCCAATGCGCCAATATCCATAAGAAGAGCAGTCAATTCACGCTGATCTGAGGATTCAACACCCCCATCCTTCATCCACACCACCTTGACAGCTTGCGACGCCCCTGTAACTAGGTGCCGACTATGTGTGGAGACGATCACCTTACAATGGAAGCGATCAGCCACTTCTTCCAGCGCTCTCCCTAAACTCTTCTGGCGCGAAGGATGAAGATGACTATCCGGCTCATCAACAAGCAACAAGGCGGGTCTGAAGAGCAATACATATGCAAAAATTTGCGTAACCTGGAGAATGCCCGTGCCCCACAGATCAACAGGCAAATAATCTTGAGTATCCGCGTCTAGTGGTGCAGCAAGCCTGATATCAACATATAGGTCGCGGTCTGCATTGAACTCAGCCCTAAACGAGATCGGCGTTCGCAGTACGTCTCCCACCAATGACTCTAGTTCTCCAAGTAAGTCACGCTCACCTAAGAGTCGGATAATATTTCTGAAGACAAAATTCGCTTCACCGCTGGCTGCTTTTCGGAACACAGCAGCATATCCACTCATTTCCTCCCGATGAGGGACACCAGCTAATCCTGGAACGTATACACTAAATAGCTTCTTTGGGTCGCAAATTACTTGCCCAAAGCCTGGAACATTGCCGGAGCGGTCAACACCCACATTGTTATGATTTCGAGCTTTATACATCTCGATACGGTAGTTCGCTTTCTCGCCGCTTTCGGCAGCTGTTCCTTCGAACTCGACAATGCCCCGTTGCCCTCCTTTTCGATTTTCATAAGGCGCTCCGTGCCCTAACAACGAAAAATCGGCAACAGGTGAATATCGAAGACTAGCTTCCGCAACCACCACCTGTCCGAACTCGACTGACGCTTGTGCACAACTCACAGCTGTGTGTAGCGCTTGCAGCACACTACTCTTCCCTGAGTTATTTCCCCCAACCAGGTATGTAACGGGCGCAAGTTCGATACGTGTATCAGCAATCTTCTTGAAACTCTGAATCCTCACAGCCTCGACGCTAAACGCTGTTGGCACCGCACCCACGCGTCCCGAATCAGCAAGCTTTGCGGTCGTATGCCGCTCGCTCATTTCTTCCCCCCAGACGTTAGTCCAGAGCGGAACTCCACGACATCACCGTCTGCCATGACGTAGTCCTTTCCTTCCATGCGCACTCGGCCGTGAGCGCGGGCTTCAGCAACGCTGCCGTACTGGACCAGGTCATCGTAACTCACGATCTCCGCCTTGATAAAACCCCGCTCAAAGTCAGTATGGATGACACCCGCTGCCTGAGGCGCCGTCGCGCCCTTGCGGATCGTCCACGCCCGGGACTCCTTCTCCCCCGCCGTCAGGTACGTCTGCAGCCCCAAGGTGTCGAAGCCGACCCTCGCCAGCTTGTCCAGGCCGGACTCCTCCTGGCCGTTCTCATGCAGCATCTCTGCTGCCTCCTCGGGCTCCAGCTCCACGAGCTCGGCCTCGAACTGGGCGTCCAGGAAGATCGCCTCCGCCGGCGCCACCAACTCGCGCAGCTCGGCCTGACGGGCCTCGTCGCTCATCCCGGCGTCGTCCATGTTGAACACGTAGATGAAGGGCTTGGTGGTCATGAGCTGGAAGGTCCCCAGCACCTCCGCATCAATCCCTGCGGCCTGCGCCCCGGCGGACAGCAGCGTCCCCTCCTCCAGGACCTTGAGGGCCGCCTGCGCCGTCTCCAGCACCACGGGCTCCGTCTTCTTACCCCGCACCTCCTTCTCCAGGCGCGGGATCGCCTTCTCCAGAGTCTGCATGTCCGCCAGCACCAGCTCAGTGCTGATCGTCTCGATGTCCCCGGCCGGCTCCACCTTGCCGTCCACATGGACCACGTCCGGATCCTCGAAGGCGCGCGTCACCATGCAGATCGCGTCCGCCTCACGGATATTGGCCAGGAACTGGTTGCCCAGCCCCTCGCCTTCGCTGGCGCCGCGCACGATCCCGGCGATATCCACGAAGGAGACCGTCGCCGGGACCACCCTCGCGGAGTGGAACAGCTCGGCGAGCTTGTCCAGGCGCGCATCCGGCAGGGGCACAACCCCCACGTTCGGCTCAATGGTCGCGAACGGGTAGTTGGCGGCCAGGACGGTCGCGCGGGTCAGGGCGTTGAACAGGGTGGACTTGCCGACGTTGGGCAGTCCGACGATTCCGATGGTAAGTGCCACGCAGGAGAGTTTAGACGGCCCCTCCGACACCGTGCGCCTCGACGGCGTCCCCCGGCGGGATCAGGCCGCCGGGGCACCACTCACTTCCCGGCGGTGTTGCTTACTCGGACCGAGGCCCGCAGATCGCGCCACGAGGTGTAGAAGCCTCCGCCGGCGTTGACGCCGATTCCCGCCGCCAGCGCGACCAGGCCCGCCGTCAGCATCACCACCACGATGCGTCCCAGGATCGCGCCGCCCAGCCGCGCCACCGACGGCTTGCCGCCGTCACGCCGTCGACCCCAGCGGGGCGACCAGAACAGGGCGGTTCCGAGCGCGACCAGCGCGGCGACCACCGCCACGGTGATGGTGCCCAGACCGTTGATCTCGAAGGGCTTGGCACGCGTCGGCGAGAGCGACCCCACCACACGCTGGTCCCTGGGCGTCTCCGTCAGAGGCCTCACGCCGGCGGCGGTGGCCTTGGCCCATACATCGCCCTCCTGCGCCGGCAGACCGGCCGCGGCGAAGACCGCCGGGTCCGAGCCCCACCACGTCAGCAGCGACGGGAAGTAGTTGTTCCACAGGACCCAGGAGTGCCCGCCGTGAGCCGGGGTGTCGATCGTCACCGAGTCGGGCTTTCGCGCCGCGTCCTCCATGAGCCAGGCGGCCCGGGCCGAGCCGGTGGAGTCGTCCTGGGCCCCCATGACGTAAAAGCGCAGGCCGTCGGGCTTACGCGCTTCCAGCATGGTGGACAGCGTGTTCTGCGCCTGGAGCTGCTTGCCCCCGTGAGCCAGTGCCCCCTCATCGGGGTGGTCGAAGGCGGACATGACGCCCACCGAGCCGAAGCGCTGCGGGACGTCATAGGCGGTCCGGGCCGCGCAGTAGGCGCCCGCTGAGATCCCCATGAGCATCCACCCGGCCCGCTGTGTGGAGACATTGGGGAAGGTGGCCTGGATCATGCGGGGGATCTCCTCGGCGGTCCAGGTCTCCACGGGTGGGCGGCCGGCGATATTGACGCAGTCGTGCTGACTGCCGTCCACGTTGACCGAGGGGATCACCATGATCGACGGCGGGATGCGGCCGGCGTCGATCGCCTCCTGGAGCCGCTTGGGCGAGGCCATGCCCGTCACCAGGGACTGCGGGTCACCGACCCAGCCGTGGATGCCCTCGATGACGTTGTAGGTGCGGCCATCGTCGGGCCGGTAGCCCGACGGCACGATGACGCGCACCGGCAGGGTGATGCCACTGACCGGACCGGTCCAGGTGGCCTCCTGGGAGCCGTCGCCGGCATCGTGGAAGGACGCCTTCCAGGCCGAGGCCGGGGCGGCGTCGTAGGCGGAGGCCTTCGGCAGGGGCGTGACGCGCGAGACGACCTGGGTTCGTGGGGAGGCCGCCTCGATGACGTCGCCGACAGTGCGCACGTAGTGCATGGGCCGGTTGATGAGCAGCCCCGCGAGCACCATGACGAGCAGCACCGGCACACTCACCATGACGGTGCGAGCCGTGTAGCGTCCGACGCCGCGCAGCACCGTTCGGAGCGCGGGGCGGGCAGGGCCGTCAGCGGTCTTCTCCTGCGTGGCGGCCGGGACCGTCCGTGGCAGGAGTACTGCCGCGATGACGGCGGTCAGGACGGCGAGAAGGGCGACGGCCAGGATCAGCTTGAAACTGGTCAGTTCGATACCACGCAGGACGCTCACGTCTACTAAGCATGGCACTGCCTGCGCAGATACCCATCCTCCTCAAGTAGCAGAGGGGCCGTGCCGTTGGTCTCTTCTCCGTGACCGCTTGGTCGAGAGGTCGGGATCCAGGACTGTTGGCCCAGGTCCGAGCGGTTGGTTGACATGCGACTGCGAAGGGTTGGCCGACGACGTCGGAGCGGGCAGGAGCGGCGACTGGCAGCCGCGTGGCGCCACTGCGCTTAAGGGGGCGACATAGATGTCGTACCTCTGGGGCACCATCGGTTCATGAGCTCCTCACCCGTCCTTCTTCCCATCCTGCTGCTCCTGGTCGGTCTGGCGATCGGGGTGGTCATCGGCTACATCGGCGCGATCGCCCGGCGCACCACTGCGGTACGCGCGGACCACGAGCAGGTGGCGGAGCTGCGGGCCCAGGCCGCCCAGTGGCAGGCGCGGGCCGAGGAGCTGTCCTCGCGCACCCAGGTGGCCGAGGAACGTGCCGAGCGGGACGGCTCCGTGCTGCGGGCCCTGGCACCGGTGCGCAGCCAGCTCGAGCAGGTGGGGACCCGGGTGGAGTCCCTGGAGAAACAGCGAGCCGAGCAGCACGCGGCCCTGGCCGAGCAGCTGCGGGCCACCGCGCTGCGCGAGCAGGACCTGGCCCGCTCCACCGCCTCCCTGGAGGGCGCGCTGCGCTCGCGCTCGGCGCGTGGCATGTGGGGCGAGGTCGAGCTGGCCAGGGTCCTGGAGGCCTCCGGGATGATGCGGCACGTGGACTTCTCCGAGCAGCGCACCATCGGGGCACTGGTTCAGAGGCGCGGCGGCCTGACAGGCCCGGCCTCCGGTGAGGGCGCTGCCGGCCGGTCCCGGCCCGACGTCGTCGTCCACCTGCCCGGGGACGGGTACCTGGCCGTGGACGCCAAGGCGCCTATGGACTCCTACCTGGCGGCCACCGCCGTCCAGGGCGCCAGCCCGGAGGACGAGTCCCAGCGAGGCGAGCTCCTAGCCGCTCACGCCAAGGCTCTGCGCGGACACGTCGACCAGCTGGCCACACGCCGATACGACCGGGCTCTGGGGGACTCGCCCGAGCTCGTGGTGCTCTTCGTCCCGGCTGAGGCCGTGCTCTCGGCCGCTCTGGAGGCAGACCCCGCACTTCTGGAGCACGCGCTGGGGCGCGGAGTCGCCCTGGCCTCACCGGTGACGCTACTGACCCTGCTACGCACCTGCGCCACGGCCTGGGCCCGCACCGCCGTCAACGACGACGCCCGCGAGCTGCTGGAGCTCGGCCGAACCCTCTACGAGCGGCTGGGGACCGTCGCCGGCCATCTCGATGCCCTGGGTGGGGCGCTGCGGCGCAGCGTGACCGCCTACAACAAGGCAGTCGGCTCCATGGAGAACCGGCTGCTGGTGACCGCCCGCTCCCTGGAGACTCTCG
>ERZ772979.1483-NODE-1483-length-13356-cov-21.258477_pt1 | contig 13356 bp, 10 predicted proteins | sample MGYA00511130_ERZ772979 | MGnify/ENA primary metagenome ERZ772979 (study PRJEB29015, sample SAMEA2738103) | human oral metagenome | biome: human oral; feature: human-associated habitat; material: saliva | place: China | collected 2186 ... | reverse complement strand
GCAATGTGTCGAGACTGCATCTCGACGTACTGATCACTGTCAAAACCGATGCGGTACATGCATCCTCCGAGGTAGCAGAAATATAAGAGGCCGTCCGTGCGGGGCGGTCAGGCGCTGTCACGCTCTCGGGATTCCATTGTAAGCAAGCTGGGTCCGCGGTCGACGATCGGCGCGCGCGAAAGAGGGCTGACCTCACACGATGTGGCGCTGCATGGCCCAGCGGGTCAGCTCGTTGCGGTTGGAGAGCTGGAGCTTGCGCAGCACGGAACTCACGTGCGTTTCCACCGTCTTGATGGAGATGAACAGGTCGTGGGCGACTTCCTTGTAGGTGTAGCCGCGGGCGATGAGGCGCATGACCTCCTGTTCGCGGGCGGAGAGCAGGTCCAGCTCGGTGTCGGTCGTGGAGACCTCGCCCGTGCCGAAGGCGTCGAGCACGAAGCCCGCCAGGCGGGGGCTGAAAGCGGCGTCGCCGGCGGCGACGCGCCCGATGGCCTCGACGAGGTCGGGGGTGGAGATCGACTTGGTGACGTATCCGCGAGCGCCCGCGCGGATGACCTGGACGACGTCCTCAGCGGCGTCGGAGACGGACAGCGCCAGGAATTGCAGGCCGTCGATGTCGCGGCAGGCGCTGGCGACCTCGGCGCCGCCTCCGCCGTTGCCGCCGGGCAGGTGTACGTCGAGGAGGGCCACGTCGGGGGTCAGGGCGTGGCACGCGGCGATGGCGCCGTCGACGTCGGCGGCGTCTCCGACGATCTCAAGGTCGGCCCCGGAGTTTTCGAGCTCGGAGCGTACCCCTGCGCGAACCATGGGGTGATCGTCGATGACGAGGATGCGGATGGTCACTGTGTCCTCCCGGTGGGCGCTGTTTCTTCAAGAATATCGGAGCGAGGCACGCTCAGGGCGATTTCCGTGCCGCGCGCGAGATGGCGAATCGTGGCCTCTCCCCCGGCGCGACGCATACGCCCCACGATGGAGTCGCGCACGCCATGGCGGTCCGCGGCGATGGCGGCGGGGTCAAAGCCCTCGCCGCTGTCTTTGATGAAGGCTTCGACGACTCGGGCGCGAACCTCGACGTAGACGGAGACGGGCGGGGCGCCGTGCCGCACGGCGTTTTGGCTGGCCTCGGCCAGGGCGGCCACGAGCGCGAGCTCGCCGGGGCCCGGCCTCATGTCGCCGACGACGACCACGCTGATGGGCACGCCGTAGCGGCTCTCGACCCCGACGACGGCCTCGGTGACCGCGGCGTCGAGAGAGTCGGCGGCCTGCGCGTGGCCCGTGTAGAGCCAGGCGCGCAGCTCCCGCTCCTCGGTCAGGGCGATGGCGCGGACGCGTGCGGGGTCCTCGGCGGAGGCGCGGATGAGGGTCAATGTCTGGAGGACGGAATCGTGCAGGTGGGCGGCGATGTCCGCGCGCTCAGCCTCACGCACCCGCTGGGCCTGGGCCTGCGACAGGTCCTTCGTCGTGCGCAGCCACATGGGCACGAGCGCAAAGAGAACGCCCGCGACCAGGGCGGCCCCGATGAGGCCGCCGCGCAGCAGGATGACGGGCGGGTTGTCGCGCGAGGCCACCATCACGACGCCGAGGCTCAGGAGCATGATGCCGCCAAGAACCGCGCCGATAAAACGCAGGGAGCGCCAGTTGCTCACCTCGCGGCTCTGGCTCCACACCAGGGAAATGCCGGCGACGATCGAGACGATGGCCACCATGTCACGCCAATCGAGCGTGCTCGTTGCGTTCAGGATCGTGCCGGCCAGGGCGGCGACCAGCAGCGCCACGCCCGTGACGATCATGCGGTTACGCGACACCTGGGCGGCCCTTTCCTCGCGCAGACGCACGAGGCCGGGGCTGAGCGTGCCCGACGCGCTGGCCTCGGGCACGTCCTCGGGGACCGTCACCCACAGCCACAGGTAGGCGAATGCGCCCACTCCCATCGCGGTGAACACGATGAGTAGGACGCGCACGAGCAGGACCGGGATGCCCAGGTGCACGGACAGGCCAGCGCACACACCCCCCATCCAGGGGGCGGGCATGTCGGGGCTGGAGGCTGTCGCACGCACGAGCGGGGGCCGGGAAGGCGGTGCCGGAATCGGCGGGGTCCACCCGGGGCGCGGGTTGTTGACGGGGCTGCTCACGTATCCATTGTGGCACGCCCCCGTACGAGGCCGGGGTACCCCCCGGGCCAATCAGGGATCGTTCAGGGGGTCCCCTACTATCGCGACCCACCCCGTGTTTGGTTGAGTAGTGGTATCGATCCGCGTCTCATGCGGATCCCATCGAGAGGAAGTTCATCATGAGTTGGTCTCAGGGGCCCTCAGACCCCGGCGCCGCGTTCCAGCAGCGCCCGTCCCGTCACAGTTTCTTCGAGTCGATGCGGAACTCCGGCTGGTATCGCGCGCACCCCCGCGTCATCGGAGGCGTCTGCTCGGGCATTTCGGCGCGTCAGGGCTGGGACCTGTCGCTTGTGCGTGTGTTCGTGGTTATCGCCGCCTTCTTCCTGCCGATCGTGTCGCTCGCCTATGCGCTCGCGTGGCTTTTGCTACCCGAGGCAGCCGACGGGCGCATCCACCTTGAGGAAACCATTGAGGGACGCTTCGACATTGCCGTCCTCGGCGGTGGGTTCTTGGCGTTGGTCAGCCTGTCGTCGCTAGTGTCCTCCATCAGTTTCCTCGGCGTTGTGGGCATCGTTATCAGCGCCATTGTCTTCATCGGCCTGGCACTTTTCGTGATCGGCCTCCTCGTGTCAGGCCAGAAGAGCCGAGGCCCGGGCGCACCCGGGCAGCAGGGACCCCAGTACGGGACTCCGCAGTACACCGCCACCCAGGGGGGCCAGTCCGCCCCTTTCGGAGCGGCCACCCCGGCTGATGACGTGGCGGGGAACCCCATGAACGGACAGCAGGGACCCCAGTACGGGACTCCGCAGTACACCGCCACCCAGGGGGCCCAGTCCGCCCCTTTCGGAGCGGCCACCCCGGCTGGTGACGTGGCGGGGAACCCCATGAACGGACAGCAGGGACCCCAGGCGCCCTCCGGCTACCCCGTCTACGGCATGCCCGCGACCGACGCCCCCGGCGCCACCAGCGCGCAGGCCGGGCCCCGCCCGGCCCCCGCCCGCCCTTCCCAGCCCCACCCGGGCTGGACTCCTCCGCCTAGCGCGCCCAGGCCTCGTCGATGGGCCCCTCTCCCTGTGCCGACCCACCGCCCCCGCGTGGTCTCTACCCGCGCGAACATGGCGATTACCGGTTTGCTGATCCTCGTGGTGGCAGCTGTCTTCGCTGGCATCTACATGGTTGACAAGGGGCCCGCCATCCCCTTCATCACCGCAGAGACCGGGTCGCAGACGGTCGCGCGTATCATCGTCATCGGCGGCGGCGTGTGCCTGATCATCGTCGGCCTGTCCCTGGCGATCGCCGCCCTGCGCGATCGCAGCGCCGGCTGGCTGACCACGCTGTCCGTTCTCGGCATGATCGCCGCGCTGCCGACGGCCGCCATCGGCACCGAGGCAACGCAGCAGACGATCTCCACGGTCCGCTCGACCGTCGCGACATCGCCGGGCAACAACACCGTGGATTGGACGGTGAGCTCGGTGGAGGGCGTGAGCCCCCTGCGCCCTGTCACGCTCGACCTAACCGGGGCTCCCGTGGGGACGACCAAGCAGATCACCGTCAGCTGGCAGGCCTGGCAGAACCTGACGATCCAGACGGTGGAAGGACAGCCCGTCCAGATCGTGTGCCAGTCAGACATTACCTCTGTGGCGACGAATATGGACCGCGACGGCTGGGCTACCCCGTTGAGGAAATGCGCGGGCCAGACTGCGTCGTCTCCTTCGTGGGGCAACTCCTCACTCGGAGGGATCACTGTTTTCATCGACAGCGAAGCAAACATCGATCACCTGACGATCCTGCAGTCCCCGGACTCCTCGGGCGTGTGGAGCAAGTCCGACCCCTCTCCCTCGGCAACCCCCTCGGCAACGCCGTCACCAACCCCGTCGGCGACGCCGTCGGCAACCCCGTCACCGACCCCCTCGCCCACCTCCTCCGGCACTCCGTCGGGCAACTGAGGAAGGAAACGACCATGACTACCTCCAAGAACGACGCTACCGATCAGTTCACCGGGATCGACGTCACCTCGCAGTACCCCGAGGTGGACGTGACGAGCACCTTGCCCACGTCCTCGGAGCCGACCCTGGAGACGCCGTCCTCCGATCCGCTCGCGGTCTTCCGCGAGAACGAGGGTGCCACCGCATCTGGGAGTCGCACAGCCTTCGATCCGGCGTCCACGGGTGAGACGGCGCCGACCTCGGCCGCCACTCCTTCCGGGACTTCCGGGGCTTCGGGATACGAGGCCGGGGCTGGCTCTCGCTCGCAGGCTCCCTCGGGAGCACCCACCGGGGCGCCGGGAGCAACGCCGGGTGGCAACGGCGCGCAGACGTGGAGCGCGCCTGCCTCGCCCACCAACTATCACGACCTGCCCGAGGCGCCCAGCAGGGGTGTGCGCGTCGGCGCGTTCGTCTGGGCAATCCTCGTGTGCATGGTCGGGGCGTTCCTGATCGCCGAAGCCTACATCACGACCTTCAACCTGCCGGTGCTCGGCATCAGCGCTATCGCGGCCCTCGGCATCATCCTGATTCTGACCGCGATCTTCTCCGGGCGTTCCAAGAAGAAGACTCCCGGAACAGAGGCGGCTGGCACCACGAAATAATTGATGCGCCGCCAAGCGGCGTTGCATACGGCGGTGGGCCCGGGAACCGATTGGTTCCCGGGCCCACCGTTTACGACGTGGCTACAAGCCGCGGATCACAGGAGATCCAGCATCGACGGAGCGACCAGCTTCAGGACGTTCTCGCGTCCTTCCTTCGCGTTGGGAGCATCCACCGCGAAAGCAGCCATCTGCTGGCAGGTCGCCAGGTCGTGCATGCGCAGGGCCGCACGGACCGCGTTGACCTTGGAGGGTGCCATCGACAGCGAGGCGACACCCAGGCCCGTGAGGACCAGAGCCAACAGCGGGTCGCCGCCGGCCTCGCCACACACGCCGATCGGCTTGCCCGTCGCACGACCACCATTGCAGGCGTGACGGATCATTTCGAGGACGGCCGGCTGCCACGGGTTGAGCAGGGTCGCCAGGTTTCCGTCCAGGCGGTCCGCCGCCATCGTGTACTGCGTCAGGTCGTTCGTGCCGATGGACGCGAAGTCCACGATCGACAGGAGCTGCTCGGCGCGCAGGGCGGCTGCAGGCACCTCGATCATGATGCCGACCTTGGGCAGGCCGTAGCCGCGTGCCTTGTCAGCGAACCACTTAGCTTCGCTGGCGGTAGCGACCATGGGGGCCATCACCCACAGCTCCGCGCCGGTCGCCTTGTAGGCGGCCGCGAGGGCCTGCAGCTGCGTGTCGATGAGATCCTCACGCCTCTGGCACAGGCGCAGGCCGCGCACGCCCAGGGCGGGGTTCTCCTCGGCACCCAGGTCCGCGAAGCTCAGCGGCTTGTCAGCGCCCGCGTCCAGGGTACGCACGACAACGCGACGGTCACCGAAGGCCTGGAGGACCTTCGTGTAGGTGTCCGTCTGCTCCTCGAGGGAGGGGGCGTCCGCGCGTTCCAGGAACAGGAACTCCGTGCGGAACAAGCCCGAGCCCTCCAGGTCCACCTTGGAGGCCTTAAGCGCGTCATCGACCGTGCCGATGTTGGCCAAGAGCTTGACGGGGTAGCCGTCGAAGGTCGCGCCCTTGCCGGTCGAGCCGGCCAGCGCCTGCGCGCGACGCAGCGAACGCTCCTTGAGCAGGGTGACCTCGGCCTCGGTGGGAGCAATGATGACCTCGCCGACACCGCCGTCGAGGGCCAGCGCTGTACCCTCCTCGACGTCCATGATTCCCTCGCACTTGACGATCGCGGGAATACCCAGCTGAGCGGCCAGGATCGCGGTGTGCGACGTGGGGCCACCAACCTCGGTGATGATGCCCAGGACGGTCTCCGGGTTCAGCGTCGCGGTCTCGGCGGGAGCCAGATCGCGGGCCACCAGGATGACCGTGCCCTCGAACGCGGGCACGCCCGGCTCGGGCAGGCCACGCAGCTCGCTGATCGCACGGTCGCGCACGTCGTACAGGTCGGTCGCGCGCTCCGCCATGTAGCCGCCCAGGCCGCGCAGCATCTGTGCGTAGTCCTCAACAGCGTCATGGACGGCCTGGGTCAGACCCAGACCCTTCTTGAGCTTCTTGTCAACGGCCTTGGCCAGACCGCGGTCGCCCGCGAGCTGAGCCGTGGCCTTCAGGATTGCCTTCGTCTCTTCCGGCGCCTTTGCCGCGCGCTCACTCAGGCGCGAGGAAACGGCAGCAAGCGCCTCACGGACGCGCGCGCCGTCGGCGGCAGCATCAATGCTGCCCGGCTCCGACGTGTCAACGCCGGGTGCAGGCTGGACGATCGCGGCGGGCGCAGCAGCGGTACCGGCGGAAACACCGATGCCATGCAAAACGTCGTGCGTCGCCATTAGCTCACTCCTGATCGAGATCGCGCGAGAGCAGCGCGACGAGCGAGTCAAGCACCTCGCCCGCGCCGTCATCCTCGGTGGACAGGGTGACAACGTCGCCGTGCTTGGCGCCCAGCGTCATGATCTCGAGGAGCGACGCGGCGTCGGCCTCCTCGCCATCGAACGCAATGGTGACCTCGACGCCCGAGTCATCGACAGCCTCGGCGAGGACGGAAGCGGGACGTGCATGAAGGCCAACGGAGGAACCAATTGCAACGGTGCGGGAAATCATAGTCGTTCCTTTCGAATGCGGGCATGTCCATCGTGAGACACAGGGACCCGTTGCGCCCATACTATGACGTAGTGCACTGATTTGAAAACTCAATCCCACAACGCGGCCAGATGGGATGAATCACCCTCATAAATGCCAAAAAACCATCCTTTTCATGTCCCTAGCCCGACACGTAACAACGCGTATTGACTAGACACTCACCGGCCTCGTCCGTGAGACGCTCGACCTAGCAGGCTCATACCGACTAGACTGGCGAGGTACCAACGAAAGGAAAGCGAGAATGAGCTCCCGCGAACCTACGCTGGCCGACGTCGCCCAGCTCGCTGGCGTCAGCCCGACCACCGTCTCGCGCGTTCTCAACAACCGGGGCTACCTGTCAGAGAAGACCAAGCGCAGTGTCGCCGACGCCATCAAGACCCTGGGCTACCGTCCCAATTCGCTGGCGCGCGCCCTGCACGGCAAGAGCACCCAGACCGTGGGTCTCATCGTGCCCGCCGTCTCCTTGCCTTTCTTCGGCGAGCTCGCCGTCGAGGTCGAAAATGCCCTCGCCGAGGCGGGGTACCGCACCCTCATCTGCAACTCGATGGGACGAGCCGAGCGCGAACGCGAATACCTGTCCCTTCTCGTGGGCAACCGCGTCGATGGCATCATTTCCGGCGCCCACAACGAGGGACTGAGCGAATACGACACGATCCGCATGCCCCTGGTGACCATCGACCGCGAACTCAGCCCGTCGATCCCGAACGTGCGCTGCGCCAACCGGGACGCCGGCGCGCTGGCCACCCGCGCGCTCCTCGACGCGGGGTGCCGCCATCCCCTGCTACTCACCTCACGCTCGGGCCCGCGTAACCTGCGCGAGGCCGGATACTGCGCCGAGATCGAACGCGCCGGCCTCGAGCCTCGCATCGTCACCATTCCATTCGATACGCCCACACCCCAGCGCTTCGCGTTGGTGCAGAGCAGCCTCGACCAGGCGTGCGCCCGCTCCCCCATCGACGCCGTGTTCGCCACCGATGACCTGGCCGCCGCGGAAGTCCTCGAATGGGCGCGCACCCGCGACCTGTCCGTCCCCGGCGACCTGTCCATCATCGGTTTCGACGGCACCGAGACCATGCGCCGCGCTCTACCGCACCTGGCGACCATCAGGCAGCCCATCAGCCAGATTGCCCAGGCCGCCGTCGATATCCTCCTCGAGCAGATGGAGGGCACACTTCCCCGCCCCATTGACGAGGCCGGGGAGAGCCCCGCTCCCACGCTCGAATTCCCGGGCACGCTGATTCCCGGGCGCTCGCTCAGCGCCTGAGCACCTCAACACGAAAGAAAGCGGCCTAAACATCCCTACACAAAAGCCGGGACTTGACATCACGTGCTGCGAGGCGCTCACCGCTGACCCGTGTTTTTCTTACCCGGCGAGGGGCCACAGATGCGCATGCGGATAGGTTATCGACATATGGATAGGTTAGTGGCGTGCGGATAGGCTAATAAGCTATCCGCATCGTCATAACCTATCCGCCTATGCAGATCCTATCCGCGTGTTCGCCACCTATCTGCCTGTTCGGCCCTTATTTGCGAACACATCAGCTGCCCAGCGTGCGTCAACAAACAATCCCGTCGGCGCCGCGCACGTTAACCCGATAGGTGGGCGCCTTAGCCCTTCACTGCACACGTTAACCCCTGAGGTGGAGCGTGGGCGCCCCCGCCCACGCTCCACTAGTAGGGTCCAACTGCGCCTGAAGGGGTTAACACCACCACCTCAAGGGCGCAGGTGCCCCCTTTCGTTCACACAAGGCCCCCACTGATCATTCAGCGCGCCACAAACCCTCATCGCAATCGCCGACCATATCCCCCGCGCCGGCAGCCAGCACGCAGAGGGCCCCACGAGAGCAGACAAACGGTGGGCGGCACCAGCGCGATGCTGATGCCGCCCACCCGTTACGTCGAGACTGACTCCCGGAAGGCTCAGGCTTCCTTGGGGGCCACGTCGAGCAGCGCGTCGCCGCGCTGGATCTCGCCGCTGGCGACCGGGGTCACCGGGCCGAGCTTCTTCTTGTTCGTCACGACGACGGGCGTGATGGTCTCGTAGCCGGCGGCGCGGATCACGTCGAGGTCAACCTCGGCGAGAACATCGCCGCGGCGCACGATGTCACCCTTGGCGACGCGAGGCGTGAAGCCCTTGCCGTCCAGCTTGACGGTGTCCATGCCGACATGGATGAGGACCTGGACGCCGGAGGCGGACTTGAGGCCGTAGGCGTGGCCGGTCGGGAAGGCAACCGTCACCTTGCCGTCGAAGGGAGCGACGACCAGGCCGTCGGCAGGCTCGATACCGATGCCGGGGCCGAGCATGCCCTTGGCGAAGGACTCGTCCTTAACCTGCTCCAGCGGAACCACGGTACCTGCCAGCGGCGAGCTGACGGAGAGGTCAGCCTTGGCCTCGTCAGAGAAGGACGGAACCGGGGCGGGCGCGGCGGCAGGAGCCGCACCGCCAGCGGGAGCCGCGACCGCGGCGGCCACGACGGCTTCCTTCTTGGCGGGCGCGCGGCCCTCCATGTCGGCCTTGCCGCGCGTCATGGCGTAGGCGAAGGTGAAGCCGAAGGACAGGACGAAGACGAGGACTTCGAGGGCCAGGTACGCGGGGATCGACTTGGGGATGATCGACACGAAGCCGACGAAGCCGGCGGCACCCAGGGCCTGACCGCGCACGTTCAGCAAGGCGACGCCCGCAGAGCCGATGGCGGCAGCTGCCATGGCGCAGAAGAAGGGCCAGCGCAGACGCAGGTTGACACCGAAGATGGCGGGCTCGGTGATGCCGAAGACGGCGGAGGCACCACCGGCACCGGCCAGGCCCTTGAGCTTGGCGTCGCGGGTCTTGAAGAAGACGGCCAGAGCGGCCGCGCCCTGCGCGACGTTCGCCATGGAGGCGACGGGGAAGATGAAGTCGCCGACGCCGCCGTTGACGGGCAGCAGCGGGATTTCGATGGCGGGGAAGGACTGGTGCAGGCCGGTCACAACGATCGGACTGTAGACGAGGCCGAAGAGAAGACCACCGAAGACGCCGAGCGTCGAATAGGTCCAGTTAATGCCCCAGGTGAGGTACTCGGCGGCCACACGGGTGACGGGGCCGATGATCGTGAAGGCCAGGAAGCCGGTGACCAGCATCGTGATGAGCGGGGTGAGCAGGAAGTCCGCGGTGCCCTTGAGGACCTTGTGCAGGCTCTTCTCGATGAGGCACATGACGTAGGTCACAGCCAGGGTCGGGATGACCTGCGCCTGGTAGCCGATCTTGGCGACATCCATGCCGAAGATGTGCCAATAGCTAACCTGTGCTTCACCGGCGAGCGCCGCGCCCGTATTCCAGGCGTTGAGCAGGTCGGTGGAAACCATGGCCGCGCCGATCGCGGCACCCAGGTAGACGTTGCCGCCGAAACGCTTAGCGGCGGAGAAGCCGACGAGGACCGGCAGCGAGGCGAAGGCCGCGGAGGAAACCATGTTGATGAGGGCCGCGTAGTCCGCGATGCCGGGGTACATCTGGGTCAGCGACTTCGCGCCGAACAGACCCTCGGCGGTCATGACGTTGTTGATGGCCATCATCAGACCGCCGGCGACCAGCGCCGGGAGGATCGGGACGAAGATGTCCGCGATCATCTTGATGAAGCGCGAGAACAGGTTTCCGCCCTTTTCGGCTTCTTCCTTGGCCTCATCCTTGGAGACCTCACGTACGCCATGGTTCGCAACCATGTTGGCATAGACCTGGTCGACATCGCCGGGACCGACGATGATCTGGAACATGCCGCCGGCGGCGAATGTCCCCTTCAGATCTTCGTTGTCGTCGAGGGCCTGCTGGTTGATCTTGGACTCGTCCGCGATCACTAGGCGGAGACGGGTTGCGCAGTGTGCTGCTGCGCTGATGTTGGATGCGCCGCCGACTGCTTCGACGACCTCTCCTGCCACCTTGGCGTGATCCATTGCCGACCACATTCCTTTCTCAAAACCCCACGCGCAACGCCATTGTTACGCCGCGCTGGGCGGTGTGTAGCAATCGATTGACATACTATGGCGTCAGAACCCCCTTTGGCAAGGTGATCAGGAAAAATCTCACGCCAGCGCAATGAGACTCGCGCCACACGCGACGAGGCCGTGGCCACCTGGGTAGCCACGGCCTCGTTCTCGGGTCGTTTAGTCAGCGCGCACCGCACGAATGTCCGTCACTGACGCGCCACCCTCAAGCGCCACTCCTGCACCCTCGCCGCGCAGGAAGGTGCGGGTCGTGAAGACGCGCGAGCCGTCGCCAAGGTAGATCTCGGTAATGGAGCGGTCGTGGAGGATTTCGACGCGGCACGCCTCCCCCGCGTCCAGGGTGACGACGCGGCGCCCGCCGTGGGGGTAGCGCGTGCCCGTCAGGTCGACGGTGAGACGGCCCTCCTCCAGGGTGATCTCCAGGCCGGATTCGGAGCCGATGCGCACGGACAGGGCCCCCTCGTAGGAGGCGTCGAAGGCTAGGCGCCACGAACGCGACCCCTCCAGCTCGGCAACGCGAGCACCGGCCGCGTCCGTTGGCGCGCCCTCGAGGGTGGCGGGCGCGAGGGGCAGGCCCGGCAGGTACGGGCGGGCGATGACGCGTCCGCCGCGCAGGGTCAGAGCGCGCGGCGCGGTAAAGCAGTGCACCCAGCCGCCGGTCTCAATGGAGGGCTGGTCGTCCTCGCCGGCGTTGCCCGCCCAGCCGAAGAGGAGCGTCGGTGCGCCCGGGTCAGAAGAAGCGGAGCGGGCCATGACCTGGGGCGCGTAGAACTCGGTGCCTCGGTCGAGCTCCTCGAAGGAGCCGTCGGCGCCCCGCAGCTCGGTCCCGACGAGCTCGCCGACGATGGCGATGCACGGGAAGACATTCTCGAAGCCCTCGCGCTCCGGCGAAATGCCCTGCGGGCAGATGATGAGGACGTCGTGAGCCTGCCCCGTTTCCTCGTCCGTCAGACGCACGAGGTTGGGGCACTCCCACATGTAACCGAACGCGTCAAAAGCGCCACCGGCATCGGGGAAGGTCATCTCCCCCTCGCACTCCCACGCGCGCAGGTCCGTGGAGCGGTAGAGCAGGGCCGCGCCCGTGAGGTTCTCGCGCTGGACGCCGAGCAGCATCCGGTAGGAGCCATCCGCGTCGCGCCACACCTGCGGATCGCGGAAGTGGGCCGTGTAGCCCTCGGGCTGGCGGGCGATGACCGGGGGCACCAGCTTCTTAAAGTGCTCCATGTCGGTCGTGGTGACGACGCACTGGGTAGCCTCGCGCTCCCCCGTCTCAGGGTCCTTGTAGTTGCCGGTGTACCACAGCTCGACGTGGTCGCCGACCTCGATGGCCGTGCCCGAGTAGGCGCCGTTGGCGTCCTGGTGGGTGTCGGGGAGGATCGCGGGTGCGTGGTAGTCCCAGCGGGTCAGGTCGCGCGAGGTGGCGTGGCCCCAGTAGACGAGCTTGCGCGGATGCTCGGGCGTGTACTGGAAGAATGCGTGATAGGTTCCGTCGACCTCAATGAGGCCATTCGGATCGTTCAGTCGTCCCACCGGGGGTGCGACGTGGAAGAGCGGGTAGTCGGGATCGTGAGGGGCGCGCGACGAGGCCTCGGCAGCGAGGGCGGACGCGAGAAAATCTTCGGCCATGACCACAAGGTAACACCCTCGCATAGACGAACGCGCGGGCGGGACGCATCTGTCCCGCCCGCGCGCTGTCAAACGTACGCCACAATTGTCACAAAGGGCGATACTTCAAGGAAAACACAGTTCAGGCACCCGTCACGTCGTCGGGGCGAGCGTCCGCGTAGCGGGCAAGCTCCTCCTCGACGATTGCTTCGTCGAGCTTGACGAAGACGGGCGTGGGCTTGGCGATCGGGGTACCGGCCGTGATCGGGTGACGCTCCCAGGTCGGAACCTTCGTGTAGTCGCCGGTGATGATCGGGTAGCCATCGCGTCCCTCGAAGTCGGCGGGCAGGACCTGCGGGTCGAGCTCGGCAACGTCCTCGATACGAGGCATGGGCGCGATTTCGCCGCTGCCGCCCATAACGCGGTCGATGTCGTTGGCGGCGTGGGGCAGGAACGGGGAGAGCATGAGGTTGAGGTCCGCGACGGCCTGGGCGAGGGTCCACAGGACGGTCGCGAGGCGCTTGCGCTCCTCGGGGGCCTTGAGCTTGAAGGGCGCCGTGTCGGTGACGTACTTGTTGGCCTCGCCGACCAGGCGCATGGCCTCGGACAGGGCCGCCTTCTGGCGGTGGTGGCGGATCAGGTTGCCGACGGTGGCAAAACCGGCCTCGACGGCGTCCAGGAGAGCGCGGTCAATGTCCTGAAGCTCACCGGGGGTGGGGATTTCGCCGAACTTCTTGGCGATCATGGACGCAGTGCGGTTGACCAGGTTGCCCCAGCCGGCGACGAGCTCGCCGTTGGTGCGGCGCACGAACTCAGCCCACGTGAAGTCGGAGTCCGAGGTCTCGGGGCCAGCCGCGCTGATGAAGTAGCGCAGGGCGTCGGCCTGGTAGCGCGAGAGGAAGTCGCGCACGTAGATGACGATGCCGTGCGAGGAGGAGAACTTCTTGCCCTCCATCGTGAGGAACTCAGAGGAGACGACCTCGGTGGGCA
>ERZ772979.1482-NODE-1482-length-13358-cov-7.391716_pt1 | contig 13358 bp, 8 predicted proteins | sample MGYA00511130_ERZ772979 | MGnify/ENA primary metagenome ERZ772979 (study PRJEB29015, sample SAMEA2738103) | human oral metagenome | biome: human oral; feature: human-associated habitat; material: saliva | place: China | collected 2186 ... | reverse complement strand
CAAAGCACAGCCTACCCATGACGATAGTAATCGTAAAGTCTTTATAAACATATATATCTTGTTCGTTAAGTGTGGTTAACCTTATCAATAAAGCGTCTATTCGCTCCAATTCTGACTTACACTCGCTACGTCCTCATCGTCCCAGAAGAATGCTTTCTTTGCGTCTCCAGCACCTTCTCCAGGGTTGATTCCACCAGCGTTGCCGCTTGCATTGACCATAAGAGTCTCCGTATAAGTACTCAATACATTACATTTAGGCTTAATGTACACGTTACGTTCTAATTCTTTCTGCTTACTCATCAATCTAAACGAATTAATTGTTCTGCTCTTTCTTACTACGATCTATCAACCAAACATCCCTAAACTGTAGTTAATTATGACACGTTAGTGGTCATTACATCATGTAGAGTATTGGCGTAGTTTGAGTGTTCTGGGTTAATTCGGGTGCAAAGTTAAGAAAAAAGTTGATAACTAACAAAGAATAGAAAGGATTTAATACAAATGTAGAAAACTTACATCTGCTTGCTAACTGTCTATGAGTCTAACCGTTATCGACGCTGAATGATGACGTAGATGATTACTGGAGCACCGATAAGTGGGGTAACGGCATTCAGAGGGATAACGCCCATCTCGCCTGGAAGGAAGCAGATAAAGTTACAGAGAAGGGCTATGGCAGCACCCGTCAGGATTGTCCCTGGAAGGAGTACCTGATGATTGTCTGTGCGGAAGATAAGGCGTGCTATGTGTGGAATAGCTAAGCCGATAAATGAGATAGGGCCACAGAATGCGGTTGTAATAGCCGTTAATAGACCTACGATAAGTAGTAGTAGGTTGCGTAGTCGACGTGTACTTATCCCTAAGCTCTCGGCATATTGGGGTCCTAAAAGGAGGATATTCAGGGGCTTAACCAATAGTAATGCACCCATGATACCCACTATGCAAAGGAGAGAGAATAGGGGGATATGACTTATTGAGACGCCTCCGAAGTTGCCCATACCCCATACCATATAACTCTTGACACCCTCTTCTGAGGCAAAGAAGTTCAAGAGGGAGACGGCTGAAGAGGAGACATAACCCACCATGATACCCACTATTAGCAATAAGACACTATTTCGTACTAAGGTAGAGAGGAACAGGATGAGGGCTGTGACAGTAATTGCTCCAAGGAAGGCAGCGGTGAGAATGGCAAGAAAACCAGACACTGTAAAGAGTGAAGTGGATACGGTTCCACCTAACAATAGCATTACTAAGGCTACTCCTAAGCCTGCTCCAGAGCTGATACCGAACACATCTGGACCTGCCAAAGGGTTTCGAAAGGCGGTCTGAAGCATTAGTCCGCAGACTGATAAGGATGCTCCGCAGAGTAGGGCAGTAAGGGCTTGGGGCAAGCGGTTCTCTAATATGATGTATTGCCAGCTTTCTTTTCCTGCAAAACGACCACAGAGAATATCCAAGACATCGGTAAAGGGTATCTTAACTGAACCTGTTGTAAGATTCAATCCGAACAGAAGTAGGATGCTAACTGCTATACCTATATATATAAGGAGGGCTCGTCTCATTATCTGTGGACTGTGTTTATCATTCCTCTAACTTATGATAATAACGCAAAGGAGCGATGTGTAAGTCGGGATGGAAGAGTTGTATCAAGTCGGATAGCAGCCAGTCGGGACGCCAGCTGACCTCCTCGAAGTAGGGCTTACTGTCCACTTTACAGCCATAAACCTCCTTTGTTTGAAAAGGTTTAAGCTTTGCATAGCCTTGATATTCAGCCAATAAACGTCGGAGATTGAACTCCCCATTATAACTCAACACCCAGAAGTCGCTTTGTCCGAACTTGTCTAAAATGGTCTCAAAAGGCATCGTAAGACTCCCACTGTGCTTATCGTTGGAATAAGCATACCGTCCATGTGCATCCTTATAAAGTAAGCCTATGCTGCTTTCTCCGCCTGGTAAATACCATACGGCACCCACCTTCCTGTCTGGCAGTACACTACGTGTTATTTTACTGTGGCTTGCCTGCTTGCTTAAAGACTTATAGTTCTGTTCGACAACAGTAAATAATGAGTCGGCTTCGCGCTCCTTTCCATAGAGAAGACCATAGAATTTCATCCATTCAGCACGCCCTAAAGCGGAGGTCTCCATGTAGTCGGCACATTCTATGAGGGGTATTCCTATTTGCTCTAAACGCCCATAACCACCGCTGTTCTCAAACGGAGAGAGTAGAATGGCATCTGCTCTTAAGTCTATAATACGCTCTATATCAGGCTTCATAGCGTCGCCACAGTCTACTATCCCCCCTTTTGTATGGGCACGTCGCTGCACATCTGGGATAATCATATACCTTAGGTCGGCCACACCCGCTATGGCTCTCGGTGCTTTTAGCATCTCAACAAGATTGGCATGGGCCGTCGTGAAGATGACACTCCTTTGTAGTGGGACAACAACCTTAGTACCATCATCGGGCACATTCACCTGTGTTCCACGCTTTACAAGATAGTAGGTATGTAGGATGCTCCCCTCTTTCCAAGGGTTTAAGAGGCGTACGGTCACATAATCTTTAGTATGCTCAATGGTTATGTTGTGGGCATACTGTAGTTCAGATTGACTACCCTTAACGACTTGTTGTCTATGGGTGTTGCCACAAGACAAAAGTGTTAAAACAGAGAGAAAAATTGCTATTAATGGGCGCATAAGCACAGTTTTATCATGCAAAAATACAAAAAAACACAGAATCCTTTGCTTGGTAATGATATTTTTTATACTTTCGTCCACGAATCTATATAATAACCTACATTTATTAATCTAAACAACTAACACTATGGCAGCAGAACAGTCTAATAAACTTGGTAGCCATGTAGAGATGAAAAAAGTCTGGGAACTTTTAGTAATCATCGTGGTTACAGCCATTGTATGGAACTTACCCACCACGTGCTTTGGTATTGATGGGTTAACAGTAGTACAACAACGCATCATTGCAATCTTTGTCTTTGCCACTCTCTCGTGGCTGACAGAGTGTATCCCAGCGTGGGCAACCTCGCTGAGCATCATGTCTATCATGTGCGTCACCGTATCGAAGAACTCCTTCTGGATATTCAAAGGTGATGGAATAGGGGAATTACTCGACTCGGAGGAGATTATGGCATCCTTTGCAGATCCAATCATTATGCTCTTCCTTGCGGGCTTTATTCTGGCCATTGCTGCGTCGAAGTCGGGACTTGACACACTATTGGCACGCAACCTTATCAAGCCTTTTGGTAACAAGAGTGAGAATGTTCTTTTGGGATTCCTACTTATCACTGGACTGTTCTCTATGTTCATCTCGAACACTGCCACAGCTGCCTTAATGCTTACCTTCCTAACTCCTGTCTTCGCAGCCCTGCCTGCTAATGGTAAAGGACGCATTGCCTTGACAATGTCTATCCCTGTTGCTGCCAACCTCGGAGGTATGGGAACACCGATTGGAACGCCTCCTAACCTTATCGCACTCAAGTATCTTAACGACCCTGCAGGCCTCAACATGAAGATTGAATTCATGCACTGGATGGCTTTCATGGCTCCGCTTGTAATCATTTTGCTCCTTCTCTCTTGGAGAATAATCCTCTATTTCTTCCCATTCACACAGAAGACTATCCATTTGAAGATTGATGGTGAGGTGCACCGTGGATGGCGAATGTGGGTGGTTATCATTACCTTCATTGTCACAATCCTTCTATGGGTTATTCCAAAGAAGGTCACTGGTATTGACACTAACACAGTCTCCATGATTCCAATGGCAGTCTTTGCTATCACGGGAGTCATTACTGCTAAGGATATGCAAGATATAAATTGGAGTGTCATCTGGATGGTTGCTGGAGGCTTTGCCATTGGATTAGGTATGAACGGATCAGGCTTGGCTGATGCTGCTATTGAGAGTATTCCATTCCGCAATTGGAGCCCTATTGTCATCCTTGCTGTGTCCGGCTTGATTTGTTACTTCCTCTCTAACTTCATCTCAAACACTGCCACCGCAGCCTTGTTGGTACCTATCCTCACTGTTGTCTGCCGTGGTATGGATCATAATCTCAATGGTATTGGCGGAACAAGTACGGTTCTCATCGGTATTGCCATAGCTGCCTCTACTGCTATGTGCCTCCCTATCTCTACGCCACCAAATGCTATTGCCTATTCAACAGGTCTTGTCAAGCAGAATGATATGCTGAAGGTGGGTCTGACATGTGGTGTCGTTTCCCTCGTATTGGGCTACGTCCTCCTTTATTTCATTGGTCAGGTACATTTCCTCTGATAAGGAGGTAGTATGCTATAAACGCTAATCTAACAGGATGTTATTGTGAGATTAATCAGCTACTTTGTACTACTCTTGATGGTGGTGGTGCTCACGAGTTACCAACGCAAGCCTGCTGAGGATACTATTCAGAGGTGGATTCAATCTTTGACAAGGGAGAGTAAGAAGACAATGGTTGACAATGATTTCTCAAACATACTGTTAGATAGGCGTGTCCCTTACGTCGGGTATATTGGAGTGAACTATCAGAAGCTCTCGATAACCTTTCAGAGAGTACATCGAACGAGCGCCAATCGATATGGTGTCAGTGGTGTTACCATTGTCAATAACAACCGTTGTAACTTCCGTGGGACTATCAACATCATTGATAATAGGCGCTTTATCCATCCTACGTATGGTGTAGACGACGCCATGAAGGGTCGGTTCAGACGACGTGGATGTAGTGTTGCAAAATACAAGTTGATGGAAGATACCCGTCAAAAGGGAAGTGGTGTGTTCTCTGGTTATCTGTTGTTTTATTGGTACGAGACTGTCGATGGTAGGATTGTCTATGACGACATTGATGACTATTCGGACTCCTTTTGCAACAACCAGTATGCTGGCTCATGGCGAAGTAACAGTACAAGGAAGGCGAAACCATGTGCATGGGGACAATACCGAGTACCGATCTGTGGGGATCTTGACATAGGGGCAGGGGAGTTCTCTGTCAATCCCAAGTATGCTAAAAACGGCTGGGAAAAATAGTATTGGGCACGGACCAATCTCTGTTTTGGCTCTGTAACGACTGATACAGCTTGTTCTGACTACGACGTATAATGATGTGATGTATGTCTGCAAGTCTCCTATAACAAGGGGGCACACGCTCTGTGTGCTCCTTTTTGTGGCTTTATCTCTATGACGCTCAAGCTCTTTATCCATGTTGACAACCATTCTCTGCTTCAAAGAATGGCATGTCGCAATCTCTAACTTAAACTTACACACAACTTACACAAAGGTGTTTCGGCAATGTCTGGTGTGCTATTTGTGTGCATAGTCTTATGCTACTCTGTGAGCGTTAAACGTACGCTATTGCTTTGGTCAGTTTCTCCATTCAACTATCTCGGCAATTACTCTACGCTTCAGAGGATACTTTAAGTGCGTAAAAAATAATTACATAATATCAAGCAGAATACCCTTAAAATAGGAGTATAGTATCACCTATAATCGAGTCTATAACCTGCAAGCTATCAATGTGTTATATACAGCGTTTGAGAACATGCCCTTCTTGCATGTAGAAGAGGCTCTTCTTGAGGCAAGAAGGGCATGTTCTTGAAGCAAGAAGAGCCTTCTTTTCAACGTTGTAGGGCGTGTGTTAGATTCGAGAAGGGTGAAAATAATTTACAAGAAGATGGGGAGGAGTGAAGGAGTAGTTGTATAAGGAGTTAAGGAGTAGTTGTATAAGGAGTTAAGGAGTTAAGGAGTGAAAGGGAGTTAAGACAACAGCGACTACATCTTTTATAAGGAGTGAATATGGTTTGAGACAACACAGACTTCTTTCTCTTTCAGTGTATTATGGCTCGTTGGGAGTCCCTTTCTCTCATAGTACGTCACGTAGATTAGCTTGCTCGGTGTTCCTTTCTCTCATAGTACTTCATGTAGATTGGCTTGCTCGGTGTCTCTTTCTGTCATAGAGTAATGTGTCTCTTTACGCACAGAGAGAGTCCACAGGTAGGGAGGTTCACCCACGCTCTGTCTTCGGATGAATAAGAGCGTGATTGCCGAAATAGTCTTATTTGATGCTAATAGAAGGCTAACACTAAGCGTGCAAGCAGTCTTGTAGGGGTAACCTCACTAATCATGCTCCTCCCTGTGGTAATGGAGTAGGGGGAGGGGGTAGCCGTTGTTTGGTGCTGGGCCAGCTATTGTTTGATGGTGAACCAGCCGTAGTAGAGTGAGTGTCCACCATCTCATGAACGTTATTTACGGCTGTTCTCTTTGTTATCAGAAAATAAATACGTATGTTTGCAACTGTTTTCTATAACATTAAGTAAAGCTAAGAAGATGATAATAGCAGATTTAAGGGCATGCCATCGATACTATGGTCTGCATCCAAGGATGAAGGTGATGATGGATTATATCCTCCAACATGATTTTACTCAACTGATGACTGGACGTATTACCCTCGATGGTGACGACTTGTTTATCAACTTAGATGAAGTGGAGTTGAAGCCTAAGGAGGAACAACGATTAGAGTTTCACAAGGGTTATATAGACGTACAAGTTCCCTTGCTACAGCCAGAAACAATGGGATGGACTGCTTTGTCCGACTTGGGCAAGCCTGATATTGCCTACAATCCAACTACTGACTGTGGCTTCTATAAGCAAGCGGCAAAGGAGTATCTCAAGGTAGAACCAGGACAATTCACCGTCTTCTTCCCTGAAGATGCACATGCGCCTATCATTGGAGAAGGACTGCAAAGGAAATTGGTGGGGAAGATTAGGATTTGAGACCTCCCCCGGCCCCTCCGAAGGAGGGGAGAGCCTAACGGAATGTTCGCTGCTGAAAGGGGGAATGAATGAGGGGCTTTGAGGCGGAGAAAAATACTTCGCATACGTGGTCATGATGGTTGTTGTGTGTGGTCATAACGCTCATGTGATTTGGTCATAACGCTCGGATGATGTGGTCATAATGCTTAGGTGGTGTTGGTCATAACGCTCGGATGATGTGGTCATAATGCTTAGGTAGTGTTGGTCATAACGCTCGGATGATGTGATAATAACGTTCCTTTAATTCGGTCGTAACGCTCGGATGATGTGATAATAACGCTCCTTTAATTCGGTCATAACGCTTAGATGGTGGGATGATAACGGTTTGTGCGCTTTCTGTTTTCGCTCTTCTTGCGGGATGGTGGGGGCTTTATACATTATTATATAGGGATGTGACGAAAAGAATTGATAGTAGAGGTGGAAGGAAGAGGTTGTTAGGATAAACTTACATCATCTGCAATATGAATTGACCTACAACTAAGGTGTGGTGATTAGCCACCTTAGTTGTTGGTCGATTGCAGTTATATAAGTAGGTTGCTAACCACTCTTTCGGGTCTTTTTCTCGTCATTTGTGTTATGTTTACACGCTCTTTAATCTAAGAGACATTTATGTTAAGGGAAAGTGTTGTGACTTTTTAGGCAACTTTACTTTATTTAAGTAAAATGTGTAAAGAGGCTTAATTAATTAAGTTTGGTTTGTTAATATAAACATATCTTTATACTAAAAACACTTGAATTTATCATTTTTTAAAATCTACAGAAGACTTCGTAATGATTTAATTACTAACTTTGCCGAACAATGTTGACATTTTGCGCAATCCCTGTTGAGCGAAAGAGGGACGTACATATACTATGAGGTTAATAAGATTTAGACGTGATATAATACCCGGGCACAAGTAAGAAGAATGACGGCTAACAGCTAATCCTATTTATACCATTTATTAGAACTTAAACTGACAGATGCCCATTCTGGCTGTGATAAGGCAGTCATGTATGTTAAACCGATTATTATAACCTAAATTTTAACGAAGATGAAGAAGTTTCTAATCAAGGCAGTATTGCCTGTTTCAATGGTAGTTTGTGCCGTTGCGGTTGCTTCCTGCTCACAAGATGAGCTTTTGACGCAAACCAAAGAACAAAGTGAAGAGGGTGTATTGAGTAACCCAAGAGAGATACGGAACTATCTGAAGACGTTGCCGTTAGCACCTATGATGACACGTGCTAATGGTCCGATAACACCTAATGATGGTACTCCTCTACCTGTTGAGGAGGAAGACCCGGTCGTTGAGGCGCAGGGTGTGCTCGATGGAATACCTGGTAATTGGGTGAAGACAACGAGGCACTATAAGATTAAACAGACTTTCGATGAGAATTTCCTCTTTGATCCTACGAGCGATGTGGTGTATCCTGGATGCGTACTAAAGGGTGGTACGATCGCTAATGGTACTTATGCAATGATTACTTCACACAAGACTGGGGACGTGACCTTCTCTATCAGCTTGTCTCCTGCTGATCCAAGCAAGGCACACGAGACCTCTGCTACTGTTCCTAACATCCGTAAGAGCGAGTATCAAGAGGTGTGGAATAAGTGGGCGACAATGGATTGGAAGGAGTCGCCAGTGACAACCATTCAGAGTGTGGAGAAGATTAACTCGCAGGAAGAACTTGTCACGAAGTTGGGTGTGGCAGTAACTGCTCCGGTTGCGAATGGCTCCATTAACCTCGGATTTAACTTCAATAAGAAGAAGAACCATATCTTAGCTCGTCTCATACAGAAGCACTTTACTGTCTCAACTGACGCTCCTAAGAAGGGTACTATCTTTGAGTCTATCGACAAAGATGCCCTTGATGGTTATCAGCCAGTCTACATCTCCAGCATTAACTACGGTCGAATCATCTATCTTTCAATAGAGACTGATGAGAAGGAACGCAACATCAATGAGGCTATTGAGTTCGCACTGAACAAAATTAAGGGTGTTGATGTTAACGTATCGGCTGACCAAGCAGTCAACTACCGTAAGATGTTGGCTAAAAGCGACGTACATATCACAGTTCTTGGAGGTGGGAAGACTATCCAACAAGAGATTTTGAAGGGTGATATTGACTCTTTCCAGCGTTTCCTTGCGGCTGATATTCCAATGGAGCAGATGTACCCTATTAGTTTCTCTTTGCGTTATGCTGTTGATAATTCACAAGCTCGTGTAGTGTCAAGCAGCGAGTTCACCGTTACACAACGCGACTTCGTCCCTGTATTCAAGAAGGTTCGTATGCAGTTACAGGTACTTGGTTTCTCAGGACAACACAGTGGTCCACTTCCTAACTTAGATAAGGATGCTAACATCTGGGGTAAGGTCATGGTAGGAGTCAATGGTCAAGAGCACGAGCTTGTAGGCATTGATAAGTCTAATCCGTTCTGGTTTGACTATCGAGAGAAGGAAGAAACACTGCACCCAATAGGCTTTGGTGGTATCGTCAATGTCGAGTTTGACAAAGATAAGAACGAGAGTTTAGAGGACTTTGTAGACCATCAAAAGATATCTTTCATCACTGATTTGCATACAGAAAACGGTATTTATAAGTATAACTATGGTCGAACACAATTCAACCACACCCTTGGTACCGTCTTCTCTAAGTATAAGAGTGATAACCCAGTTGTCGTCTTAGAAAGTAACTATAAGCATATTAAGATTCACACTTACGTAAAGATTCTGGACCTTAAGTTCTTTAATTAAAAGACACCTATTGCAGTTTTATCGGCGTCAACACTATGATGTCGATAAAAGCTGCAGTACATTAATTATCATAAAGTAGAATTTAAGACTATCAATATGAAAAGAGTTTCTACGCTTTTTGCCGTATTGTGCCTACTTTGTCAGCTCTCTGTGGCTGGTCCAATAGACCAGGCTCGAGCGTTGAAGATTGCTTCAAACTTCTTTGGACAAGGCACCACAACACGCCAACTCAGCATGGCGTATAAGGCACCCTACAAGGCTTCCCGTACAGGAAAGGCTGAGGAGAACCTATACTATATCTTCAATCGTGGTAATGATCAGGGTTATGTTGTTGTTGCAGCAGACGACCGTGTCTCTCCTGTCATCGCTTTCTCTGATAAAGGAAGTCTTTCGGAGAGTGACATACAAGCGAACCCTTCTATCAAGTGGTTATATGATGAGTATCGCAATCAGATAAAGTGGGCCATCGAGAACACGCCTGACACGCCCTCACCAGAGTTCATGCAGGCATCGACTATGCGTGCAAGTAACTATCAGATAGAGATTAGTCCACTTCTCGAATATGCTACTGACCGCAGGACAAGACTCGCAACACCTATCAGCTGGGGCCAGAGTTGGCCTTTCAACCAGTATTCGCCGAACTATCGTTACAATGGTCAGACATACGAAACAGTGTCGGGTTGTGTGGCAACAGCCATCTGTACCGTTCTACGTTGGCATAAGTGGCCACGTAAAGCACATGGTTCAGTGAGTTACTATTGGAAGCGTAACTACATGTCATTGAACTTTGACGGTCAAGGATCAGAGAATGCAGCATACGACTGGAGCCAGATGCCAGCCGGAGTAGATAGGTATGGGCGCGATAGAGCAACTGGTCGTGAGCTTACAGCATTACAGGCTGATAACATCGGACGCCTTTTGCGCGACATTGGTTATGCTGTTCAGATGGACTATAATCCTGCTTCTGCAGGTGGGTCGGGTGCTTATGTCTACAATGCCCCAGCCGTTCTCACACGTAACTTCGGCTATAAGAGCAGCGTAAGGTTCCTCCAACGCAGCAACTACTACGAGCAGAGCTGGCTAAGAGAGATACATGATGAGTTGAGAGATTACGGTCCTGTAGTCTATGCAGGCTTCTCTGGTGGTGGTGGCCACTGTTTTGTACTCGATGGTTATGCGTCAAATGGCTTCGTACATGTCGATTGGGGATGGAACTATTCATCAAATGGTTGGCATAAGCTCAACGTGTTGCGCCCAGGACAAGAAGGTATTGGTGGCGGTAGTGGAGGCTATAGTTCTGATCAGCAGATGCTACGTTATCTGAAACCTGACCGTAACGATGACCCTGACCCAGAGCCAAATCCAAACCCAGAACCAAAGCCTGACCCACAGCCCGACGTTGAGACAGGTACTAACCTGTATATTGCAGCTAAGTGCGAACAGACCGCTTTAGCACAGCAGAACTCTGTCCCAGTCACTATCACTATTGGTAATAAGAACAGCGAGTCAGCTTATTCAGGTCGATTAGCCCTTGCCCTCTATCAAGAGGAGAATGATGCTTACTCTACGATAGTCTCTACAACGACGGCTTCTGTCGGTGCTGAGTCAACAAAGAAGGTGACTTTCTATGCCAACCTCGCCAACGTCAAGGCAGGAACCTATCATCTTACTGTCAATTACGCCAAAGGTTCTGGCTTCAAGGCCATCGATGCCGTTGCCGGAACAGTTGCCATTGGTAAGGCTGATCCAGACCCGGAACCAGAGCCAGACCCAGTTGTTAAGCAGCCTGAACTGTATGCTGTACAGCGTATAACAGAGTATGTTAAGAAGGGACAGAACACGAAGATTGTCTCAACTCTTGCCAATGAAGGTAATACCGACTACAATGGTAGCTTAAAGCTCTACGCTCTTCCTGCTGAATCAAATGATGTTAAGGCAGCCACCCTCATCTCCGAAGGCAACGCAAAGATAGCCAGAGGCGAGCGTGTAACGTTCTCTTTCTATACGAACGACAACTTCGGACGCTTGGAGGTTGGCAAGTATAACCTGCTTGCAGGATATGATGTTGATGGTGAAGAGGTTGCTGTTAAAGTGAAAACAGATGCGAAAGTATGGAAGATAGGCGAACTAACCATCAATGCGGCTGATGATGATGATAACAACTCACAGACTGTTCATGATTTGAAGTTGCAGACTATCTATTTCTATCAGGGTAGTAGCTACCTGGGATCAGACAATGCTTACGTGTCAACTGCCCACAGCAAGTTTACTGCTCGCGTTTACTTGAAGTCAGTGAATGGCTTTGAAGGTCGTGTGAAGTTCTATGTCACCAATGCTCAGTTGAGTTCTAAGCCTCTCAATAGCAACATGGCAGAGACACGAACCGTCACGTTAAAGCCAAATAGTAACGGTTATATCGAGGTATCACTACCTACAAGATACTTATCGAAGGGGCGTTATTACATGAATATCCTCTATAACAATGGAGGTGCAACATGGCTTTATTACCCAACAGATGTCGTTCCTTTCAATGTCTATGCCGCTTTCAACCAACCTGACCCATCTAACTTATTCAGCAACAAACCAACACTTGGTCCAACCTTTGACTTTGACACCCCTCCATTCTATGGTGAACACTTCCAATCAATTGGTAATAAAGTTGATGGAGAAACTATCCCATTGGGTATTGACGAGGTTGCCGTTGGTGGTACAGAGCTGTCTGTTTCATCGGGCGTTGTGACGGATAACGTTATTCTCACAGCCGCAAAGGCTTGCACTGTATGCATTTATAGCGTACAAGGAAAGCTTATCAGCAAGTATAACGTTAAGTCTGGTGACAATGTTATCAGCGTTGCCAACCTGCCGGCAGGTGTCTATCTCATCGGTACAGGTACAACAACTTGTAAGATAGTAAAGCGTTAATAGAATAGGACTGACATAATTAGGCGTATTAGTTGAATTCACATTGAGGACTCCCTCAGTGTGGATTCTTCGTGCTTTATAATTGTGATTTATGTGCTATCTTTTGTTCTTCTACGCTTTATGTTGTGATGCTTTCGAGTCTTGTATGGCTATTGTTGTTGACTTGGCAATGCTCATTTCTGGTGGTGATAATACTTTCTCCAAGTGGGGTTAACGCTGATTTTAAGTGGTGTAAATGCTGATTTTAAGTGGCGTTAGTAGTCATTTTAAGTTGCGGAAACCTTTCTCATCAGTTGTGCGAATGTCCCTCAACCCTTTCTCCATGTACTACCAGTTGTTGAGTAGTTCTTTTTCTTGTCAGTAGTACAGGTGATATAGATGTCTATTGGCACACATGTAAAGTCAACGAGGGGCCTCCGACCGACAGGTGTCACGGCACTTCTCTACTATCATTAGGCTTATAGTTTGTGAGTTCTTGCACCTAATGAGGTCTCTGTGTGTATGGGGATAATATGTTTTTCAGTGTTATAATGCAAGTAAAAGGACACACCTTTTTATGTTTCTTAGTATGTTTATAGGAGTAATTCGGCAATCGCTTCACACAATATAAGGCTCTATAAGGCTGTGAAAAATCATTACATAGCAGAGCATTAAACCCCCTCAACACAGGGGTATAATCTCTTCTATAATCGAGCTTGTAACCGTCAAGCAATCAGAGTGTTACAAATAGCGTTGAAGAACATGCCCTTCTTGCCCCAAGAAGGGCCTCTTCTACGTGCAAGAAGGGCATGTTCTCGAACGTAGAAGGGCGTCTTCTTCAATCATGAAGAGCGTGTGGGGGAATTGAGGATAGTAAAAAGTGAGGACCTCCCCCGGCCCCTCCGAGGACCTCCCCC
>ERZ772979.1481-NODE-1481-length-13380-cov-6.987392_pt1 | contig 13380 bp, 8 predicted proteins | sample MGYA00511130_ERZ772979 | MGnify/ENA primary metagenome ERZ772979 (study PRJEB29015, sample SAMEA2738103) | human oral metagenome | biome: human oral; feature: human-associated habitat; material: saliva | place: China | collected 2186 ... | reverse complement strand
TTAGTGGGGTGTACTTATTGAAAGGGTCATACTGGCTCCACTTACAAGTAAGCAAGGGTTCTACCTTTCGTTTGATAGGACGCTGTGGGGTAGTAGCTGTAGCTTTAGAACGCACTTCTTTTACAACACGTTCATATTCCTTTAAGAACAGTTTGAAGTATGGAGGCTGGTCGTTGGGGTTTTCTGTCATCTTATCTCCATAACCCACGAGCTCGTTGAGTTTACTTTCTCCAGAGATAATAACGAATTTCTTGTCGTTTGGATTAGTAAAAATGTAATAAGCTGGTTGCTCATTAGCTTGTGATGAGCGGGTTTTTGGGGTATCGTTCGATAGTTTGGGGTTGTTGATGTATTTTGTAGCTATACTCAAAGCTTGTGCTTTAGTGATAGGATCTGCATTGGCAAGTAAGATGTTTGTAAACGCAGTTACCACAAATAATAACGTTCTTTTCATTTGTTTATCTTATTAGTCAAAGTTTGGGTTTGTTATATTTTACGTCAGGGTTGTATAAGTTTAAGAATATTTCCGACAAATAGATTTAGTTTATTTTACGGTGTGAAGAGTGCTTACTCCTCCCATATCTCCTTCAAGGGAAGCATAACGAAATCACGTTCTTCCATAAGAGGGTGGGGGATGATAAGGTCAGGCTCATTGATACTTAGCTTGTCATAAAGCAGGATATCAATATCTATGATGCGGTCTGTATATTGTGCATTGATAGACTTTTTTACTCGTCCCATCTCTATTTCTATGGCTTGTGTCGCCTCTAATAGCTGTCTGGGAGCAAGAGAGGTAGAGACACATACGCAGGAATTGAGGAAGAGATTAGGGCTTTCAAAGCCCCAAGGCTCTGTCTCATGGAAAGAAGATTGGCGCAATACTGTGCCAATCTTTCCTTCTATTCGTGTTATCGCCTCGTGCATAATGGCCTTTCTATTACCAAGATTGGTGCCGAGGGATAAATAAACTATGTGCATGTTAATCGTTAAGAATCAGTAGAGAGTCGCCGAAGCAACCAAACATATAACCATTCTTCACCGCCTTATCGTATGCCTCCATCACAAGGTCATAACCTCCAAAGGCTGCTGTTTCCATCAATAAAGTTGAGTATGGATGATAGAAGTTTACTAGCATTGAGTCGGCAAAGCCAAAGTTGTATGGAGGGAAGATAAATTCATTGGTCCAACCATCATACTCCTTTATCATACCATCAGTGCCAACAGCTGTCTCTGTAGCTTTGACAACACTTGCACCAACAGCACAGATATGATGTCCTGCCTGCTTAGCACCATTAGCGATACGGCATGCGTCAGCATTGATGTGCATCTCCTCTGAATCCATCTTATGCTTTGTAAGATCCTCTACCTCAATGTCATGGAAGGTGCCTAAGCCACAATGTAGTGTGATAAAGGCCTTCTTGATGCCTTTGATATCCATCATCTTCATCATGTGTTCAGAGAAATGGATATTTGTACCAGGTGCTGAGACGGCACCTTCATGCTTGGCAAAGACAGACTGGAAATTCTCCATGTCGTCAGCTGTTGCGTGTGCAAACTCTTCCCCATCCTCCTTAGGACGGTTATCAATGACGTAGCGTGGTAATGGAGCTTCTCCCAAAGCAAATAACTCACGCTTGAACTCATCGTGCGGACAGTCGTAAAGGAAGCGGAGAGTACGACCACGAGAGGTAGTATTGTCTATAACTTCAGCTACCATCGTACCAGACTCATCAAAGAAAAGCTTGTTACCAATACGAATCTTACGTGCAGGCTCTACCAATACATCCCAAAGACGCATCTCCTGATTGAGTTCACGAAGGAGGAATACCTCAATCTTCGCATCAGTCTTCTCCTTTGTACCATATAGACGAGCAGGGAATACCTTCGTATCATTGAAGATAAAGGCATCTCCCTCATCGAAGTAGTTGAATACATCTTTGAATCGGATGTAGTCTTCTTCAGTAGGTTCACCGTCGATATCAGCCTTGAACATATCAATCTTTCCTGACTTACGGTGTAACACCATCAGCCTACCTTCATCACGACGGGTGACGGTGAAGGTCTGTGTGCTACCATCAGTACGTGTCAGAACACGTTCAGAAGAATGTGGATATAAGGCTACCTGCTCTTTTGGCAAGTTGAATTTAAACTGTGAAAGCTTCATATTTATATATTGGGGAGTTTATTATTTTTCTATTGTTTGTTGCTGGAGCCATGCGTCAAACTGGTCATAATTGACACAGTCTTCTACTCTGACGTCTCCAACACGTGTGCGGCGTAAGGCGGTAAGGTAGGCCCCGCTATTCAGCGCACGACCAAGGTCGCGTGCCAATGCACGAATATAAGTACCTTTACCGCAGACGACACGGATTGATAGTTGCATCTTCTCTGTATCGAAGTCTAATACTTCTATCTCATCAATGCGAATGTTCTTAGGTTTTAGTGTGACATCCTTACCTTTCCTTCGATAGTCGAAAGCACGCTTACCATCCACCTTTACAGCACTGTAAGTTGGTGGAATCTGCTCGATATCACCCACAAACTGAGGAAGTGTAGCGTCTATCAGCTCCCTTGTTATGTGTTCTGTTGGGAATGATTCATTCACCTCATGCTCCATATCGTAGCTTGGTGTGGTTGCTCCCAACTGTAAGGTCGCCGTATATTCCTTTGTATGTGTCTGCAAGGTTTCAATCTGTTTTGTCATCTTACCCGTAGCAAGGATGAGTACTCCTGTAGCCAAAGGGTCTAAAGTACCTGCATGACCAATCTTTACTTTTCCGTCATTCGCCTGTGTACAAAGGTAGCGTACGTGCGCTAATGCCTTGAAGCTGGTGATTCCGTAGGGCTTGTCGATAGGGATGATTACTCCTTCTTTGAAGTTCATTAGGACAATAAATATATAAGATTAGTCAACCATATTCAGTGGAATATCACAGAGCAGCATTATAATAATGATAACACCAACGATGATACGATACCAACCGAACCACTTGAAACCATACTTTGCGAGGAAGTTAACGAACCATTTCATAGCTAACAAGGCAACGATGAATGATACAACACAGCCTACAACGAGCATTATAAGGTTATGAGCAGATGCCCAGGAACTGTCACCTTTTAATAAGTCAAGCAGGTCAAGCATCGTTGCACCAGCCATAGTAGGTACTGCAAGGAAGAATGAGAACTCTGCTGCACGCTTACGTGTCAGTCCGTTTGCCATACCACCAACGATAGTTGCCATAGATCGGCTTGTGCCAGGGATAACCGATAGGCACTGGAAAAGACCAATGCTAAAGGCACGCTTTTCTGTTACTTGATTCTCTTCTTTTCCCTTATTGAACAATTTATCACAATAAAGCATGAAGATGCCACCCACAACGAGCATTATTGCTACAACCCAAACTGAGTCGAGCAGCCAGTCAAGTAAACCACTTTTCTTAGCTGCTAAGCCAATGATAACAGCTGGTAGGACACCAATGAACAATAACCAGTAGAAGCGGATTGGATGAATAATCTTCTTGAAAGTACAAGTTTCATCAGCAGGTACAGGTGTATGGTCGATCTGGAAAAAGCGCTTCCAATATAAGCATACGACAGAGAGGATAGCACCAAACTGGATGATGAAGGTAAAGGCATGTACAAACTCGTCACCTGATGGTACACCTAAAAGATTTTGTGTAATAATCATGTGACCCGTAGATGACACAGGAAGGAACTCCGTCAGTCCTTCGACAATGGAGATAATAATCGTTTGTAAAAGTGTCATTATTCCTCCACTTCTTTAGTTTCTTTCGGCTGATAGAGGATAGCACCAATGATAGAGATAAAACCAATAAAGGTAACAATCGGCGCTACCTTGATGTGACGGGCACTGAAGATGTCTGGATCAAATACGGTTTCAGTAGATGCTCCACCACTCATAAGGATAAAGCCGAGAATAACAACGGCTACACCTATAGCCAACAAAATAAAGTTGGTCTTACCAAAAGCTAAATTTCTTTTGTCCATATTCTATTTTTGAAGAGTTCAAGGGGCTGAGATTGAGAAGTTAAAAAGATTAGTTGAAATAATGAGTTTTTCTCTTTTCCATCTATTAAGAAGCTTTTACTCTCTTATCTTTTCCCCTTTTTACGGTTCCTTTTAAATCTTATATAAGTCACCTGCCTTCATGCGCAGGAACTTGTTTACTGACAACCATGCGCAGAAGGTTGCAATAATCACACCAAAAGCTAACATTACGATTGCTGTGATAATCAATGCATCCCATGACAATAATTTCGTAATCTCTGGTTCCTTTTCATAGAGGAGACATATTCCTATACCCAAGACTGCAATAGCCAATAGGGCTGAAACTAATCCTTCTAATACTGCACGGCGCAAGAATGGTGCACGGATAAAACTCCATGAACCACCAACAAGTTTCATCGTGTGGATTGAGAAACGATGTGCATAGATACTCAATCGGATAGTGTTGTTAATCAGAGAGAATGAGATGATAGTGAGCAATACCGCAATAACCAATAACACCAAACTAATCTTACCCAATGTTTGGTTTACACTTTCTACCAAACTCTGTGGATAAGTGATGTCACTCACACCACGATAGGTACGCAATTGCTGAACAATATTGCGGATAGAGTCATTGTTAGCATAGTTAGCCTTCAACTGTACTTCTATCTCACCCGTAAACGGATTCTCACCTGCAAATTCGGCAGGGTTGGCACCTAATTCTTTAGTTCCATCCTTCAACGCCTGCTCTTTGCTGATAAAGTTCAAGCTATTGATATAATGCAAGGTGCGAATACGCTCGCAGAGAGCAGTACTCTCTTCCGTATTCATATCGGGTTGGAGAATCATTGTGATAGTCAGATTCTCCTTTACATAAGAACTAAGATTGCGACTGGTAAAACCTGTAAGTACAACTATACCAATCAGCATCAGTACCATAGCTGTACTGATACATAGTGTGACAACCTGCAGACTATGACGACTGCGGGCTTTGTTTCTTTTTTTTGCCATTTCTTTAATAAGGTATAATACACCAAAGTTGTTGCAAAGATACAGCAAAATAAGGTAATGACAAAAGAAATTATATTTTATTTAGAGATAATAGATGAAACTTTTGCACACGCTACTGTGGAAGGGTGGAAGAGAGCGGTTTGATTAAAAGAAATTCTTCCGAACAATGCAGTGGTTGGGCGACTCTAACAGAAGAGAGACTATTCCGTAAACTACGAAAATAGTTTTATTTTTATTTGCTGTCATAATTAACATTTCATGTAATTCTACTGTTAGTTAGTGACTTAGGTGATGATATACGATGACAGATATGACAGCAAATTCAAAACTCCCTTGAAAAGGATGTTTCCGCTTGCTACTTTTTCGAGTGCGGTAGGACAAGTGGGTAAGACATGTTTTTCAGTTTCTCTTAAGAATAAGCAGAATGATAAAAGATACTTAAATTATGAAGGACTGTGGTAGCTCTTTGATTCGATTTCACCTGCCATTCACATCATACGGGACGAACCTCGATACATGCTGTGTGGGCTGTCCGCATGCTATGTTTTAAGTATTGAAACGTTGGAAGAAGATGGAGTGGGAAGGAGGTTAAAGGTTTTGTTTTAAGTGCCAACAAGCTTGCGTTTGTAAATCTTTTTCCTGTCTCTCCAAAACAATACTTGCCCTTCAAGGTTTAAGAAGACGCCTAATTACGTTCAAGAACATGCCCTTCTTGCCTCTTGAAGACGCCCTTCTTGCCCCTAATTAGGCCTCTTCTTGAAACGAGTTCATAACCATTTGATATGTTGTTGATTACAAAGATGCTTGTAGGGGAGCCTTCATGGTTTTTAAGACAAATATATAGAAGGTAGAAGTAAAGAATTTTTCGTATCATAGAAAGCTGTGAAGAGGCTATCTTTTGTCTGTGTTATGGCTGTTATCCGTTGGTAAGGTTTGGTGTAAATCAAAGACTTTAATTGCAATATTTCTCAATATTAGGCATGTAAATAGAACTCGATATATAACTTTCGGGGGATGAAAGACTAACAAATAGTATAAGGTATTGCAATAAAATCATGTGAAATACGTTTAACAGATATAATTTTTAACAAAATAAAATACGAAACCTATGAAACGAATAGCAGTTCTAATCGTGTTAGTTACATCAACTTTAGTATCAATGGCACAGAACAAGCCGGGTACATGGTCAGTGATACCACATGTAGGAGTATCAATTTCTTCTTTGTTAGGTGGGTCTGGTATTTACGAAGTGGTCGATAACATGATAGTAGAGGTTAAACCTCATGCATTGTTAGGGTTTGTTGGAGGTGCTGATGTGATGTATCAGGCTTCTGATGCCGTAGGTCTTTCTGCTGGCTTATCATTTGTTCAAGCAGGCTGTAAATTGGAGGATTATACTGATGAACACACTACAGTTTATGATCGTTACTTGCGAATAAATTATGTGAGTATGCCGATTTTAGTTCATAATAAGTTGTTGCCAGGTCTTTCTGTTAAGGTTGGTATAGAACCAACCTGCCTGTTTAATGCTAATAATCATGAAGTACAACAGTCGTATGAAGTAGACAAGGAGGGTAAAAAGTCTAATTTCCATGAGGATGAGTTTACTATCGATATGAAGAATGGTATGCGTAAGTTTGGTCTTTCAATACCAGTTGGTGTAAGCTATGAGTACGAAAATGTTGTGTTAGGAGCATTATATCATGTGGGAGTCTTTAATATTTACAAGAAAGGCGACTCTTCTCGTAACAGCGTATTTGAGGTGTCTGTAGGCTATAAATTAAATCTTTAAGACAACGCTAAGGAGTATTCTTGGTTATTCAAGAAATACGATAACCATTGTATGTAAGAGTTAGTTGTCTTTCATTTCTGGATGAAGTGGAAGACAACTAATTATATGGGTAAATTGCTTATAGGGATTAAGATTTTTAGTAAATAGGGCTGTAAATTGAAAAAAATACTGTAAGTTTGCACATTATATTAAGTATGATGAAACGAAACTTTTTAATCACATTATTTTTAATGATATGCTTGGGCGCTGTTGCTCAAGTGAGTCATCCTGTCTCTGTTCGTAGCGATGAACGGCCATCAATGGATAAGATACAAGCGTATGTTGACTCGTTGAACGCATTAAAAGACAGTGTTTTTACGTCTAAAAAGCCTAAGATTCGTCGTGAACAGAGACTGCGTAGGAATGATATGCGATTGTTCCTACCACTGACCTATTACGGTAATGTTGCAGAGAAATTGTTCACACGAGATAGAAATGATAACCCTATTTTGTCAGAGTTGATGCACCTTTATCTGACACGCCCTGACCTTGTCAGAGGGACTGATAGGATGGTACAGCAGCAGCAGACAAAGTTGGACGATATTAACGCACCAATCCATCATGACCCAATATTAGTTGAGAAGGTGCCAGAAACACCTGTTGAGCCAACGACAGTGCCAGTGGAGGTTATGGTAAAGCGACCTAATTTCTGGACGTTTAATGGTGATTATGCTTTACAATTCCTACAGAACTTCGTTTCTGGAAACTGGTATAGAGGTGGAGAAAGTAACTATTCAGCATTGGCTTCTTTGGTGATGCAGGCCAATTACAACAATAAACAGAAATTGAAATGGGAAAACCGCTTGGAACTGAAATACGGTTTACAGAGTAGTCGTTCAGACTCTTTGCATAGTTTCAAGAGTACAGAAGACTTGATACGTCTTACCTCAAAACTTGGCTTGCAGGCAACGAAGCGGTGGTACTATACGGTGCAGTTTATTGGTAATACACAATTTAGTCGTTCTTATCGGTCTAACGACCCAAAGGTATATTCAGCCTTCGCTGCTCCGTTGAACATAAACCTCTCTATCGGTATGGATTACTCGGTAGACTGGATGAACCATCGTTTGAAGGGTAACTTCCATTTAGCTCCCTTGGCTTATAACATGAAGTACACTCGCATGTTGGAGTTGACTCGCCGTTTAGGAATGGAAGATGGTCGTCATTTCTTGCACGATTTCGGTTCTGAGTTTACTGTAGATTTAGAATGGAAGATGATGGAGTCGCTGACTTGGAAGACCCGTCTGTATGGCTATTCTACGTATAAGCGCACAGAGTTAGAGTGGGAGAATACCTTTACCTTCCGCTTCAACCGATACATCTCAAGTCAAGTATTCATCTATCCTCGTTTTGACGATGGAGTACGTCGTGATGACCATTATGCCTTCTGGCAGTTGAAGGAATTTGCATCAATAGGATTTCAGTATAGTTTCTGATATAGCGATTGGGACAAAGAAGGGGTAGAAACCTGTAATAAGCTTTGTTGACAATACTCCTCTATGCGTCGAGAGAATACTCCTTTACGTATAGAGAAGGGGAAGGTAAAAGGACTGTTTGTGTTTAATAGGAAGGCATCTGTTCTATCTTAGAAGTCTCTTCTCCTTTCCGAGAAGGGGTGAGATGTCTTGTTATAGCTATTTTTCTTTTACTTTTTTTATGTCCAATTGGCTTTGATATCCAATATTTTTATGTACATTTGCATCGCAATCAATATTAATACCTTTTTTATGTAGAATCGTTGAGAGCGCATTTGTGAAGTAATCTAATTTGTTTAATAAGTTAATATCAAAAGTAATAACAATAAAGACTAATCAATGAAGTATCATCAACACATGTTTAGAACTTTAAGAAGCTTGCCTTCTTTGGTGTTTCTGACAGCTTTTATCTTGATGCTTTCGTGGAGTTCTCCTGCTTCTGCACAAGTCGCAGGAAAGAAGTTCTCGATTTCGTTTAAGGATAAAAGTGTTGCTCAGATCTTGGATTTCATTTCTACAAAGGGAGACTACAAGATTAATTACACGGATGATGTTAAGAACGATACGTTGCTTCTTACCATCTCGTTTGAGGATGTAGACGAACTGAGTGCTGTAGAAAACCTGTTGGCTCACTCATCTTTTGTCTATAATATTGACGGTAAGGTGATTGATGTGTTCAAGATGAAAAATGCTACACAGGGACAATACACCATTCATGGAACAGTAAAAGACAAGGACGGATTGGGCGTACCTTTTGCTATTGTACAGATTAAGGGAACGTCGAAAGGTGTTACTGCCGATGTAGATGGTAATTTCTCTATGCCTGTAGAAAAAGAGGAAGGAACTATCACTATCTCCAGTGTAGGCTATGACGCAAAGACACTAAAATACCATACTGGTAAGGCGATGAATGTTATCCTGACGTCATCTGCCGTTGCTATGGGTGAAGTTACGGTCGTTGCTTATGGTAAGAGGAATACACGTGAACAGGTGGGAGCCATTGCCTCTGTTAAAGTTGAAGATTTGCAGAAGGCACCAACAGCAAGTATTGAGAACCTCTTGCAGGGTCGTATGGCTGGTGTAGACGTGACTAACCTGTCTGGTTCACCTGGTGGTGGTGGCTCTCGCATCACGATTCGTGGCTTTAGCTCTCTCAATCAGAAGGGTATCAACGATGGTTCACCGCTTTACGTGATTGATGGTATACCAGTGTCAAGTAGTGCTGGGGATGCAACGGGCGGTATTAACCCACTGTCAGGACTTGACCCTTCAAGTATAGAGTCTGTGCAGGTGCTTAAAGATGCTGCTTCTGCGTCACTCTATGGTTCGCGAGCTGGTAATGGTGTTATCCTCATTACTACTAAGAAAGGTAAGTCGGGACGCTCGGAGGTAAGCTTCAATTTCTCACAATCTCTTTCTTGGTTGCCAAGTACACCAATGCAGACACTTGGTAAGGGCGAACGTGATATAGCTCTTCTTTTGGCTAAGAACCAGAGAGGTGCACACTATGATTATATTACAGATAAGCTGATTTATCCAGATTCTTATAAGGATTCATACGGCTGGGATGCTGATAATGATGGTGCCTACGACTACTTGTGGCGTAATGGTAGGGTGTTAGATCCAGATCGTCGACTACCAGGAATAGCACAAGACTCACTGAACACTTTCTATAACAACAGAACAAACTGGTGGAAATATGCCTTCCGTGTAGGTAGGGTGACCAAAGGTGACTTGTTGTTGGCTGGTGGTACAGATAATATAAGGTATATGGTTAATGCTGGTATCTACGATGAAACGGGTATTATGATTAGCTCTAATTTCCGTCGTTTCAGTTTGTTGAGTAATCTTGACTTTAACCTATCGACGAAGTTGAGTGCTTTCACACGTATCAACCTGACATACGCTACGCAGAAAGCTGGTTCGGATGGGGGACGTGTGCAAGGATTGACATTCGATCCGAAGCGTACGTCTACGCTCTTGCCTGGTAAGGGTAGTGTCGCAGAACAAGTGGCGTTAAGGCAGTTGAAGGATATTGATAAGACGAATTCAAATTATAATGTTCGTCTGAGTGTAGGCTTGAACTATAATATTATAAAAGGTCTGAAGTTCTCTTCTACCTACTCGCTTGACCATTATTTCACACGTGTCTACACGTTTACACCTGATTATCTGAAGTATGATAAGAAGTCGGAGGTACAGGCTTCTAATATTGCTATGACGAATATTCAGACTGAGAATATCCTTACTTATAACCTTGCATTGCCAAGCGAACATAAGTTGGAGCTGATGGCTGGTATGACTTATAACTATGACTTGCTGCAGAACCTAAGCGGTACAGCAAAGGGTGGCCCTACTAACTCTATTAAGTTTGCGGGTGAGGGATGGCCTTCTCTCTTCAACGATGGTGGAACTGTGAGGGCTGCACAAAGCTTCCTAACTAATCAGCAGGAGCAGTCATTGCTTAGTTTCTTGGGTCGTGCGGCATATAGCTATAAGAAACGTTACATGGCGGAGTTGTCTATCCGTGCGGATGGATCAAGTGTCTTCGGTAAGGATGTACGCTGGGGAACCTTCCCTTCTGTGGGTCTTGGCTGGGCATTCAGTGAGGAACATTTCATGAAGAAGTTCTGGTGGTTGAGCTTCGGTAAGCTTCGTGCTTCTTGGGGTAAGTCTGGTCAGAAGTTCCAAGAACCTTATTTGGCATTGGGCGTGATGGAGGAGAGTAATGTGTTTAATGGTTCGTTAGGTCTTATCCCGCAGTCTATGGCTAATAAGAAGTTGACTTGGGAGGAGAGTGACCAGTACGACCTCGGTCTTGACTTGCAGATGTTGGACTATCGTTTGAAACTCAAACTCGATTATTACTATAAGTATTCAAGTAAGTTGTTGATGCAGTCTTATCTGCCAGGTAATGTCTTCCTTGCTACAAGTATGTGGGACAATGCTTCTGCAATCTCTAACGAAGGTATTGAGTTCGAGGCTCAGTATGATGTTATCCGCAAGAAGAATTGGAACTGGAGCGTAGGCTTCAACCTTTCTCATAATAAGAACATGCTGCGTAAGACATACAATGGCGAAGACCTTAATGATAAAGTCTTAGGTCGTCCAGTCTATGGTATCTATACTTTCAAGGATGAGGGAATCGTTCAGAAGGAGGAAGATATCCCAATGTATCCTAATGCTTCTGGTAAGCAGATTCCACTTTACTTCCAATCAATCAATAATCCATTGCGTGTGGGTGGTAGGAAGATCAAGGACCAGAACTATGATGGTGTGATTGATGATAAGGACCTCTATTATGCTGGTAGTACTCTTCCTGCAGTCTACGGTGGTTTGAATAGCCACTTAGAGTGGAAGGGATTGAGCTTTGATGTACTCTTCAGCTATACCATCAGTCGTAAGGTGATGAATATGTATAAGAACAGTGCCTTCACCTTTACAAAGGACTTTGGCGTTATCATGAACTACTTCCACGCTAATGATTTCTGGACAACAAGCAATAGAGATGCGAAGTATCCATCACTTGAGTTCGCTGACAAGGATTATGTAGGGCAGTTTGACGGTAATGTAGACTCTAACATTGAGAACATTAGTTTCTTACGTCTCAAGCAGTTGGTGATTGGTTATCAGTTACCAAAGAACTGGTTGAAGGGCTCTTTCATCAAAGATGCTAATATATACCTTAGTGGAGAGAATCTGTTCTTGATTACTAATTATTCAGGAGTAGACCCTGAAGTTATCAATCCTTATTCTGGTAAGGATGATGGAACACAGTATCCATTGAATAGAAAGGTTACTTTGGGTCTTAACTTAAAATTCTAATAGACAATGAAGAAGATTATAATGCTCTCATTATGTGGTTGTCTTCTGTCCTCTTGCAGCCTTGATTTGCAGCCAGAGAACGGAATGACTTACAGCAACTCGTTTAATACAGAGAAAGAGCTGAACGCAACAACCACTTCTATTCTATATTATATCAATACTGTAGTAGGTAATAACTACGTCCTTTCAACAGCTGGCATTAAGGCTGACGAGATACTGGATGGCAAGCAGATGCGTGAGTGGAACCCACGAACAGTCATAGCAAGCGAGTATTCATGGAAGGGTCTTTATGACATTATCTTTGAGTCTAATCTGTTGCTTGATAATATAGATAAGACAAAAGGCTTGCCGGAAGAGCGTCGAAAGTACCATGTTGGACAGGCTGAGTTCGCTCTCGGATTGTCTTATTTCCTCTTGGCTCAGCGTTATGGGGAGGCTATCATCACTGAAAACTCCTCTGAGATAAAGCCTTACTCTTTGTCTTCACAAGCTGATGTACTCAACGCTGCGATAGAACATGCTAAGAAGGCATTGGATATTCTACCTACATGGGATAAGCTGACAGACTTGGATGGCGTTGCTATTACCAATCGTCAGACAGCCTCAAAGGGTACTGCTGCCGCCTTGCTCGCACAGATTTACGCATGGAAAGGTAGTGTGACTGAACTTTATAAGTTGAAGGGTAATGCACAGGAAGATTATCAGAAATCTATTGATTACTCTACACAACTTATCGAGGGACAGGTAGGTAACTATCAGCTTTGTTCTTCTCCAGAAGAACTCTGTACGTATCTGTCTAATGAGAAGACACCTAATCCTGAGGCAATCTTCAGTCTTTACTTTGATAAGACTCGCTCTGAGAATGTTGTCTCACCTAATGAGGTTGCGCAGAACTTTGTGAGCTGGCCTGTTAGAGAGGACCAGACGTTAGCTGATCTACCATCAAGTAGTACCTATCAGCTTTATACTTCAACAGTAGAAAGCTTGTTCCCAGATACTACTGACCAACGCCTACAAGCGTTCTTCTATCAGTGGGGTACACCACATGAGGTTGATGGGACGGATTATGCTATCATGTATAAGTTTAGAAAGGCAATATTGGATCCCGACCAGTATTCACCAAGTGGTAAAACCTACCGTACGGTAGATGCCGATTATGTCTATTGGCGTCTTGCAGATTTCTATCTTTTGAGAGCTGAATGCTATCAGAAGTTAGGTAACGAGGCAAAG
>ERZ772979.1474-NODE-1474-length-13416-cov-18.915276_pt1 | contig 13416 bp, 14 predicted proteins | sample MGYA00511130_ERZ772979 | MGnify/ENA primary metagenome ERZ772979 (study PRJEB29015, sample SAMEA2738103) | human oral metagenome | biome: human oral; feature: human-associated habitat; material: saliva | place: China | collected 2186 ... | reverse complement strand
AATAGGCTTCGGACGGGACTTCGACATTGCCCATGGTGTCGTGTTCGGTACGGGTGCTCATCACTACTCTCCTTAAAATCGAAATGGAAAAACAGAAAACGATATTGCCGCCTTCTTAATAAATAATTATAACTATCATTTTCATAATTTTGCAATTCCGATATAGGCCGGCAAACCATACCAACACCATGCCGCGCCGGACAATTCAATCCGCCCGACAGTTTATTAGTAATTTCACCGCAAACATGTTTTAATGCGCCCTCATCCAACGCACAAGGAGAAAACCGTGTCCCGCGCCCCCATCATCCACTCCCTGCTCGATACCGACCTTTACAAATTCACCATGCTGCAAGTCGTGCTGCACCAATTTCCGCAGGCGCACGGCGTATACGAATTCCGCTGCCGCAACAATGCGGACACCGTTTACCCTCTGGCGGAAATAAAAAGCGATTTGGAAGCCGAACTCGACGCGCTGTGCACACTAAAACTCACGCAGGACGAATTGGACTACCTGCGCGGCCTGCGTTTCATCAAAAGCGATTTTGTCGATTATCTCGAATTGTTCCAGCTCAAACGCCGCTTCGTAACGGTAACGACCGACGAGGCCGGCCGACTGCACATCCGTGTCGAAGGGCCGATGATACAGGCCATGTTCTTTGAAATTTACATCTTGGCCATCGTCAACGAACTCTACTTCCGCCGTTTGGAAACGCCCGAAGTGCTGGCCGAAGGCGAACGCCGCCTGCAAGAAAAGGCAGCCCGCCTGAAAATCTTTGCCGGCAGCCAAAATCCCGAAGACCCGCCGTTTCTCGTTTCCGACTTCGGTACCCGCCGCCGCTACAACCTTAAGTGGCAGGAACACGTCGTCCGCACCTTCCACCAGGCCGCACCCGAAGTCTTCCGCGGCACCAGCAACGTTTATCTGGCCAAAAAACTCGGCCTGACCCCCATCGGCACCATGGCGCACGAATTTTTGCAGGCCTTCCAAGCATTAGACGTACGCCTGCGCGATTTTCAGACGGCCGCACTCGAAGCCTGGGTACACGAATATCGCGGCGACTTGGGCATCGCGCTGACAGACGTGGTCGGCATGGACGCCTTCCTGCGCGATTTCGACCTCTACTTCGCCAAACTCTTCGACGGCCTGCGCCATGACAGCGGCGATCCCTACGAATGGGGCGACAAAGCCTATGCCCACTACAAAAATCTCAAAATCGACAGCCGCACCAAAATGCTCACCTTTTCAGACGGCCTCGACATCGAACGTTCATGGGCGTTGCACCAATATTTCAAAGACCGCTTCAAAACCAGCTTCGGCATCGGCACCAACCTCACCAACGACCTCGGCCACACGCCGCTGAACATTGTCTTGAAACTGGTGGAATGCAACGGCCAGTCCGTCGCCAAGCTGTCCGACAGCCCGGGCAAAACCATGACCGACAACGACACCTTCCTCGCCTACCTGCGCCAAACCTTCCAAATACCCGAACCGAAATAAACGGCAGACCGTCTGAAACCCATATTTCAGACGGCCTTTTATGGTCTGCAACATCATGAAAACCTATAAAATCAGCCCGAACCACCTTCGTTTCTTTCTTGATATTTCAACCATTTACGAAGCATACGGCTACGAAGGCTGCGACAGTGAATACACCGAATTGTGCAGTCTGAACTTTGCCAACCGCAACAGCGTTCGCCGCTGGGTAAACGAATACCTGCGCCCCCTGTTTCAAGAATACTCCCCCGCCCGCCAACTCCGTATCAAAGAAAGCTTCCGTTACGGCCTGAACTTCTGGTCGGACGAAACATTACGCCGTTGCGCAGACGACTGGCTGGACGGCACAAACGCAACCTCCGTACGCCAACGCTGCCAGGAAATCTGGAACGATCTGTTCGACGGTGAATACAGCGGCATCACAGATGCTGCCGCATACGAAACCATAGAAACCGAATCAAACGACCCCTTCAACAACTGGAACGGCAAAAAGCCCGTCGGCTGACCCGCCTGTCCAAACAGCAAACCCGACATGAAAGGACATTCAATGGACATCGGAAAAAACAACCGCGCCATACCGCACCCGCTGCTTAAAACCGCCGTGATAGCGACCGTACTCGCCCTCACTGCCTGCGGCACGCACAACCCGCCACAACGACAGCTACCCAGCTCGGCAAGAACAAAAGAGCGAATAGTACCGCAGGCTGCCAATAAAATGATGGTCATGCGCCATGCCGAATATGCATCTGACACGGGCCTGCTCAAACAAGAAGCCCTGAACATAAGGTCTATCGCCGATACCGAACGCTACCAAAAACAGCCCGACCAGCCCGTCAAAGCCGTTGCCCAAGAACCCGTTTCCACCTTCAGCATCGACGTCGATACCGGCAGCTATGCTAATGTACGCCGCTTTTTAAACAACGGCAGACTGCCGCCCAAAGACGCGGTCAGAATAGAGGAAATCGTCAATTATTTTCCGTACAACTACCCGTTGCCGACCGGCGGGTACCCCTTCGCCGTCCACACCCAAACCGTCGATTCGCCGTGGCAGCCCGAAGCCAAACTCATCAAAATCGGCATACAGACGCAAGACTTGGCGAAAAAGGAACTGCCGCCCGCCAATCTGGTCTTCTTAGTGGACATATCCGGCAGCATGAACAGCCCCGAAAAACTGCCCCTGGTGAAAAAAACCCTGCGCATCCTAACCGAACAGTTGCGCCCTCAAGACAAAGTTACCCTGATTACCTACGCATCAGGCGAAGAACTGGTCCTGCCGCCGACTTCGGGCCGCAATAAAGACGAAATCCTGCGCGCCATCAACAAACTGCAGGCAGGCGGTGCGACAGCGGGCGAATCCGCACTGAAAATGGCTTATGAGCAGGCGCAAAAAGCCTACGTTAAAAACGGCATCAACCGCATCCTGCTGGCTACCGACGGCGACTTCAACGTCGGCGTTTCCAGCACCGACGCCCTGAAATCCATGGTGGCGGAAAAACGCAAAAGCGGCATCTCGCTCACCACGCTGGGTTTCGGCACGGGCAATTACAACGAAGACATGATGGAGCAAATCGCCGATGCGGGCGACGGCAATTACAACTACATCGACAACGAAAAAGAAGCCAAAAAAGTCCTGCAGCACCAACTGACCTCCACCCTCGCCACCGTGGCGCAGGACGTGAAAATCCAAGTCGAATTCAACCCCGCCACGGTTAAGGAATACCGCCTGGTCGGCTACACCAACCGCACCCTGCGCAACGAAGACTTCAACAACGACAAAGTGGATGCCGGCGATATCGGCTCCGGCCACAGCGTAACCGCGATCTACGAAATCATCCCGCAGGGCAAACAAGGCTGGCTGAACGAATCGCGCTACCAAAAAGCCCCGGCGGCATCGGGCGGCAAAAACGAATACGCCTTTGTCAAAGTGCGCTACAAACTGCCCGGCCAAAGCACGAGCAAACTCATCGAACAGGCCGTTCCCGCCGTCAGCATCCCGCTGACCCAGGCCGATGCAAACACCCGCCTCGCGCTGGCCGCCGTATCTTACGCCCAAGCCCTGCGCGGCGGCGAATACAACGGCAAGCTGGATTGGGACGCCATCGAACGGATGGCCAAACAAGCCAAAGGCAAAGACCCCTTCGGCCTGCAGGAAGAGTTTGTCGAATTGGTGAAAATTGCCAAAAGCCTGAGCAGCAAACAGGCGCAGTGAGAATAAGGCAGAATCGGGAATCCTTACAAAGAGGCCGTCTGAAAACGCAAAACTGCATTTTCAGACGGCCTCTTTATGCCTTGTGTAACGGTTTTAAGGCTGTTTCGCCAAAACGGGCATCGTATTCTGCGTTGCCGACAAAGCCTGCTTTCTCTGTTCTTCGGCTTTCTCCTTCTCGCCTGTTTCATCAAACACTTTGGCTAAAGCCAGCCGTGCCTGAACGCTGTCGCGTGCGGAAATGCCCGCTTCCAGATACCCGCGTGCTTTGCCCCACAATTGCTTGCTGTAGGCCAACTGGCCGAGATACACGAGCAGGTCGGCATCCTGCGGGCTGTTTTGCAGCCAGCCTTCAGCGGCATCGATGGCTTTACGCTGTTCTTTGTCGTCCAAATAAGCCACGCTTTGGGCAAAAGGCGACAACAGTTCTGCCTGACGGTTTTGCGGATAATGCTTTTCCACCCACGAGGCGGCTGACGCATAAAGGCCGAGCTTTTCGTATTTTTCCGCTATCGCCGCACAAAGCGCGCCGGATTTTTGTTCCTCGGGAATACGCTTCAATGCGGCTTTCAGGCTGTCAGCATCCGTGGCCGACGCCAGCAGGCGGCGGTAGGCCCAATCGCGGTATTCGCCCGCTTCATGCGGATTGACGGCTTTTTGTTTTTGCAATTCGTCGGTTTTGTCCAACACTTCGGCCGCATCGCCGTGATCGAAGGCATAACGCAGTTGCAACCGCAACAGGCGGGTCAGCCGAGGATTGATTTTGGCGGCGGCGGCCAGGTTGCTCGAAGCTTCGGGGTAGTCGCGGCGGTTCAGCGCGCCTTCGGCAAGCAGCAGGTAACGCGAAAGCTGGTTGGCCTGCGGCAGAGCGGAAATTTCGTCCAGATAGCGGGCGCGCAGGGCTTCGTCGTTCATGTGGTCGGCGGCATGGGCGGCAATCATCAACGCCAAAGCGCGGCTCTCGCCGGCCTCTTTGTTTTTCAGCACTTTGGCCGCTTCCTGCTCGGCTTTTTGGTATTTGCCTTCGAAATAAGCCAAACCAGCGGCGTTCAGGTTGCTGCCGGCCTTGCGGCTTTTACGCGCGCTGCCGAAACGGCTCAAACGGGCGGGAATATTAAACAGTCCGCCCATCAGTTGAACCACGATATACAGCAGGACGACGAATAAAATCAGTGCCGGCACAAACAACATCAGGTCCAGCCGCGCCAGCGTGTTGCCGACGACGAAATACACGTTGCCGTTGAACAGTGTGGATGCGATCGACAAACCGACGGCGACGGCAAACAGGATGATAATCCACAACAGGCTTTTCATGCCGCACCGCCTTTCGCTTTGCCCGGCTCGGAAGCTTTATTTCCCGCGGGTTTGGCCGGCTTGGCGGCTTCGTTTGCTTTGGGTTCGGCGGGCTTCGCGGATTTAGCCGCTTCGGCGGGTTTGGCCGGCTCGGAAGCCGAATGCTCGGCAGGCTTGGCTGCTTTGTCAGCCTTGTTTTCGCCGTCCTGCCCTTTGGCTTCGGAGGCCGCTTTTTCAGCAGGCGCGGAGGCCGCCTGTGCCGCAGGGGCGGTATCGGAAGCGGCTTTTTCGGCCGGCGCGGAAGCCGGAACTTCGGCAGGTGCCACGGATTTCAGATCGGGCAGCCGGATGCTTTGCGTGCCGCGCACGGTATCCTGATAGTTGCGGACGGCGGCCAGGCTGGCTTTCAGGGATTCGTTCGATACCATCCTCATATCGAGCGATTTCAGTTCGGCCAGCTCTTTCAGCCATGCCTGAGTGGCTGGGGACTGGTTGTCGAAATATTGTTTCACCGTTGCTTCGGCGTTGTTCAAATCGCTCAGGAACACTTCACCGTTGTGCTGCATCAGGGCAATACGCGCGTCCAGCAGGCGCAGGCGGAGGTTTTCGCGCACGAAGTAGGCTTGTTCGGGAGCCAGCAGCATGGCGTCGCCGTTGTTCAGCTTGCGCACTTCAACCAAATTGCCCAGCCCGTGCAGGGTTTTGTTCCATGTGCGCTGCCACCAGGAGGCGTTCGGGTCTTCCTGCGGGGCGGCTTCGACCTGTCCGGGCTGCAGGGTGCTTTCCAACACCAGCGGCATGCCGGCAACGGCTGTTTCCAGACGGTCCAGACGCAGTGCCGTGCCGGAGATGTCCAGATACGGCTGGTTTTTCAAGGCCGCCAAATCGCTGCTGACGGCCTGTTTGATCGGCAGCAGGTCGGCCTGTTCGAAGCGGCTCAAACGGCTTTCGATATTTTCGAGCACGGCAACGGCCACCGGCACGTTGCCCGACAGCAAGAGCTGTTGGGCGGCCATGTTCAGTGTGGCTTCGGTTTCATCCACCAGCCAGTCGGCGCGGTTGCGCAACAGTTCCTGATAGGCGCGGTTGGCTGCTTCGATTTGTTCTTTATTGTCTCTTTGTCCGTCGGCAATCTGCAGCAAAGCGGCGGCAAGCTCGCTTTGCTTGCGGCTGTTTTCCTTCAGGATTTGGGCGTTTTCGCTTTCGCCTACCGCGGCCTGGTCGATTTTTTGGTTGAAGGCCGTTTCCTGGTTTTTCAATACGTTCTGCCCTTGGACGAACAGGAAGCCACCTGCGCCCAAGGCCAGCAGCGACAATACCAGTGCGCCGACGGCCAAACCTTTGCCGCCGGATTCGCGGATGATGACCGGCGCGGGAGCCTGTGGGGGCTCGGGCGTTTTTTCCGCTTCTGCACGCGGAGGGGGTGTTTTGCCGCCGGATGGGCTTTCAGACGGCCTGTCTTTCTGAAGGCCGTCTGAAACGGTGTTTTTCGGGTTTTCCATGTTTTCGCCGCCGTTGTTTACGGCCTGTTCGGTTTCTTGTCCGCTCATCGGTTTTGCTCCGCGTAACGATTTAAAATGTCAATGTCCAGCGCGGGAATCAGTTCTACCCGTGTCGCGCCGGCGGCACGGAGTGCCTCGGCCACGCGCTGATGGTGGGTGAAGTATAGCAAGGATTGCAGCTTTTGCGTGAACGGCGACGGTGCGGCGGCAAACAGCAGGCGCACGGATTCGGCCGAGGTAATCCACGCCGCATCGGGCGGTGCGGCGGAAAAATGCGTCCAATCGGGTTCGAGCGGCCGTCTGAAATACACTTCGGCGGTTTGGACGTTGAAGCCGCGCAGGGTAAGCTGATGTGCGAGAAATTCCCGTCCGCCGTGGCCTCTAACAATCAATACGGTTGCACCCTGCGGCAGGGTTTGCCACAACGGCAACCTCAAAACGGCTTCGCTGTCGTTGCCATCGTCGGGGAAACAGACCGGGGTACGGCTGTACGCCTGCAATGCGCGCGCGCTGCTGCCGCCGACGGCTATCTGCGGCGGGCTGCGGTCTGAAAATTCTAGGTGCGGCGCAGCCACGGCCACGGCCGAGGGGCTGACCCAAAACACGGCGGAGGCCGTCTGAAACTGCCCGGGCAGGCGGGCGAGTGCATCCGCGTCGGCTTCGATGGCAAACGGGCTGAATATGCTGCCCTGCCAGCCTGCGGCGGTACAGGTTTGCCGGTCGGCGACAGCTTGGGCGGCGGGTCGAACTATCAGGAGGGTAGGCATGGTCGGACGGATCAAACGGGATTGGGTTGGCGGGAACGGATACAAGGTTTTCAGACGGCCTTTAACCGGCTGTGCCGCACTGCCGAAAGCCGCTACGGCTTCCTTTTCCGGCAGCCGGGGCAGATAAGGCTGCCGTTTTGCAGTACGCGCATATATCGTTTTTTATTTTTCGCTATACGGGCCGGGGTTTTCCGTCTATCCGTTATTTACATATGCCGGCCGGCATTTGATATTTTCAGACGGCCTCCGATGTTTAGAGGCCGTCTGAAACGGCGGCAGGGCAAATTTTTTATTGCTGTTCCGCCAAAACGGCCGCTATCAGTTCTTCCGCACCGTCGTCGGCCAGGCGTTTGGCCACGGCACGGCCGAGTGCGTCGGCATAGGCGGCCGGGGCTTGGGCGGAGGCTTCGATGATGACGGAGCCGTCGGAATGGCCGACCAGTCCGTTGAGGGTCAGAAGGCCGTCTTCCATCACGCAATAAGCCGCCAGCGGTACTTGGCAGCTCCCGCCCAGCGCGCGTGCAAGGGCGCGTTCGGCGGTAACGCAGGCGGCGGTTTCTTCGTGGTTCAGCGGACGCAGGATGTCGGCAAGGTCGGTGCGTCGGGCGGCGATTTCGATGCCCAATGCGCCCTGCCCTGCCGCGGGCAGGCTGTCGGCCGGCGAGAGGATTTCGCGGATGCGGCCGTCCAAGCCTAGGCGTTGCAGGCCGGCGGCGGCAAGGATGACGGCATCGTAATCGCCGTTGTCGAGCTTGGACAGGCGGGTTTGGACGTTGCCGCGCAGGGGTTTGATGGTCAGGTGCGGGAACTTCGCCCGCAGTTGTGCTTCGCGGCGCAGGCTGGATGTGCCGACGATTGAGCCTTCGGGCATTTCTTCCAAACGCGCATATTGATTGGATACGAACGCGTCAAACGGGCTGGCGCGTTCGCCGATTGCCGCCAGTGCGAATCCTTCCGGCAATTCCATCGGCACGTCTTTGATGGAGTGGACGGCCAAATCGGCACGGCCGTCTTGCAGTGCCTGTTCGAGTTCTTTGATAAACAGGCCTTTGCCGCCGATTTTCGACAATGTGCGGTCGAGGATTTGGTCGCCGCGCGTCGTCATGCCCAGAATTTCCACTTCGCAGTCGGGATACAGGGCTTTCAGACGGCCTTTGATGTGTTCGGCCTGCCACATCGCCAGCATGCTTTCCCTGCTGGCGATAACCAGTTTTTTCGGTGTGTTCATCGGTTTTCCTTAAATGGGATGTGCGGGCCGTCTGAAAACAAACGGGCTTTTCAGACGGCCGGAGGGGATGCTTCAGGCGGTTTCGACGTACAGCGAGATTTTCGGCGTGTACAGCATGTCGAGGGTGGGCTGATTAATCAAATCGGACAGGGTGAATTTGTCGAGGTGCGCGAGAAACGCCCGTCCGGCATCGTTCAATATATTGCTGAGTCGGCAGCAGGAAGTCAGCAGGCAGTGGTTGTCCGCGCCCATGCATTCCACCAGTTTCATCGGCTCTATGTGGCGCACCACGTCGCCGATAACGATGCCTTCCGCCGAACGGCTCAAACGCAGGCCGCCGCCCTTGCCGCGCACGCTGTCTAAAAAACCGCCTTTTACCAAGGCGGTGGCCACTTTCATCAGGTGGCTTCTGGAAATGCCGTAAACTTCAGCGATGGTCGCGATATTGACCAGTTCTTCGCTGTTGGCGGCCGCATAGGCCAAAACGCGTAGAGCGTAGTCGGTTTGTTGGGTTAGGTACATATTGCAAGCGTGGTGTTAAAGTTTCATAATATCTGCAACATTATACACAAACGACACGCCACCACTAAGACAAAAAACCATGAAACGACACCCCATACTGGTCCCCCTGTCGCATGAGCATCATCACACACTCGCCCTATGCGCCCGCATCCTGCGTCATCCCGAACTCAACCATTCGGCCGACATCAACGAACACTACGTCGGCCTGATGCCCCATTTCGAACACGAAGAAACCATGTTCGCCCCGTTGTGGCACGACTTGAACCGCGACGACCTGCGCGCCCGTTTTGAAAACGAACACGCCGTGCTGCGCGCCATGCACGCCGCGCCGGAATACGACAATCCGTTATGGAACGTCGAGTTCGCCACCCTGCTGCGCGACCATGCCCGCTTTGAAGAACGCGAGCTGTTTCCCGCCATCGAAAAACTGCTGCCGCCCGTCGGCTGAGTGCGGAAAATCTCTGAGAAACCGTTTCGGAGGTTTTCAGACGGCCTCAACACTTCCCGTACGGCCTTTACACATTTATTTTAAAACGGCAGACAGGCCGTCTGAAAAAGCGCATTTGTTTTTTCAGACGGCCTGTTTGTTTGGAACCGCAAGCCGGTTGCGGCCGGCATGTCGCACGAAATCCCCGCTTATTTTGCCTGCCGCCGCTGCGCCATGTTTTTTCCGATTGCGGCCAGTTTGTCGGCCGGAATGCTTTCCTTGCCCAATTCGAACAAGCCTTCTTCCAAAGCCAGATGCACGGCATAGCCGTCCGTAAAGCGTTTGAACGCGGCCGCGTCCGGCCGGTAGTGTTCATCGGCGGCAATTTTTTCAAATTCCGCCGCCACCGCCGCCCAATTGTCGTGCAGCAATCCGTGCTGGCGCAGCAGTTCGTCCACATCGGCCTTTGCCTGCGGCGCGTATTGCAGCAGCAGCGGGAAATAGTCTTCCTCTTCGTCCTGATGGTGCAGCGGCGCGGCGACGTTGAAATATTGGCCGATCTGCCGCACGGCCTGCAACACAATGTCGTTGCGGCCGTGTTCGGCGATATAGCCGTCCAACATGCCGACCTGTTCACAAAAACGGCGTACTTTGCCGTGGCAGGCGTACAGCATTTCTATCGGTTCGGCAAAGGTAACGCTACGCGTATCAAATAAATTCATTGCAGCCTCTTTTCGGAAGGCCGTCTGAAAAGTCATCAATCAGTTTCAGACGGCCTGTATGGTTTGTGTAAATCGGGCAGTATAGTGCCAAGCCTGCGGTGCAACAAGGCGTTGCAAACGGAAAAACGGCCTGCACGAGGCAGGCCGTCTGAAAAAACAATACGGCTTATTTCAACGTTACATTGCCCAGCATTTGGGAAGAGTGCGCCGGGAACGAGCAGTAAAACTCGTATTTGCCGCCGTCGGCAAATTTGCTTGTATCGATGGTTACGCTGGTTTCTTCGCCGCCACCGATCAATGCGGTATGCGCTACCACGCGGGCATCACCTGCTTTCACATAAGCGGCATCCACGCCTGCGGACGCACCGTCGGCTAATACGCCTTTGGTGTCTTCGGCTTTGGAAATCACGATGTTGTGACCCATTGCGCTTTTCGGCATTTTGCCGGTGTGTTTCAAGGTTACTTTGAATTCTTTACAGTTGGTTTTGTCGATAACCAGCTCTTTGGTGTTGAAATTCATTGCATCGTCAGACTCCACCACGGCTTCGCAGGCACCGGCGGCAGGAGTTGCAGCCGTATCGGATGCGGCAGTTGAGGCCGGTGAAGCGGGAGCTTCAGGCGGGGGAACTTCGGATGACTGGGAAGCAGAGGGTTCTGCAGAAGCAGCTGCAGGCGGCGTGGATGCGGCAGGTTCTGCCGGTTTGCCTTGGTCACCGCATGCGCTCAATGCCAAGGCTGCGGCGGAAATCAATGCCAGATATGTTTTCATATTTATCTCCTGAGGTGTTGCGGGTATGGGAAAGGCAAAACATATTCATTGCAAGGCAGCCGTTAAACTCCCTGCCCGAATATGCGTTACTTATAGAAATTTACCATAAAACCAGTCTAAAAGATAATTATTTTTGCCTCTTCTTAACCAAATTTTTCAAGGCGGCGGCCAGCTTCGGATGGTGTTGCAGCCTTTCCGCGCTTTGACGGAAACTTTCCAAAGCGGCGGGACTGAGCTCCAATTTGTTGATTTTTTGAGGAGGCGGTGTTTTCGGCACGGTTTTGACCTTGATATCGCGGATCAGGCCGGTATGCCTTTGCAAGCGCGGCAGCAGGCTGGGCGCAAGCATTTTGGCGCGGGACGCGGCCATGCCGTTGGCCGCCAACAACACCAGGCAGCCTTCGCTGATGCAGGCCGTCTGAATATACGGGTGCAGGTTGGCCGGCAATTCTTGTTTGACTAGGCGGTCTATCTGCTGCCAGGCTTGCGCGCTTTGCAGCAGGAATTTCAGCTGCGCCGAGGCATCGGGATGGTCGCCCCGCCCGCTGCGTTTCCCTATTTTTTCCAAATCCATTTTTTCAGACGGCCTTTCGTATGTATAGTGGATTAACTTTAAATCAGGACAAGGCGACGAAGCCGCAGACAGTACAGATAGTACGGCAAGGCGAGGCAACGCCGTACTGGTTTAAAGTTAATCCACTATATTTATCCTACCCTGTCTTTTAACTCTGCACCCAGTTTCCGCAAACGCTGCAATACTTCGTCCCATGCTTTGTCCAAATCGCGGCACGCCTCGCCTTCCGCCTTGATGCCGAACTCGATATGCGGTTTGACCACCGTTCCGTCTGCATTGTGCCAGCCGACGCTGGGCAGGCTGTAAGAGCGCACGCCGGAGTAGGTGCGTTCGACGTATTCCATAATCGGGACAACGCGCGATTCGGGCTGACCGAATATATACACGCTGCGGCTGCCGCGTTCGGTTTGGTTGAAGCGGTCGGCGTAATAAGTATCCAAAACCCATTCCGCCATCGGGTGCGCCATCACGGGGAAGCCGGGGAAGAAATAATGTTCGCGGATGGAAAATCCGGCGATGTTGTTGAACGGGTTGGGCACAAGCTCTGCGCCTGCGGGAAAATCCGCCATTTTCAGGCGCTGGGCGTGTTCTGGAGCGTCAAGCGGCTCGCCGCGTTTCAGGGTAACGGCTTCGATGAACTTGGCAGCTTCGGGATGGCGGACGACGGGCAAATCCAAAGCGGTGGCAGCAGCTTGGCGGGTATGGTCGTCGGGCGTGGAGCCGATGCCGCCGGTAACGAAAGTCGGCAGGCCGTCTGAAAAGCTGCGGCGCAGTTGTTTGACCAACAAATCGGGTTCGTCGGGCAGATATTGCACCTGATTGAGCTTCAGTCCGCGCGATTCCAACAGGGATTTGAAAAAGGCGAAATGCTTGTCTTGGCGGCTGCCGTGCAGGATTTCGTCGCCGATGATGATGAGGTTGAACAAATGCTGTCGATCTTTCATAATCTTTCCTTCTGCCTAAAGGCTATTCATGATTTCCCATGATTACTGTTCCAATATTGCTTATTAGGTGCAACGGATAGGAGAGACTCATGTCTGTAATCGGCATTGTTGCGTTTTTCATGTTCATTATCAGCCTTTTTGTGTATGCTTTTGTGCTGATTGTTCAGTATTTGATTATTCGCCGTAAAATTCATCAAGACAAACGTGCAATCAATTTTCGCGCCAAATATGCTACGCTTTCCACATTTTTTATACAATGGGTTGTTCTGAACGCATTCAGCTTCTTACCTGCAAACCGTATGATTTTTTCACTGGCAGTCTTTACGGATATTTTACTTGGTTTTTTGTGGTTGTTTTTTGTTGCAACCAATGCAGATGAAATGTGGCGTTTGACTGGGCAAAAAGGCTACTTGTTGTGGCCTTTGGCAGCTGCTTCGGTTTGGGCAGCATGCTTCATTGTATTCAGCTTCGGATAGCGTCTCAATAATTGCGGACAAATGCCGTCTGAAAACCTGAATGCTTTTTCAGACGGCATCAAACTAGATTATCTCATCTATTTATAAGATAATAAGTTCAAATCATGTGCAGAGCGGTTTGCCTCGTTCTGCTTTTATTTTTAGTCCGAAGGATTCCCCCATGAGCCAAAACAATACTATCCTGCAACACCTCCCCGTCGGTCAAAAAGTCGGCATCGCCTTCTCCGGCGGTCTTGATACCTCTGCCGCGCTGTTGTGGATGAAACTCAAAGGCGCGCTGCCTTATGCCTATACTGCCAACCTCGGCCAGCCCGACGAAGACGACTACAACGCCATTCCCAAAAAAGCGATGGAATACGGTGCGGAAAACGCCCGCCTGATTGACTGCCGCACGCAGTTGGCACACGAAGGCATCGCCGCCATCCAATGCGGCGCGTTCCACGTTTCCACCGGCGGCATCGCCTACTTCAACACCACGCCTTTGGGCCGCG
>ERZ772979.1470-NODE-1470-length-13432-cov-3.564327_pt1 | contig 13432 bp, 8 predicted proteins | sample MGYA00511130_ERZ772979 | MGnify/ENA primary metagenome ERZ772979 (study PRJEB29015, sample SAMEA2738103) | human oral metagenome | biome: human oral; feature: human-associated habitat; material: saliva | place: China | collected 2186 ... | reverse complement strand
CTCAAGCTCAGTAAGGTTAGAAAAAGAAGTATATATCGACGGAAAAGCATAGAAAGTGAAATACTTGAATTATCTTACTATAATCATTTTTTGCACCATCACATCCCCTCCTGCTTCTAAGATAATCAGGTATTGTCCTGCAGAAATTCTACCATCTGTAATAGGTATATTGAAGATAGTACCTTCAGGTTGTTGAATAGGAGAGATAACCTCTCTACCTAAAATATCCATCCCATATATCTTTATCGTAGAAGGTTTCTTAAGTTTTACCTCTATACGGAAAGTTCCATTATTTGGGTTATCTACAATTCTAAAATCATCAATAAGTACGTCTTTAGGAGCATTTTCACGACCAATACCTAACCTATCTTTTTCGACCCAAAGTGTCTTGTATAAGATTTTTTCACAACCATCTAAAAATCCTTTTAGACCTATAGTATAGGTGCCTTCATTAGGGAAACGCACTTCAGCATCCCCATTCTCTTCTTTAATAAGAGTTACTTCCGTAGGCAATATCCATTGAGAGGTAATATTGTGAGATAAATTTACCAATTTTACTGTATAGTTGTAATATGTATTGGTAGCTGCCAAAAAGTCTACTGTTAAAATCTTATCACTCTGCAGTACCCTAAAAGTAGTTGTATCTTTACAGCCTTTTTCATTGGTAATTTCTACTTTATACTCACCTTGTGCAGATATGGTAAAGGAAGGTTCAGTGCTAAGAAGACTACCTGTACCATCTGTCCATCGGAAAGTAGCTGAAGGGAAGTCTGCACTTAGGTCAAAAGAACGAGTATCTCCTTGACAAATAGTAATCTGAGAAGGAATATTAATAACAGTTTTCTCAGGTTGTGATACTTCATAGAGTTGTTCTACAGTAGGACAATCACTCTGATCACGAAATATAGCTTTGTATCGTCCAGCCTTTAACCCATAGATAGTTTTACCATTATTAGTGATATGTTCTGAAATAGAATTTCCTTCAACATCATACCACGAAACAGTTACAGCTCCTTTCCCTCCTGAGAGTGTAAGGACTATCTTACCATCATTTCCTCCATGACAAGTTATGGGAGTGATTGTTGCATTATCTACTACCACTTCTTCAGGATAAGAGAGTACTACTTTTTCTTGTATAGAACAACCACGACTATCACTTACGGTTACAAAATACTTTCCAGCAGTCAGTCCTGTGATATGGGCACCTGTATGACCTGTATTCCAAAGGTATGTATAAGGAGGTGTCCCTCCAGAGGCTATAGCAGTTGCCTTTCCATCATTAGGGGCACTACAAGTCATCTCTGACTTGGAAACGCTTAACCTAAGTACAGGTGGTTCTGTAAGTGTATAAGTAGCTGTTGCCTGATTCTCATTGACATCGGTAACAACTAATTGATAAGTACCTTTACCAAGCCCCCTGATAATAGGTGTATTGTTTCCTTGAAGAGGCTGAGAACTACCTATTTTTTTCCATTCATACTTTGTATAAGGAGGGACTCCACCCTCTACAGTAGCTCTTAACTCCCCATTGTTATAAAGTTCATAATGATTATTAGGATCATTATTATTCTGATTACAACTGATAGGAGTGGCTGTAATAGTAGAGGTGAGTAGAGGAGGTTCAATCATGGTTATATCCTTCTTAAGAATACAACCATTATAATCTTGAATAATAAGAGTATAAGTACCTTTGTCTAAGTTATCAAAAGTAGCATGAAACCTTCCAGAATGTTCTCTATAGGAATTATCAGGTACAATTGTTTGGGTTGGAGTTTGCAACAAAATAGTATACCCACCATCTACATTTCGTGGGGTGCCTCCTTCTATAATGGGCGATATACGTCCATCTCTTCGTCCATACCCTTTTATCTGTGAGATGTAATCTCCTTCATTGACAATAGTAATAGGTTTTTGAGGTTGTGTAATAGTTGCCACTAACGGAGCAACTTCTCCATTTTTTATGATCTGACAATTATTTTTATCCGTAATGGAAAGAGTATAAGTACCTGAAGCCAAATTAGGAATGGTGAAAATATTACCAGAAACGATTGTAGGATTTCCTCCATTCATTACATATTTGTAAGGAGGAGTCCCTCCAGATACTCTGACTTTTATTGCTCCTTTATTTTCTCCAAAACATTTATTATGCGTGAGAGTAGCGGTAGCTTCAAGAGGCTTAGGAACAGTTATGGTAAAAACACTTTTGTGTTGCGAATCGTCTGTATATAATTGAATATCAGATAATTGATTATTACTATTTATATAATAAAATTTCCCCACCATCTCTACCCTATAAGTAGTTGTTGCAGAGGGGCTAGAAAGCACTACATTTTCAATGCTTTCGTGTTGTAGAAAATACTCTGTTAGCTCTTCATTTCGCATGAAACCACTAGATATTATAGAGCGTGTTTGGAGGACATCTTCGTTATTTACTATACTAAAATTATTTAGAACTTCCCCTATATAATTTGCCCTATTATTGCGAAATTGGTTCAGATCACCACGTAGTTTTCGTCCTAATGTAATGGTTGCAGTAATAGTTCTTTGATCATTACACAAAGGAGGATTTATCTTAATACTAACAGAAGGAGCTGCTTGTGTAACGGTAAGAGGTAATACCTCAGAAGAAGAACATACAGAACCATTATCCTTGTCATAAGAGACTACTCTGAAATATATATGTTTGCCTATCATCTCTTCCGCCCTTGCTCTATCTCCTAAGACATCTTCTGCAGAGACCTCTATTTTTTGCTTTTGTTGAAATCTTGCAGGAAGAGGGCGCCAATTGTAAGGATTCTTTTCTGTAGCATATTCATAATGGTATAAATTATTATCAAACCCCTCTTTAGCTATAAGAGGTACTTTGACATCAATAGGAAGAAATCTAGCACTATTGTTACCAGAGGTTTTTAAAGTGTGAAGAGGAACTATTTTATACTTTATTGTAAGCCAATATTCAACTTCATATCCTGAACTGTAATTTTTTTTATCCTTAAAGTCGTGTATTTTTTCTTTTTCTTCTTTACAAAATATAATATCCTTATAGTTAGATGTTTTATCTGCGGTTGAAGTAAGTTTATGACAACTATTCCTATATCCTTTTAGAAAAACCCAAGTATGTCCAGCATCTTTTGCTGTTGCTCTAAAATTAATTTTAGAAGGTTTGTATGATAAAAAGGAACTATATTGAACTTTCTTCTCTTCATCTCCTCCTAGATTTTCTGAAATTTTAGATTGCCCGTCTACGAAAGTTTCAAAGGTTGCTTCACAATATTCTGTGGTGTATTCTACTTTCCAATCTAAATTGGTTGTCAAATAATAGTTATTGTTTTGTTTATCAATATTTCTTATTCCTAAAGGATAATCTTGTCCAAAAGTAGGATTAACAATCAAGATAAAGAAAAATATAATAGGTATCTTTTTATACATTGTATATGTTTTTTTGAGAAATTAGAAAAATATATTTACTTTTGCATTTATAAACTTAATAACATTATTTTTATTTCCTAATATAAGAAAAATAACTTTATTTTTTTGCTTTTTGTCTTTAATTGCTTGTTTAAAAAAAGACAATGATGATTCACCTATTGGTACTTGGAAACTCAACTCTATAATGATAAATCGTGCTCAACACATATTGTCAGAATGTGAGAAAGAAGAAAAGATTGTTTTTTATAGAGAAAACATTTTCTTCCTATGCTTATAAATTGGGTACTTGTGAAAAAGAGTTTATTGAAAATATCCCTTACGAAATTTCTAATAAAAAACTAAACTTTTCTATTTTAGGGAATAAATTTAGTTTTGTCTTTAGGGTTTTTCGAGATTCTATGACTATCACAGCTATTGAAAATAGGGATACCATAGTTAAACATTACTTTAAACAATATAACTAACTTTTTAAAAGCTCAAAAGTTTTTATAACCTCTGAGCTTTTTTATATGTTCAAATTAGTGCTTCTGATATATAAAATCTATTTTTTGGTCATTCCCTTTCCCATCCTTAACAAAGAAGGTAAGTGTTAATTTATCCCCTAAGACAGAAAATAAAAAAGTAGTCTTCCCCACTATAAGAGTATCATTTTTTATAGTGTAGCTACTTTTAGCTTCTTCTGTAAGACAACCTTTTTCTTTTGTTTCTGAAGTTGTAAAATGAGTTATAGTGCTTTCTGTAATAACAAAATGTTCCTTTTTGTCACATTCAGTAAGTCGATCACCTACTTCAGAAGTAGATACAAGGTACCATGTTCCAATTAATGCTTTTTTAGCATCATCTTGGGGCTTAGGATTTTCATCATTGCTTTTTCCACAAGCAGTGGCCAATAGAGTTAAGGCTGCAAAAGCCAAAGTTAAGATTTTTTTCATTGTACAATTTTTTTTAATTATTGATGTGGCAAAGATATGATGTTTTTGTGAGATATACAATAAATATCATATTTTTTATAATCATAATTATTCAAAAAATTTTTAATACGTTTTATTAGAGAAAAAAATCTAAAATAGCTTATATAGAATTATCTTAAATGATAGATTAAATCAATTTTAAAGGTATGAAAAGGATTGTTATAGGTGGAGAATGAAAATGGATAAGCTACATCTATTTTCCCATTACTAAAAACAAAGCCAGTCCCCAGAGAGAGAAACTTTCGATCCCCTTTATTTCTGTGTTGATAAAAAAAGCCTGAACGTAGAAAAAATGATTGGTTAAACTTATATTCTAAGCCTAATGCCCAATTTATCTCATGAAATTCCTCATAGAAACCATTAGGAGCGTCATAGAAGGAGCTCACTAAAGCATCTATAACATCTTTATTAGGCATACCTTGTTCATTAGGAGTAGGTACGAGGTATTTCTGAGCCTCTATCGAGAGTTCCCATTCATTATAGCTATCTGTTTGTAATAGAACCCCTGCACCTAATTTCAGTTGTGTAGGAAGATAAAAAGTCCTTCCTAAATCATCATATTTCACTTTTGTTCCTAGATTAGAAAGTTGAAATCCCCAAGTATATCGGTATAACAAGTTATTGATGAAATGTTCTTGTGAATAGAAATACCCCGCTATATCAAAGCCTAATGCTCGAGCAGTACTTTGACCCTGTGAAGGAAGGGAGAGTTGTGAGCTAAGAAAACGAGGACTAACGGACATTGCAAAGGATTGACTTAATTGTAAGCTATAAGAACCTTCCAATGAAAATTCAGTAGGTTTGAAAGTGCCTAACATATAGGATTGTTGTCCTATATCTTGGGTCAAATTTACCTCGCCAATACTAAAATATGAAAGATTTACTCCAAAAGCATCACGTTCTCTCTTTTTGTAAAAAGTAATCCCCCCTAAGAACACATCTCGTACGGCTCTATGGGTAAAAGGCATATAATTAATAGCTACAGCAGAAGAAGTGGGTAGAAAAATATATTTAGAGGCATTCACTCTCTGAGAAAAAACATCTGGAGCAGAGGCCACCCCAACTTCACCTTTCCCTGCTGAAATAGCATCAGAATTGAGTAGTAAGAATGAGAAAGCAGTGGAAATAGGTTTTTCTTCTTGACTAAAAATAGGTTCCTTTACAAATATAGAAACGCACAAGAGCCAAAATAATTGAAGTCCTTTCATTACTATAGTATTTCCGCAAAAATACATCAAAAATTTGAATTACACAATTTCTTTATAAAAAGTAAATATTTTTTTAGGCTTATTCAATGAAAAATACTACTTTTGTACCGCTTAAAATATGATACAATGCGTATAGTTTTGAAGATAGCAATTTGCTCTGCATTATGGTTTTGCTTTGCTTGTGAACAAGAGCAGAATATGCCTATTGAGGGGGATTTTAGTATTACAATGGTAGATGATAATTACAATGTCCCTGTACAAGCACGTATTATAAACAAAATCACAGGAGCTGATGCTTTTCAATGGGAGTTCCCCAATGGGAGTTACTCCTCTTCCACTGCTTTTTATCCCGAAGATATTCGTTATACTGAACCAGGAACTTATACTATTACAGCACATACCACTAATTTGGATGGTGAGGCTCGTACTTTTGAAAAATCATTTACAATTTATTCTGAGTTATCAGCTTTGTTCAGCTTTACCCAAGAGGGAAGTAATATAGCCCCTCTTACACTCTCTTTTAATAATCAAAGCGAAGGAGCAATTACTTATCAATGGTCATTTGAAGAAGGTTCGCCTTCCTATAGTTCTGAGAAAAATCCTACGGTAACATTTAAAAAAGGGGGGACTTTTAAGTTACGATTGGAAGCAAGCAACCACTCTCAACGCCAAGTAATGGAAAAAACAGTGATAGTACGTTCTCCTTTAGTTGCTGCTTTTGATATACATAATGAATACCCTCATAACATACAAGCTCCTGTACGCCTATTCTTGAAGAACCAGTCAATAAATGCCTTCTCTTATCACTGGCAAGTGAGTAATGGTACTTTTCAACAAGAGAGTACAGATGAAAATCCTTCTTTTATACTTCCTACTGAGGGAGTTTATGAAATAAAGCTAACAGCTAATAATGACAAACAAACCTTATCCGAAAAAAAGAATTTTACTGTAACAGGAGGCAATAATCTTATTACTTTTACAGATATAAAGTTAGGTATCAATACTAGCAAAGAAAAAGGTTGTTACTTCTCCTCTTTTTTAGGAAAAGTGCTAAAACCCAATGAAGTGACAACAGAGAATGGAAAGCTTATAGATTTTGTATATTTTGGACAAAGTCCTTCTTTTGCTTACAATGTATTTCTTTCACCTGATGAAGTTCAAACTATTGTTTTTGATCCAATTCCTCAGGCTACCAAAAGTTATTTTATTAACAAACAAGAAAATATAAGTCAACCAGTGTTCACATCAGTAGCTTTTGAGTCACTTTCTTCAGGAGCTACTCTCTCTTCTTTATCTATAAAAACTAACTCGAACAAGGCTCCTTTTAACAAAGAAAAAACAAATAGAATCGTCCTTTTTGAAACCACTAATGGAAGAAAAGGAGCTATTAAAATAAAAGATTATGTAACCAATGGTACAGAATCTTATATAGTGGTTGATATCAAAATGCAAAAAATCATTAACCAATGATAAGGATTTACTTACTTGTTTTCTTTGCATTATTTTCTCTACCTCTTTTGGCACAACAGGTAGATTTGGAAAATATAGATACCCAGCTGAAAGAAAAACTTAAGAAGAAACCCTTCTCTATCTCAGGGAATGCCTCTGTAAGTGGTGTGTATAACAAAGCTTCCGATAATCCTGCTAATGAACCTTTCTTATATTTCTTCAATGGTAATATCACTTTGGGTTTTTATGATTGGACAATGCCTATTAATTATCGATATACTAATCAAGGAGATGCCTTAGATTACCAAATTCCTTTTAAGTTCAATCGCCTAAGTCTACACCCTAAATACAAATGGATATTAGCTCATATAGGCGATGTAAGTATGAGTTTCTCTCCTTATACTTTTAATGGACTCCAATTTACAGGTGGAGGATTAGAACTTACTCCCGAAAAATACCCTCTGAAAGCTTCCTTTATGGTTGGACAACTTGCTAAAGCAACAGAGTATGATGGTCGTCCTCAAACTACTCCTACTTACGAACGTTGGGGCTATGGGACAAAACTAACCTATAAAAAAGATGATTTAGAAATAGGAGGGATTCTCTTTTTTTCTAATGATAAGCCCAATTCTCTATCGGTATTGATCCCTGATGAAAAGAAAATATATCCACTATCAAACCAAGTATATTCTGGATTTGCCAAATATAAACCTTTACATTTTGTGGAAGTATTTGGAGAATATGCTATAAGTCTTTTGGGGAATGTTCAAAGCCAAAAGCAAGATTTTACAGCTTACAATGCTGGTATTAACTTTATTTTTACTAAAGCAAGTGTAGGGGTACGCTATGAAAAGGTAGACCCTGATTACAAAACCTTGGGAGCATACTACTTTGTAAATGATATGGAGAATGTCACCCTTAATGGTTCTCTAAATTTATTTAATGACAATGTGTCTGTAGCTGCAAGTATAGGACGACAACACGACAATTTAAACCAACAGAAACCTAAACAATCCAATCAATGGGTAGGATCTGCAAACCTAAATGCTAAAATAACTCCCAAACTATCTCTTTCTGGAAGTTATAGTAATTTTACTATGTTCACTAACAAACTAATTAACCCTTTTGATAGGATCAACAACCCTCAACTCTATGAACAACCACAAGATTCTATTAACTACCGACAAGTATCACAGAATACTACTGCTAATATAAGTTATGCTATAAATGAAAATCAAAACCTTACCCTCTCCTATTCCTTCAATGATGTGGTGAACAAACAAAATAATATAGTGCGCAGAGGAGGAATCTCGCGTTTTCACAATGCTGGCGCTGCTTATGTGTTGCAATTTCCCGAGAGTAAACTAAGTCTATCTCCTTCGTTCAATTATACATATAGTATTGTTTCAAGAGAGAAAACACAGATGATGGGGCCTTCATTTACCATAAGTAAAGTGTTTTTTCAGGACAAACTCAATACAACCCTCTTAGGGAATTATAGTATTTCACAATCACCTACTTCTAAAGGGAATACTACCAATATACAATTAAATATAAACTTTCTCCCTTGGAAAAACCATCAGTTTTCCCTAAGTGCTCTACAATCTTTTCGCAATACAGAGAGCAATACGCAAAGTATTACTGGACAAAGTACTAATGTAAGCTTAGGTTATACTTATAATTTTGAAAAAATAGAATTGCCATTCCCTTCATTTAAATTCAAGAAGAAGAGTAAAACTCCTAAAGAGAAAAGACTCCATAAGGAGAAAAAACAAAAGATTGAAAAAACAAAAAGCGCCAATCCTTCGAAAGAAAAGATAAAGTCTGAAGTTTCTACAACCATTGAAACTACACCAACAACAGAAAAGCCAATAGGAAACAATCCTGAATTGTCAAATATTCAAGATTTGCATTTTATGGGAGAACTAAATGCTCAGATTACAGATATGCAACATCAGCTACAGGTCAGCGGAACTAAGAAAGAAATAAAGCGACTACAAGAAGAACAAAAACTACTTGTAGAAAAAGCTAAAAAGCGGCAACAAGATTATCGAGCTTTTGTATTCCGTTGCCTGAAGAATATGTATCATCAAGCCATGGAAAGTGATACGAAAATGAAAGAAAATGTCTTTTTCTATAAAGAAACTTACGATACTAAACCTACTGATAAAAATAAAGAACTCTTAGAAAAATCAAAAAATGCTTATTTGGCTCATCTTTGGATACTTAACGAATTAAAAGATATGACCATGGAGAAACTTATAAACGAAGAAGGACTTCTAAGTGAATTTGCCAAACAGCATAAAGAAAATATTTATAAAGTCCTTGCTGAAAAAATTTCTTCTCAGCAAAAAATAAACATTATTTCTGAATCATTGATAGATTTTTATCACAAGGCCTATCTTGACTCAGAATAGAAGAAGATTTTATAAAAACTGTATAATGAACGATGTCAAAAGGTACTGCCAAAGTGATATCCAAGGTTACTCCTACCTTATTGTAAATTGCTTGGACTTTCTCTACATGTATAGTAAGGTTCTCGGCAATAGGGACAAGGGTTACCTTTGCAGCTTTAGGGGAGAGGTGTACTAAGTTGAACCTCCTGTGATTTGGCACTTTTTACCTTGCTTGATCGTAGCTTGTACTTATTCAATATCTCAAAGAACTTGTTTTTAGTATATTGTTTGTGTAATGATTTTAGGAATAAAGATAGAGTTTTTTCTTTAAATAGACAATAGTTTTAGATATTTTCTGTACACAGACATCCGTTTCTATTCCTCTCTTTCAAAAATGTACAAATTATCTTTTATATCTTTGATATACAATTTATTACCACTTATATATAAGGGTTCGGTAGCCGCTAAGTGATTGCGAGTATTTTTTCTTTCTTCTTCAGGAATGAGTTCGTGTTCCCATACTAATTTTCTCGCTTTGTAATCAAAAATACCTATCCAACCGATACCCCAATGTTCCTTAGGTTTAGAACCTACAAATGTAAAATAATCTCCTTGTAGTAAAGGGTCAAATATAGATTTATATTGTCCCATATTGGGGTCTTCTTCTGAAAAGAAGTAACTCTCTTTCACTGTAAGTGTTTGAGTATCTATAACTGTCCAACCGTTTGAAGCGATAGAAAAAATATTTTTAGTAACTTCATCTAACTGAACGCCAAAGCAATCGGTATGGTATTGTACACATCCCGTTTCGATATCTAAGACAATTAAGCGGTATTGTTGCGTATAAACCCATAGATTCCCGTGTACAATACCTATCATTTTGTATATTCTATCTTCTTCATCAGGATAAGGAGAATCCCCTAAGGAAGCGATGGTAAATTGCCAAAGTGTTTCTATATCGGTATTGATACGTTTTATCTCTCCCTCAAAAATATCATACGCTATAATGATATTTTTTTCTACATATAGCTGATAGGGAATGCTTTCTTTTAAAATGAGCTTATTGGTCTCCAAATCAAGAAGGTTGGAATAATTTGTATATTCCTTTTTATCAAAATAGAACTTCTCAACCCATTTATCATTAGAAGGAGATAATAAATCAGCATTTTCAATAGTTTCTATGAGCATTCCTTCTTTCCATATTTTCAGACATCCTGCTCCATCTACTGTGAAGATTTTTTGACCTATTGCTATTATGTCTAATGGTACATTTTCTAAAGGTATAAAGACCTCATTAAAAAGTATTCCTTTAGTAGGTTCATATACTGAATACACCTCTGTTTTTGGGTCAAAAGCTTTTACTTTTTGGATTTCTTTTATTTTTTTAAACTTCATAAATTAAAATGTTACTTTAATACTTTCTTGAAATGAACTATATTTAGTAGAAGTTGATAATTTTTTAGTCTTTGCTAAGTCTTCTAATTCTTTAAATGATCTAATTCCCATATTTTTCCACAAAGATTTTTTAGCATCAAATACAGCTTCAGCATCTTTAGCTATAGCACTTTCAAGTCTTTTAATGATATCTTCTTTTGTAATACCTCTACCTCCTTGTTGGATAATATACAGCTGGTCAAAATTATCTATTTCTCTTAAATATGCTTTATATTGTCCTAAATCTTTAAACATATTGCCTACTTTAGAATAGTTTTTAGTATCTATGAAGATACTAATTTCTCTCTCTTGATTAAATTTATCCAAAGTTTTAGCCTGCCACTTGATATCAAACCTAAAATCACCTGCGTCATCTGCATAAGAAATAAGATCTTCTAATTCTAACTTTTGCAGGGTGCTATGGAATTTAGCAGGTAGGTAGGATTTGATATTTCGGATTACCTCTAAAGAGGTAGCACCTGCTTTAAACTTATCACCAGTTTCTAAAAGTTCGTTTAAGAAAGCTACTAATTGTCCTTCAGGAATCTCATCTATGTGCTCTGTAAATAGATGCTTAAGGTCGTCCACAAGGTCATCTATAGGTTTTACAGAATTTTCAGGCACTTTTTGATAGAGTTCTTCAAAACGTTTTGCAAAATCATCTACCTTATTGAACTTAGCGTTTAACTTCTTAATCAAGCTCACCAGACGGGCATCATTGGTTAAAAAGTCTTTTAACCTATCAACACCTTTGATATCACCTACAAAGCCTAATAAATTCCAGCCCTCTTCCTGCCCTTCTAATAACTTCTTTTCATTATCAGCAAGTTTCTCAAATTTCTTTGATGTCTTGAGCTGTCCTATTCTTCTTTTCCAATCTTGATAACTTTTGACGAGTTGAGTTCTTAAGTTTCCATTCTTCTGTAGAATATTTTTTGTAGCTTGTGGTAGGTTCTTTGCAAACTTATAACCTACTTGTCCGAGATTCTTGATCCCGATAGCTCCCATTGCAATATTATAAATATCGACAATTTCTCTTAACTCTTTATTATCACCATTTATTTCTTTAATTGTATTTGCTGTTATATTCCCCACAGCTCCTACAACTTCTACCAATGCCCAAACACGGGGTATCCAATGTACTTTGGTTGCTAAAGCAGTACCTCCACTGATTGCTATTGTTGCTATATCTAAGGTAGTGAAAACCCCTGTCTCTATATAATCATTGAGAATCTTATCATCATTATACTTTAAGAAAATAGCAGGTACTATATATACTTCATTCCCTAAATCATTCCCTTCCAATGCTGTTTGTATCAAAGGAACTTTGTTCTTATCTGGGATGATAATAAGTGGTGTTAATGGAGAAACTTCTCCTATAGGTTCTTCCTTATGAGTGGAAATTCGTCCCGGTCCTCTGATGTCAAAAGTATTATAAGTATCGGTATCATAAACATCATAAAGCTGAATCCTTCCCGTCGAAGCTATGTATTCTCCCTTATTCTTTTTTAAAGTATACTCAAAATGCCAAGAGGATTGCGTATCTTTACTATAAGTAATGGGGTTTAAGTTGAGTGTTCTTTTGACAAAATCATCTTCATTCTTACCCCATCTATCTTCAATAGAGGCTGGGTTATGGTTAAACATCCACACCAAAGCTCCTATAAAGTTAGTGTAGTTTTTCCCTCCACTATTTCCTCCTGATGAACCTATAAAAAAGTAGCTATCATCTATTTGATCAATAAGATGTCTTATTAAGTAGTTGTTATTAGCCTCTAAATGATTGAAAAAGTTGGCATAATCACTTTCAGAAAGAGCATTCATCAAACGCAAGATAGCCAATTCTGAAATGTTTTTCAACTTCTTTTGTGAAGCTATAAGGTCTATAAAGTATTGTTTCTTTTGATAAGATAGATTTCTCAAGGCTGACAGACAGCTATTATTTATAATGTCTACCGCTTTTTCAGGAGTTTTAATAGATTGATTTAATATTTTTGATGCTTCATCTATTTCTTCTTTAGAGCATTCTTCTCTATCTTTTTCTAATATATCTAATATGAAATTCTTTGTGCAAGATTCTTCTGCATTAAGAAGGTATTTAGTTTTCCATTTAGACGATTTTATTTCACCAATACCATCTGAAGGTTTATAATCTATCTCTGCAAACCGATATTTACAACCATCTATGACTTGATAAATATAGGTCTTGACAGATTCTTTAGCAGAGTTATACACAAGTTCTATAGCACTTGTTTCTGCTATACTTTTAGCGGTTGTAGTGTTTACAAAATCTGTCCAATCCCAAGAGTATGACTCGTTTTTAACACTATTACCAGCCTCATCATATAGTTCAATCTTATGAATATAATAATCTTTATCAATACCAAACTTAACTTTGTATCTCTCTTTAGCAGCTTTGACATAAGCTATAACCTTTCCATTGGGGGCAATACCTTTGTTATGCCCCTCAATAATATATTTATAGGAGATTTTTAAACCTTCTTTCTGTCCTTGGAAGGCATACAGTTTTACTTTAGGGTCGTTG
>ERZ772979.1469-NODE-1469-length-13437-cov-78.071738_pt1 | contig 13437 bp, 10 predicted proteins | sample MGYA00511130_ERZ772979 | MGnify/ENA primary metagenome ERZ772979 (study PRJEB29015, sample SAMEA2738103) | human oral metagenome | biome: human oral; feature: human-associated habitat; material: saliva | place: China | collected 2186 ... | reverse complement strand
ATCGACACCGGGGGCCGAGGGCCGGGGAGATGTAGCGCTGGTAGGCGACGATGGGGGCGGACACGAGCGCACCGAGGGCACGGCCCGCGACGCTCATCGTGCGTCCCACTTGCGCCAGGCTCGCGCCATGACGCGGTCGAGGTGTTCGCCGAGTTGCTGGGAGGGGACGCCGAGGGCCTTGCGTGAGGCTCGGATGACGATCCTGGTCCCGGATGGCAGATCCGCGATTCTCTCGCGCATGAGGTGTCGCAGCTGCCGCTTGACGCGGTTGCGTCCGTTGGCGCGCTTGATCTCCCGCTTGGGTACGACGAAACCGACGAGGCGGCTGTTGCGTTCCTCGTCGGCTCGGACGTGGACGACGACCAGCGGATCTCCTGCGCGCGCTCCGTGTCGGATCGCGGCGGTGAAGTCCGCTGGGTCAACCATGCGGTGCGCGCGTGGCAGCACCGGTGTGTCTCAGGCGGACAGCTTGGCGCGGCCCTTGCGACGGCGGGCTGCCAGAATGGCGCGGCCGGCGCGGGTAGACATGCGCAGACGGAAGCCGTGCGTCTTGGAGCGACGACGGTTGTTGGGCTGGAAGGTCCGCTTGGTGGTCACGGCAATTCTCCTCGGCGGGGAGTGGTTTCCCACTCGTTTTCGGTTGGGCTATCGGCCCACCTGGGCGCGGTAGCGGGGACACGCGCCCGAAATGGGCGCAAACAAGTTCCAAGACTAAGCGGATGGGCGCTGCTAGTCAACGCGGAGGGTTACTCACCGCGTCACACACAGTATCCACAGCTGTGCAAATCGCTGTTGAAGAATGTCGTCCACCGTTGTGGACGACGACGGTTATCCACAGGCTGTGTGTCATTTTGCTTTCCGCGGCCTGCCGCCGACCCACACTTGTAACTACAAAGGTGTGATTCTGTGATAGTTCTCCACAGGTTCATCCCCAGTCTGTGCATAAGCATGTGTGCGGGCTACACTGCTGGGATGTACGAGCATCACGCACATCACCAGCGTGTCGTGACCAAACTCACCGTTATATTGTCCGGAGGTTACCGTGGAGTCGGATTCCCTCACACGTGCGTGGGCTGCCGCCCTCGAAGCAGTCCCCACAGACGAGCTGGGTCCCGTCGCCACATCGATGCTGCGCTCGGCGCGCCCCCTCGGCGACATTGAGGGAACGATTCTCCTGGCCGTTCCCAACGGCTTCACGAAGCAGTGGATCGAAGATAAGGCTCAGTCCAAACTCACCGCTGCGCTCTCAGTTAACCTGGGGCGCACCGTGAGGATTGCCATCACGGTCGACCCCTCCCTCGAACTCGTCACCGCACAAGAGGAACAAGAAGAGCCGACCGCTCCCACAGCCGCCGCGCACGCCCCGGCCTCGTCCCCAAAGAAAAAAGAGGCCAGCTCACCCGCCCCCGTGGCGTCCACAGTGGACGTGGGACCCACGCACTTGAACCCGAAGTTTACCTTCGACACATTCGTTATCGGCCCCTCGAACCGTTTCGCGCACGCCGCTGCACTAGCGGCATCGGAAAGCCCGGGAACGGCGTTCAATCCCCTCTTTATCTACGGGGACTCCGGACTTGGCAAGACCCACCTTCTCCAGGCAATCGGACATAACGCACTGTCGATGATGCCTCACCTGAAGGTCCGCTACGTCAACTCCGAGGAATTCACGAACGAGTTCATCAACGCGATTCGCCTGAACAAGACAGACAACTCGCAGGTCGAAGCCTTCCATCGCCGCTACCGCGAACTCGACATACTCCTCATCGATGACATCCAATTCATCGGCAACAAGGAACAGACGGTTGAAGGTTTCTTCCACACCTTCAACGCGCTGCACAGCGCCAACAAGCAGATCGTTTTAACCTCAGACCTGCCTCCCGCCCAGCTCACAGGTTTCGAGGACCGCATGCGTTCACGCTTCTCCTCCGGCCTGCTCGTGGACGTTCAGCCGCCGGATCTGGAAACACGCATCGCGATCCTGCACAAGAAAGCTGACGCCGAGGGCCTCGAAGTAACCCCCGAGGTCTTCGAGTACGTCGCCTCACGCATTTCCTCCAACATCCGTGAGCTGGAGGGCGCGCTCGTGCGCATCGGCGCATGGGCCTCCCTCTATAAGGAACGTATCGACTTAAATCTCGCGCAGATGATGCTCAAGGACTTCGTATCTAACCCCGACGACAACGAGATCACCGTCAGCCTCATCATGAGCCAATGTGCCGTCTACTTCGGCGTGACCATCGAACAGATGGGTTCCTCCGAGCGTAGCCACAACGTGGTCGAAGCACGCCAGATCGCTATGTACCTGTGTCGCGAACTCACCGACCTGTCACTACCCAAGATTGGTCAGGCCTTCGGACGTGACCACACGACGGTCATGCACGCGAACAAGAAGATCTCCAAGCTCATGAAAGAAAAACGCGAGACCTTCAACCACGTGTCGGAGCTTACAAACCGTATCAAACAGAAGGCGCGAGAGTCATAAAATACGCGTGATTGCTGGCAAAAGTTGACGCCCGCGCGGGATCCACAGGAACTGTGCACAACACGTGTACGACGGGTCCATCGCTGTGGAGAAAACGAGGCCATCTGTGGATGTTGAAAACTTGTCCTTCGATTCGTCCACATGTCCACGTGGGCGATCCACAGTTTCGTCCCAGAGTTACAGCACAGTAATTTCCTTGAAGTAGCAACGAAAAATCAAGTTATTCACAGAATTCACAGCCCTTATGATGGAGGGAGGAACGAATAACAAAATTTTTTTCACAAACCTCCGCACAACAACGCCGCGTTAGCGCCACGGCGAAGGCGAGTTCCGCGCCTAAGTCGTACCCCACATGGGCACACTTGTGGGTAAAGTAGTGTTCGTTCCGTTATGTGTTTTGGAGGCAGCAATGAAGTTCACCGTCGCCCGCGATGTTCTGGCCGAAGCCGTGTCGTGGACCGCACGAGCGCTCCCCGTGCGCCCGGCGTCACCGATTCTGGCTGGCGTACGCATCAAGGCTGAGGGCGACGAGCTGACCCTGTCCTCGTTTGACTACGAGGTCTCCGCTAATTCACAGATCCCCGCCACCGTTGACGAAGCCGGCGAGGTCTTGGTCTCCGGTCGCCTCCTGGCAGATATTTCTAAGTCGCTGCCCTCCAAGCCTGTGTCCGTTGAGCTTGACGGGCAGAAAGTCACCCTGGTGTGTGGCTCCTCACATTTCACGCTGGCCGTCATGCCGCTCGACGAATATCCACTGCTGCCCGCTCAGCCGACGGGCATCGGCGCGATCGATTCCTCCACGCTCTCACAGGCGGTCTCTCAGGTGTCGATTGCCGCGTCGCGCGACGACACCCTGCCCCTGTTGACAGGTGTCCGCATCGAAATTAACGGCCCCGCGATCACCCTGCTGGCCACCGACCGCTACCGTCTGGCCATGCGCGAACTTGACTGGGAACCCGCCGACACCTCCATCGAAGAGGTCGCCCTTGTCAAGGCCCGCATCCTCCAGGACGTCGCCAAGTCCATGACCTCGGGTGCCAAGGTCGAGGTCGGCCTGTCCAGCGAATCTCAGCCCGGCGCCTCGTCCCTCATCGGCTTCACCGCCCAGGGACGGCGCACCACCTCGACCCTCATGGACGGCGACTACCCCGCCGTGCGTCGCCTCTTCCCCGAATCCACGCCGATCCAGGCCGTCGTCGACCGCCACGCCCTGCTCGAGGCCGTCAAGCGCATGTCGCTGGTCGCCGAGCGCAAGACCTCCGTGCGCCTGGCCTTCACCGACGGTCAGCTGGTGCTCGAAGCCGGCCAGGGCGACAACGCTCAGGCCTCCGAAGCCATCGAGGCGACCCTGCACGGCGACGACATCTCCACGGCGTTTAATCCGCAGTTCCTCATCGACGGCCTGCATGTCCTGGACACCGACTACGTGCGCTTCGGCTTCACGCACCCCACGAAACCGGCCGTCATCACCGGCCAGAAGAAGCCCGGCCAGGGCGAGGTCACGCAATTCCGCTACCTGCTGATGCCCATCCGCTTCGGCATCTGACGTGCGCGTCTCCCACCTGGCCCTCGACGACTTCCGCTCCTGGAAGCACGGGGTCGTCGAGCTGCCAGCAGGACCCACGGTCCTGGTGGGCGCAAACGGCCAGGGCAAGACCAACCTCGTCGAGGCCCTCGCCTACCTGTCCACGTTCTCCTCGCACAGGGTCGGCGCGGAAGGCGCGCTCGTGCGCATCCCCATCGACGAGGCCGAGGCCGCCCCGGGCGGCGCCGTCATCCGCGCGCGGGTAGTGGCCTCGGGCCGTGAGCAGGTCATCGAGCTGGAGATAGTACGCGGCAAAGCAAACCGGGCGCGCATCAACCGCGCGCAGGTCAGGCCCCGCGAGATCCTGGGTATCGTGCGCACGGTCGTGTTCGCACCCGAGGACCTCTCCCTCGTGCGCGGCGACCCGTCGGTGCGCCGTTCTTTCCTGGACGATCTGGCCACGCAACTGTTTCCCATTCACGCGTCCACTCGAGCGGATTTCGACCGCGTCGCCCGACAGCGCGCGGCCCTCATGAAGGCCGCCCAGGCCTCGATCCGGCGCGGCCTCTCCCCCGACCTGTCAACGCTGGAGGTGTGGGACCAGCAATTTGCTGCGCTCTCCGCCCGCATCACGGCCACGCGCGCGACCATCGCTCAATCACTGATGGAGCCGGCAGCGCGCTCCTATGACGACGTCGCCGACTCGCCTCGTCGCTTGCGCCTCGCTTTCGATGCTTCTGTCGACCGCGTCATCGGTACCGATCCCGAGCGCCCCGCCAGCTCCGACCTCACCGACGTGGATGCACAGACGCAGCGCATGCACGCCGCGTTGAGGGTCGTACGCGAAAAGGAAACCGAGCGTGGCATCAACCTGGTGGGTGCCCATCGAGACGATCTCACCCTCGGCCTCGGCGGGATGCCCGTCAAGGGATACGCCTCCCATGGTGAATCCTGGTCCGTGGCCCTCGCCTTGCGCCTCGGGGCCTTCGAGCTCCTCGGCGAGGACGGCGACACCCCAATCCTCATCCTCGACGACGTCTTCGCCGAGCTAGACTCCTCGCGCCGGGCGGGACTGGCCGCCCTGGCCTCCAAGGCCGAACAGATCATCGTCACCTGCGCGGTCGCCGAAGACCTGCCGCCTTCCCTCGACCACCATGCCATCCACGTGCGCCTCGACCCGAAACGCGGCACTTTCATTGACGAGGCGGACCATGAGTGAGCGCAACAATACGCCCGTCGCGTCGCTAACACCCGCCGGCGCCGGGCGCCCCGACAATGAGGACGTCTATTCTCGACCACCAGGCGAGGACGCCGACGCCGACGAGTTCGCTGTCCGTGCCCTCGAACGCGCCCAACGCGTCGCCCGCAACCACGGTTTCATTCGCTCTACCCTACCCTCGTGGGGTCTCGACGAGACGCGCCCCAGGCGCAGCCTCGACGGATCCAGCGAATATACGGCCATCGAAATCGACGGACTCGGTCGCCTCGCAGGAGACTCACACGACGCTCAGGAGCGCGCAGCCACGCGATCCGCTGCCTATCGTCGCTACGCAGGACCGACCCCGGCCTCATCCACTGACGAGGACCCCGACGGGGACCTCACGGCGCTGAGCCAAGCCCTCGAGGACACCGGTACCTCATGGAGCCGCTCCCCCGGCATGGCCGCCATGCGCCCACGCTACCAGCGGGCCAACTCGCTGGGAGCGATCCTCGCGCGTACCATCAGCGCTCGATCGTGGGATACACCCACCAAAATGGGTTCCGTCATGGCGAAATGGCGAGACATCGTGGGACCCTATAACGCCGATCATACGCATGTCGAAACCTTCGAAGGCCACAAGCTCGTCGTGCGCGCTGAAACAACCGGTTGGGCCAAACAGCTCCAGCTACTGCTTCCCACCATCGAGCGGCGTATCGCCGAGGAAGTCGGCGCCGGCGTCGTCGAACAGGTCATCATCCTCGGTCCTGTCGCGCCCTCGTGGAAGAAGGGACCCTACGTCGTGAGAGGACGAGGTCCTCGCGAGGACTACGGTTAGGCACCCAGGGGCAGTGTCCTCAACGTATTTAGCCATATTGGTCAGGTTTTGTTAGTCTTCAATCTGTAGTCCGAGGACGAGGAGTAACGATGACGAATCCCTACGGTCCGCCAGTGCAGCGCACGAGCGGGGCACGCGTGGGTGGCGACACCAGTAAGCCGACGCAGGCCGATAGCATGCCCCAAGGACGCGGTCGCGGCCGCCAGGCGGCGGCTTTTAAACCCGAACAGTCCGGGTCCGGGTGGATCGCCCCGGCCTCGTCCAATGACTCTGAGACGACTCAACTGAAGCGCGCAGTCAGTGCCATCGTCGCCGTTGTAGTCGTCGCCTTGCTCGTCTCCTGCGGTTTCGCGACGTTCGGTCCCGGAGGACTCCTTGCCGACGGCACTCACCCGTCCTCGACCACGCCGACACCCCTGGCAACCGGCAACGGCGATCAATACTCGACTCAGTACCTCGACGGAAAGTTCACTATCACGACGACGACAATCAAGCAGGGACCAGTCGATAAAAAAGGCTCAGAAACCCTCCTCGTGACCTACACTCTCGTCAACAACACCGCGATCACGCAGCGTGTCCGACTCGCTCTTCCCAAATTAATCCAGAAGGGGACGGAGCTTCCCGATGCAGAGTTCGAATCGGATCAGGAACCCGAGGGAGTGAACGATTGGAAATACGAGATCGAGTCCGGTGAAACGATGACCTTGACGTATGCATACAGATACGCATACCCTGGCGAACCAGTCACCTTCGAGCGGTGGTACACCATGAAGGAGGACCCGAACGCACCACTGTGGCAGGCCTCGCCCGACGACGAGAATGAGGAAGCAGACAACGAAACGTGGGTCTGGCACCCGTACTGATCCGGCAATCCAGTGCAACAACGAAGGAAACAACGTGAGCTATCCAGTCACCAATCCGAGTGCTCCTCGGCAGGGACGAAAAAACTCCATCCTGGCCGTCGTCTTGATCATCCCCCTCGTGCTCGCCCTTGCCGTGGGAATTGGTGTTGGGGTCCTGATGAATCGACCTGGCGGTAATTTAGGGTCGTCAAGCGAGCCATGGGAAGAGAAGACAATTCAGGCGGACCACTACTCAGCTGACGTACTGGATGGTAAGTTCCATATTGAGTCGACCTCACTCACACGTGGACCCGTCGATCAAGACGGGGCGGACACCCTGTTGGTCACCCTGACAATGACCAACAATACCGACGACCCTGAATTTGTCATGCTCCATATTCCACGACTGTTCCAAAACGGAATCGACCTCGATCTAGCTAACCTCGACCCCAACGAGCACCCCGACATCGTCTCGGAAATGAACGATGACATGATCAGGCCTGGCGACACCACGACGATCGTGGTCGGCTACAAGTACCTAAAGGTCGGCGAGCCAGTTGTTTTCGCCACGGAACTTTCCGAAGGCGAACACTACTACGACTTCCCGAACATCGTCGTCCAACCGTCCTGATCGCGCGCCTTCCCTCTGACCTTCACGAACGCGTCTTCGTTGCCTTCTCATGACCAACGAGCGACGCTCGACGCGAGGCGAGACAGAGGAACGGGTGAAGGCTCATCATCTTCTTGACCGGTCAAATAATGTCACAACCACTCCACATTTCGATCTTGTTTTGCTACGCTTCCAGATACCATCCCGCACAACAGTGCGTTTTCTATGAGGAGTCATAATGAGTAACCCTTACGCTCCCGAGGGCCAGGATTCCTGGAACCCGGGAAATGACCAGGGCGGCCAACCCGATCCAACGCAGCCCTACGGCCAGGGTGACCCTAACGCTGCCAACGCGCAGACCCAGCAGTTCTCGGCTGGTTATGGGGATCAGACTGGGCAGTTTCCGGCTGGTTATGGGGATCAGACCCAGCAGTTTCCGGCTGGTTATGGGGATCAGACCCAGCAGTTCTCGGCTGGTTATGGGGATCAGACCCAGCAGTTTCCGGCTGGTTATGGGGATCAGACCCAGCAGTTCCCCGGTGAATACGGTAGTGGCGCTCCTCAGCCCCCTGAGAAGAAGTCGAAGCTCCCGATCATCGTCGCTGCCATCGCCGGCGTCGTCGTTCTGGCTCTCATCGCTGTCGCCGCCGTGATCTTCCTGGGTGACAAGGATGAACCAAAGCCGGATCCGACGAAGGACCCGACCCCTACGGCTTCGAATTCTGCGTCGAACGGCCCGACCCCTACGGCTTCGAATTCTGCGTCGAACGGCCCGACCCCCACATCTTCGGGTGCTCCGACCGGAACCTCAAACACTGGTAGCTACCACGCGAACGGCAGCTACTCCGTCGACTTCAAGATTGGTGTGCACACTGAGATCACCAAGATCGAAAAAGGACCCGTCGACGAAGATGGTGCCAACACCATCCTCGTGACGTACCAGATGACGAACAACTCCAGCGATGAAGTGTCTGCCACTTTCTACACGCCCGACCCCAAGCAGAAGGGCATCGATATGCAGAAGACGTACTTCGAACGCGGCAAGGAGCCGGCTGGTGTCGAAAGGTACTCATTCGTGACTGTTCCGGCCGGTCAGACAAAGACCTTCACCTGGGCCTACAAGTTCCCCAACGACAGTGATCCGGTTGTCTTCACGACGCTCGACTTCGACGATTTCCGTGCCAGCATCCCCGACTGGACGTGGCAGCCGTGATTCGTCTGATCGTCCCCTGGGATGAGCGCGAAGGTACCCACCATGTAGCGGACATACTTTCGGCCATCGCAGCGTGACCACACTTGGGGCTGCTCTCCTCCTGGAGAGCGGCCCCAAGTTCTTTGGAACGGCGATACTACCGCGCCCATCACCTTCACGAAGACAAACCACAGTGACGACGAGACCTACGGATCATGACTGGTCCCGCTGGTTTTACGCACACCCGTGCGACCATATGGCAAAATTGCGAACCATTGATTGCTGGAAACGACATCCTGGCGCACCAGGAATTTGCTAGGCTACAGAGTAAATGTCGCGCGACGAGCGCGAGTCTCGCAAGGGAGTCATGATGACGAATCCGAACGTTCCGCAGAGTGCAAACGGCTGGGGTTCATACCCCCAAGGACAGCAGGGCTACGGTGGGTATGATGCCCAGTCGCAGCAGGCATACAGCCAGGGCTATTACCAGGGCGCTGCGCCCCAGACGAACCCCCAGGGCACGCAGGGTACCTATGGTGCTCCCCAGCAGGGCTACGGTGGGTACGGCGCCCAGCCGGTGTATGGCCAGGGGTACAACCAGGGCGGCGTGCTCCCGATGCGCGCTTCCCGGCAGGCAACGAAGTCTATTCCCCTCATCGTTGGTGCCATCGCGGTCGTCCTCCTCCTAGTCGCAGGCGTGGTCATCTGGAAGCTTGTGGACTCCGGATCTCTTTTTGGCGGAAACGGCTACAAGGCTGACCTCAACCACGGTACCGTCCGCGTCGAAAGCACCAACATCGAAATAGGTCCACTCGACGAAGACGGTAAACCCACTGTCGTCATCACCTACTCGATTTCCAACAATGGGTCGAGGGACGTCACGATTCCACTTGCCCTGCCCGATGCGAAACAAAACGGAGACATCCTGTCCAGTGCTGATTACCGCTACGGCAACGCGCCGAGGGGATATGACTTCTGGTCGATCTACTCCGTCGTGGAACCCGGTGATACGAAGACAGTCGTGACTGCGTTCACTCTTAACAATGAGAATGATCCCGTAACTCTGAGCGGCATGGACTTCGATGATCCAAGAAACGACATCCCCGATTACGTCTGGTATCCGCGCTGATAGGACGGCGCCCTTCGTTCGCGACGGCGGACGAGGGACACGCAAATACGACAGGCGTCAGTAGCGTTGCGTTACCGACAATCAGACGAGGGGCCGCACTCCAGGGTGGGAGTGCGGCCCTGTGTCGTCCCCGTCAGAAACACGGTCACAATGCGACTGGTCACAGTCACTTTTTCGTTGCAATTTCACAGTTTGTGAAGTAACCCTCCGGCTCTGTCAATCCCTGGTACAAGCCCCATTTTTGGTAGAATCTACAAGGTTAAACATCTATTTTTCGCGCAATGCGAGGGGAGCCACGTGGCTGACAACGAGAAGACCGCCGACGGCGAACAGTCCTACGGCGCATCGGACATCACCGTCCTCGAAGGCCTGGAAGCCGTGCGCAAGCGCCCGGGTATGTACATCGGATCCACCGGCGAACGCGGCTTGCATCACCTCGTCTACGAGGTCGTCGACAACTCTGTGGACGAGGCCCTGGCTGGCTACGCGGACCACATCGAGGTCACCATCCAGGCAGACGGCGGCATCAAGGTCGTCGACAACGGTCGAGGCATCCCTGTCGATGAACACCCCACCGAACACAAGCCCACCGTCGAGGTCGTCATGACGATCCTGCACGCCGGCGGCAAGTTCGGCGGCGGCGGCTACGCCGTCTCTGGTGGCCTCCACGGCGTCGGCATCTCCGTCGTCAACGCCCTCTCCACCCGCGTGAACACTGAGATTCGCCGACAGGGCTACGTCTGGCGCATGTCGTTCGCAAACGGCGGCACCCCCATCACCCCCCTTGAACGCGGTGAAGCTACCGACGAAACCGGCACCACGCAGGTCTTCTACCCAGACCCGGAGATCTTCGAAACCGTCGAATTTGACTTCGAGACCCTACGTCAGCGCTTCCAGCAGATGGCTTTCCTCAACAAGGGCCTGCGCATCACGCTGACCGACGAACGCGACTTCGCCACCGACGAAGGCGACGAAATCGCCGGCGGCGAGGATGCCTCGGACAAGAAGACCAAGGGCCACCGCACCGTCTCCTACTGCTACGAGCACGGCCTGCGAGACTACGTTGAATACCTCGATTCCGCCAAGAAGACCGACACGATCAACAACGAGATCATAGACTTCGAAGCTGACAACGACGAAGGCACCATGAGCGTGGAAATAGCCATGCAGTGGACCACCGCCTACTCCTCCTCCGTCCACACCTTCGCCAACACCATCAACACGACCGAAGGCGGCATGCACGAGGAGGGCTTCCGAAGTGCGCTGACCTCTCTCGTCAACCGCTACGGCCGCGACAAGGGCATCATCCGCGACAAGGACGACAACCTCACCGGTGACGACGTCCGCGAAGGCCTGACCGCCGTCATCTCGATCAAGCTCACCGAGCCCCAGTTTGAAGGCCAGACGAAGACCAAGCTCGGCAACACCGAGGCCCGTACCTTCGTCGCCCAACAGGTCTACTCCAAGCTCACCGACTGGTTCGACGCCCACCCCGCCGACGCCAAGGCCATCATCAACAAGGGTCAAGCCGCCCAGGCCGCCCGCGTCGCAGCCCGCAAGGCCCGCGAGGCCACCCGCCGAAAGGGTGTGCTCGAATCCGCGTCCATGCCCGGCAAACTGCGCGACTGTTCCTCCCGCACCCCCTCCGAGTGCGAAATCTTCATCGTCGAGGGCGACTCCGCAGGCGGCTCCGCCGTCGGCGGCCGCGACCCCGAACGTCAGGCCATCCTGCCGATCCGCGGCAAGATCCTCAACGTCGAAAAAGCTCGCCTCGACCGGGCCCTGTCCTCTGACACGATCCGCTCCCTGATCACCGCGTTTGGCACCGGCATCGGCGAAGACTTCGACATCTCCAAACTGCGCTACGGCAAGATCGTCATCATGGCGGACGCAGACGTCGACGGCCAGCACATCGCCACGCTGCTGCTGACCCTCCTCTTCCGCTACATGCGTCCCCTCATCGAAGGCGGCCATACCTTCATTGCTATGCCCCCGCTATATCGCATCAAGTGGACGAACGCCGAACATGAGTTCGCATACTCCGACAAGGAACGCGACAAGCTCCTGGCAGCTGGCACCGCACTCAACCGCCGCCTGCCTAAGGAGGGCGGCATCCAGCGCTACAAGGGCCTCGGCGAAATGAACGACCACGAACTGTGGGAGACCACCATGGATCCCGAGCGTCGCATCCTCAAGCAGGTCACCCTCGACGAGGCCGCAGACGCCGACGAAACCTTCACGATCCTCATGGGCGACGACGTCGACCGACGCCGCACCTTCATCCAGCGCAACGCTACCGACGTGCGCTTCCTCGACATCTGACAACACCGCGACCAGCCCAGCCCCGGCCTCGTACCGAGCGGGCCTGATCGAGCAGAAACAACGTAAGGAAAAACGTGAGCGACGAGCAGACTACTGACGCGCGGCACATCTCGGACACCGAGCGCATCCGCCAGGTCGACCTGCAAAAAGAAATGCAGCGCTCCTACCTCGACTACGCGATGAGCGTCATCGTCGGACGCGCCCTACCCGACGTGCGCGACGGCCTCAAGCCCGTCCACCGTCGCGTCCTGTACGCCATGTACGACGGCGGATACCGGCCCACCTCCTCGTTCTCCAAATCCTCCCGCGTCGTCGGCGAGGTCATGGGTAACTACCACCCCCACGGTGACGCCGCGATCTACGACGCCCTCGCGCGCCTCGTACAGCCCTGGTCGCTGCGCTACCCCCTGGTCGCCGGCCAGGGCAACTTCGGCACCCCCGGCAACCTGGGACCCGCGGCCCCCCGTTACACCGAATGCAAGATGGCGCCCCTGGCCATGGAAATGGTCCGCGACATCGACGAAGAATGCGTCGACTTCCAGGACAACTACGACGGCCGCAACCAGGAACCCACCATCCTGCCCGCCCGCTTCCCGAACCTGCTCGCCAACGGCTCCGAAGGCATCGCCGTCGGCATGGCAACGCGCATCCCGCCGCACAACCTGCGCGAACTCGCGCGCGGCGTCCAGTGGGCGCTCGACCACCCCGAGGCTTCCCGCGAGGAACTCCTCGAAGCCCTCATCAAACTAATCCCTGGACCCGACTTCCCCACCGGCGCCACCATCCTGGGCCGCAAGGGCATCGAAGACGCCTACCGCACCGGTCGCGGCTCCATCACCCAACGCGCCGTCGTCAGCGTTGAGGAAATCCAGGGCCGCCAGTGCCTCGTCGTCACCGAACTGCCCTACCAGGTCAACCCCGACAACCTGGCCGACAAGATCGCCCAACTCGTGCGCGACGGAGCGATCGGCGGCATCGCCGACATCCGCGACGAAACATCCGGTCGCACGGGCCAACGCCTGGTCATCATCCTCAAGCGTGACGCCGTCGCCAAAGTCGTACTCAACAACCTCTACAAGCGCACCAGCCTGCAGGAAAACTTCTCTGCCAACATGCTCGCGCTCGTCGACGGCGTACCCCGCACACTGTCCATCGACGGCTTCATCCGCCACTGGATCACCCACCAGATCGACGTCATCGTGCGCCGCACGCGCTTCCGCCTGCGCAAGGCTCTCGAGCGCCTCCACATCCTCGAAGGCTACCTGAAGGCCCTCGACGCCCTCGACGAGGTCATCGCCC
>ERZ772979.1468-NODE-1468-length-13438-cov-8.343570_pt1 | contig 13438 bp, 13 predicted proteins | sample MGYA00511130_ERZ772979 | MGnify/ENA primary metagenome ERZ772979 (study PRJEB29015, sample SAMEA2738103) | human oral metagenome | biome: human oral; feature: human-associated habitat; material: saliva | place: China | collected 2186 ... | reverse complement strand
AAGTACAGCCTGCGGCTAGCTTCCTAGTTTGCTCTTTGATTTTCATTGAGTATAAGGACTCATCAACTCAGGTTGGTGGGTTTTTCTTTAAAATCAAGTCAAAAAGCACCAGAGTCTAAAGTGACTTTGGTGTTTTAAAGTTGTACACATTTTGTTGTTTACTGCTGTTGATAGTTATTCTACATCTTCCGTAGGGAATGGAATGCCAGTTTTATTCAGTTGTTGAACTTCTTGGATAAATACATTTTTCCAAGCATACATATATGATAGTGGGAAAAGGTCGTTCTGGGCATCAATGTAATGAATAACAGCATTAGCTCGTTCAATAGCCTTAGGGTTGTTTTGTCGAAGTAGATTGTATACTTCATACATGTTCAACAAAAATAGGGGACTTGTTGTAATGAAATCGTAGGATTCATGAGATAGTATTAGTTTCCACTTATAGATGAGTTTTTCAGCTTTATCATAGTAGCCATAGCGAGAGTAGGCCCTCACCAAATTAATACCAGAGTTAGCATATGTACGAGCAAGCTCTGCAGTTCTATACTTAACTTCTTCTAATCCTTTGACAATTAGACTTTCGAGGTATTCAAGGAATTGTACTTCAAAAAATTGATCTTGACAATCAAGGAGAACACTAACAATAACAAAATCACGAATATATAGAGTATCTATACTTAAGATATAGTCAATCAAGTAATGAACAGCTTCTAGTTCATCAGGAGTTAATTCATCCAATTTCCTCGCTTGGCTGATAGCGTATAATTTTAGGGTGTAATACTCTATGATATTTCCCCAGTCACTTTTCTTTCCTAGTATTTGTCTAGCTTTCATTTGATCATTTTTACTTAATGCATTCACAAATTGTTTTATTCTTTGACCAAACTCATCTTGAATATTTAACAATTCTGCATAGTCTTCTACATCTAAATTAAATTTGCTCAAAATTTCAAAGAAAGTATCGACTTTGACAGTTGCTAACCCTTTTTCAAAACGACTGAGGTTGTTGGGAGTAATGGCATCTCCAGCAGCCTCTTTAAGGCTCATATTGCGATCTTGACGGATTTTATGAATGATTTCTCCATAGTGATTGAATTCCATAATGTTCTCCTTGAGTTTTATTGGTTTTATTATAACTTAAATTTCTCCATTTTTGGAAAAAACTACTGTTTTTAGTAGATTTTTTTGGAAAAGTCGGGGGGTGGGGTATAAATTTCTACTGTTTTCAGTAGAAATATCCAAAAAGGGGATTATTTACTGTATAATCAAGCCAATTAAAAGTAAAGGAGATAAGGATGAAAAAATCCCTAATTATGACAACTGCTACTCTTGCGGCAACCCTTGGTGCTGCGGCAACTTCTACAACGGTATTCGCTACTGAGGCTCCAACTGAAAACACAGTAACTGCTGCTGTCAATGATAAGGTCACAGACAAAGACATGTCTGATACTGAAAAACGTGCTGTAGATACAGCTAAAGATGCTGATCAAAAAGCAAAAGACGCTGGGAAAGCTAAAGACGAGCTTGACAAGGCACAAAAAGACAAAGACGCTAAAAAAGCTGAAAAAGATGCCCTTGAAAAAGACCTTGAAAAGGCAAAAGAGGCTACACCTGAGAAAATCCAAAAGGAAACAGACGATGTAGACGCTAAAGAAAAGGCTAAAGCTGACAAAGACGCGGATGTCAAAGATAAGGTGAACCAAGTTAACAACAAGTCTGATGAAGCCAAACGCGCTAAAGAAGAGCTTGACAAAGCCCGTACAGGGGTCGAAAAGGCTGACAAAGAGCTGAAAGACGCAACGGACGACTTTGACCCAGCAGCTAAAGACAAGGCACAAAAAGAAAAAGATAACGCGGATAAAGATGTGATTATCAAAGACCAAGCCAAACGCGATGCGGAAACAGAGCTTGAAAAAGCAAAAGAAGCCGACAAAACGCGTGAAGCTAAGAAAAGTCAAGAACGTCAAAACAAAGCTGACAAAGAAGCGGATAAGACAGCAAAAGAAGGTGATGTAAGAGACGCAGAACAAACCATAAAAGATGCTGAAGAAAAATTGAAAACAGCACAATACCCAACAGACGTCGTCCTAACTCCAGAATGGCGTGATAAAGCGAAAGAGTTGATTCACAAATACAAGGAACGTTATCCAGAACCATACCCAGATTTTACAGGCATGAACCTTGACCAAATCAACAAAGCTGACGAAGCTTGGAGCGCTCGTCGCGATATTTGGTTGGAACAGGAACGTAAAGATATTCGTCGTCTAGAAGATGAACTCATTAAATTAGACCGACAAGCCAATGAAAATTGGACGAATCGAATCCGCAACATCAGAGAAAATGGACTTCAAGACGACAACAAAGACGTCAAATATGACCCAAATAACCTCCCTCAAGATGTTGTTGATGAATTGAATGACCGATTTATTACCCTTCTTAACAGTCTTCGTAAACAATTGAGCTTGCCAGAGGCAAAACTCAATACAAATAAAAAAGATTTTGCCAAAGAAGTCGCAAAAGTTTACAAAGACAATGACTACCAAAGTAAAGGGCACTTCGGAAGAGGAATTAATGAGGTCGCTCGTAAACGAGGATTAGAAACTTCTGCCAATCCAGGTGTCGAAACAACTGATCAATATTATGAAAACTTAATGACTAGCCCTACGAGAACTGATAAAATGACTAAACAAGAACTTATTGCAGATTTGACGAAGACATTTTTGTCGTTCTTTGCGGAAGGATATAAGAATGGGCACTACAGGCACTTCTATAGCCTACTACAAGCTGACAGCTTAGGATTGAACACCTCTCTTATCAAAGGGGGCTACCTTGCCTCCCCATATTGGCCCTATCTATTTCGTATTCACGTTTTGAATGTGCAAGACGCAGATTCTATTGACAACGCTGATACAGACATCCGAAATGCGAAGTTTGACGAACTCTATGGTCCAAACTCTAAAGCCAACCTTCCAAACCCAACGGTGAAAGACAAGGGACAAGTCGAAGCAGAATTAGAAAAAGCTAAAGCAGACAAGAAAACCGCTGAAGACAACTTGGAACAAGTGAAAACAGAGCTTCAAGAAATTGAGAAACGCATTGCCGACCTTGAAAAAGAAGTTTCTGAAACACCAGCTAAAGAAGCAAAACGTACAGAAGCGGTCAAAGAGCTAGAAAAAGCTAAAGAAAAAGCAGAAGATGCCAAACGTAAGCTAGAACATGCAACGCTTGACGACAATGCTAAAACCCTACGTTTAGAAAAAGCTCGCAAGGCAAAAGAAGAAGCGGACAAAGAATTGGCTAAGAAACTGGCTGAAAGTCAACAAAAAGACAAAGACTTGGAAAATGCGAAGATTGAGCGTTTGAAAGCCGACAAAGAGTTGAAAGACGCAGAAGACGCACTCCAAAAGGCAAAAGACAAGTTAGCAGAGACACTTCGTTTGAGCCAAGAAAAAGCCAAACTGGAAGAAGAATTGAAAGCTAAGTCAAAAGAGTTGGATGAACTCGGCAAACACGTAGACGACTTAAAACGTGACGTGAAACAAAAAGAAGACGAAGCGGAAAAAGCTCGTGAGGTCAAAGATGAAGCAGAACGCGAGTATCAAAAATTGCTCCTACGTAAGACAATCGACGACGCACTTATTCCAGAACAACCAGAATTCAAAGGTGGGGTAAATGGTGAAGGTCTAATCCAACCGGAACTTCCAGAATTCCCAATGGATAAATTGCCTAAGGTAGACGAACCAAAAGTTGAACAGCCTAAAGTTGAGCAACCGAAGGTAGAACAACCGAAAGTTGATGAGCCTAAGAATGAAAAAACTAAGGTAGAAGAGCCAGGCAAGGAGTCCAGTCAAGAACCGAGCAAAGAACCAGGAAAAGAGCCAGGTCGATCTGGTGACCAAGATGTGAAACCTGTGGGATCAGCACCAAGCTACCAAGCACCAGCAGTTCTGTCTCAAGCGAAACAAGAAGCTGAACAAAAAGCATTGCCAAATACTGGAAGTCAAGTGAGCCTACTAGCTTTATTAGGATATGGCTTCTTAGCAGGATTAGGATTTGCTTTAAAAAAGAGGGATAAAAATTGAAAAAGAAAGTTGCATTTGTATTATCGTTAGTAACTAGCCTATTGCTTTTAGTAGCCTGTTCATCAGCAGATGGAACCTATGTCTACCAAGGTAGCATGCCATTTATGGAAGAAGTAACCGTGACTATCCAAATCAAGGGTGATAAGGGACAAGTTCATACAAAAGGAAAAACGATTGGTTTCCTAACAGAGGGCCAGCAAACGGAGCATACATATGAGATGAATGTCAACCAGAAAGAAAAGACTTTTGAATTATCTTCAATGAAACTAGGTTATGAGATTAAAGGTGGAGAGTTGACCATTACTTCAGATTCGACTGGTATACTGGCTGGCAAATCTTTTAAAAAGAAATAAAGGAGGTATTATGTCCAAGAAAAGCATCTTTAGTGGCTTGTTAGTGGCTAGCTCAGTGCTTTTATTAGCAGCCTGTGGGCAACAAGCTAGCCAGACGAGTGAGGGAGAGTCGACTGACGCTACAGTCCAAACCAGTGCTTCAAAAGATAAAAAAGCTGAACAAGCAAAGATTGATTACCAGATTGTATATCAGAATATATTAGACTCCTATAGAGAGCGAGTTAAGGCAGCGCAAAATCAACAAATGCCACAGTACTCGACAGGTGATAAGGAAGAGTCTTATATTGATTCCATTTTGTTTGATTACAAAGGGATAGACATCAGCTATACTTTCTACGACATCAATAAGGATGGGAAGAAAGAATTGCTAATTAAGCAAGATAAAATTTTACTTGGGATTTATTATCTGACAGATCAGGGAGCCCAGCTGATCAAGTCAGGTGGAGTTGCTGGGACAGGTGGTTCCCGTCGAATTTTGATTCCTTATGAAAATGGTGCCATCTCTTACTTGATTTTCAACGCTTCTAGGCCAGAGGCTGTTGCTAAAACTTATCTCTTTACAGATGGTCGTTATCAGGAAGTCAGCTCAGTTGACTATGATTTGAGAGAAACCAAGGATCCTTCAAGTTTACAAGGGCTAGATGGGATTAAAGAGGTGGATTTAGAAGGCTTGAACTGGTTGACTGTGGATGATTTTATGGTAGAACGTCCATTTATTGACCTAGAGGATCAGGCAAAGGGGACTGGTGCTCATCTAGCTGAGATTTACCAGAAAGACTTTAGTAGTATCAAAGGGACTTGGAAGAATAACAAGGGTGGAGAAGTTACTTTTGATGAGTATGGCTTTACAAATGGTGCAGTCTTGACTGACACGGTACCTAAGATTGTAAATAATATGGTTCGATTTGGCATGACCTCAAGCAGTGGTGTAGGTGGTGCTTCGGTTATACTTATTCCAAAAGGTGTTGTGCATCCAGATATAAATGTAGGTGATACCACTTTCAAAGATGCATCTGACAGTAGCAAGGATCGTTTGTTAATTACCCAAAGTGTGGATACATTATCCAATCCAAACGAATTTTATTATAAGGTTAGTGAATAAAAAGGAGAAATAGAAGATGAAACTAAAACATGTATTGACAGGATCAGTGATGGGGTTGAGCCTCGTAACAGCAGGAGTTATCACAACAAGTGTACTCCCTACAAGCAGTGTAGAAGCTGCAGAATACCGTAAGATTTATGCTGATGTAACTGCCCAGATGGGACTAGATGGAAACTTGTACTTGGAAATTGTTGGAGAACGTCCTGATGTAACTGTTGCACGTGAATTGTATCAGTCTGTTGAAATTTTAGAAGCAGATACAGGACGAGTAGTAAATCCAAATGGTTTTATTATTATTAAACCAGTTACAAATGGAAAAGCTAAGAAAAATGTTGGTAGAGCAAAGTTTAATTTATCTTTTCTAAATGGGAACCCTTACCCAGATGGAACCTATCTAGTTTCATTTAAGGATTTGACACTTTCTCATGAGTCAGGTTACTTTACTTTAGTTGGAGCAATTAAATTGACAATTAAAGATGGAGAATTTGTTAAATACGAAAAAGTTAACTTAAAGCCAACATCAACACCTGAACCAAAAATTCCAGAACAATTAAGTGGAAAGAACGGTTGGGTAGGTCGTTCTTACTATCAACATGGTCAAAAAGTTATCAGCAAATGGATCTATGATTCACAGTATAAGTCTTATTTCTATTTGAATGCTGCTGGTGAGTATGTTGAAAATGCTTGGGTAGGGAACTACTATCTCAAGTCTGGTGGCTACATGGCTAAGAGTGAATGGATTTATGATGGCAACTACGGTTCTTACTATTACTTGACATCAGAAGGAAGCTATGCGCGTAATGCTTGGTCAGGAAGTTATTACCTCAAATCAAATGGTAAGATGGCTAATAGTGAGTGGATTTATGACAATGATTACAAAGCATATTACTATTTGACATCAGAAGGTAGCTACGCTCGTAACAAATGGGTAGGAGATTATTACCTTAAATCAGATGGTAAAATGGCTGTTAGCGAACGTACACCAGATGGTTATCGTGTAGATGGATCTGGTAAATGGATTAAATAATAAGGGATTAAAGGAGATTCTTAAGAAAATTGATGACTACAGTAAGTCTGAAAACAAGAATAGCTCTTCATCTTCTTATACCCTAGAACCTCAAGGAACATACTTAGGAGTATTTTCATCAAGTAACAGTGCTTATGAAAATATTATTGGTCTAAGCATCATCTATAAAGTTACTGAGACCAAGTCGGATGGGTCTAAAGAAACTCATTTTAAAGATTATGGTTATGCATCAGGAGTCAAAAAAGATGGAAGTGTAGATATGGATAAGCTAGAAAAATTACAGTTTAACACTACGACAGATTTAGAAGGGTTGAAGTCTTATTTATCGAATTATAAATTCAAAGAATATAAGCAGTGATAGTATTAAATTTGAAACTCATCAACTCAGGTTGGTGGGTTTTTCTAGTTTGACAGTCTATTGAAATAAGACTATAATCAAGCTGTATCAGATTTCGAGGAGGTTTAGATGTACTTTAGATTGGAAAATAAGGAATCCCATAAATCACAAGAAATAGGGAATCTAATTCGTGTTTATAACCGTTCAAAAAGAGAAGAAGTTGAAAGTGAGCCGCTTAATCTTTATGTCGAAGATGAAAAGGGCAATCTCCTGGCAGGCTTAGTAGCAGAGACTTTTGGAAATTGGCTAGAAATCGAGTATTTATTTGTAAAAGAGGAACTGCGAGGGCAAGGAATCGGTTCAAAACTATTGCAGCAAGCAGAAACTGAAGCTAAGAATCGAAACTGTCGTTTTGCTTTTGTCAATACTTACCAGTTTCAAGCTCCAGATTTTTATAAAAGGCATGGCTACAAGGAAGTCTTTGCTTTGCAAGACTATCCCTACACAGGAAAAAGATTTTATTACCAAAAGGATTTGTAAGGTGAATATGAAAGCACAAAGCAAAGAGGGATTTTTCACATCACTATGGAAGTAGGATGGTGTTTATGGGGAACATTTAAGGAGATTCTCAATAAATACCAGTTAAATCCTACAAATTGTGTCTTTCTAGACGATATTGAAGACAATACAATCGTAGCCCCAAAATTGGGAATCAAGGTCTATCAGGTTAAGAAAAGAAGTGATGTCGTCGATATTTTGAAAATAATTTGAATGAGCAGAAAACTCTCTATCTTTTTGTGGTAGAGAGTTTTTTTGTTAATAAAATTTTACAAAATGACATTTATATATTGCATTAAGTTAGATATATGATATAATAATGTTAAAAAGAGGCGCAACTTTTTAAAATTAATGAGAATCAAAGAGAAAACCAAGAATATTAATGGAGGAATAAAAAATGGAAGTTATAAATGTAAGTAAGCATTATGGTCATTCAATCATTCTCAAAGATATAAATTTTGCACTTAATAAGGGTGAAATTGTTGGTCTAGTAGGGAGAAACGGAGTTGGTAAGAGTACATTGATGAAAATTCTTGTTCAGAATAACCAACCGACTTCAGGGAATATTATAAGTAGTGATAATGTTGGGTATTTAATCGAAGAACCAAAATTATTTTTATCTAAAACAGGTTTAGAGAATTTAAAATATTTGTCAAATTTATATGGTGTTGACTACAATCAAGAAAGATTTGGAAGTTTGATTCAAGAGTTAGATTTGACTCAGTCTATTAATAAAAAAGTAAAGACCTATTCTTTGGGTACAAAACAAAAATTAGCTTTGCTTCTAACTCTTGTTACGGAACCTGATATATTGATTTTAGATGAGCCGACTAATGGTTTAGATATTGAATCGTCACAAATAGTTTTAGCGGTTCTAAAAAACTTAGCTTTACATGAAAATGTGGGAATTTTAATATCGAGTCATAAATTAGAAGATATTGAAGAAATTTGTGAGAGGGTCCTTTTCTTGGAGAACGGGCTTTTGACATTCCAAAAAGTAGGAAAAGATAGTCATAATTGCTTGTTTGAGATAGCTTTTTCATCAGCTACAGATAAAGACATTTTCATTACCAAACAAGAATTTGGGGATATTGTTCAGGAAGAGGGACTGAGAATTACTATGTCTGGGAATATTCAAAGTAGTGAGATTTTTAAATTTTTTAACGAAAACTCTATTAAAGTAGTTGATTTTGAAACTAAAAAAGAGACGCTTAAAGATATTTATCTAAATCGTTCAAAATAAAGGAAGGTTATAATCATGAAATTAAATAAATTGAATTTTCTTAAGGAAAATATAAGGGATTTATATTCATCAGGCGTAATATATCTCGGATTGATTATCTCGTTTATACCGCCGCTACTGGTTACATTCTTTATTTTAAAGACTCAAGGGACATCACTTGGTATTAAGCATATTTCAAACTTTTATGCTATGCTCGGTATGTTAATGGCTGTTATACATGCTAACCGAGTCATTAGTAGAGATTTTTCCCACAATACGATCAGTTTATTTTATAATCAACATAAAAATCGGATGATTTACGTCTTGTCTAATTTTCTATATGCCATCTCAGTTTCCATTATCTATGCTTTGAATGGTATTGTGTTACTAGTCATCGTAAGTAAATTGGGTGTTCCAGGTGATTTAGGATTAGATTTTATAGTAGCCATTGTAGTCAATACAATTTTGTTAGTCCTATTTTATTTTCTATTATCTTACATTTTCTATTTATACAAATTGAAAAGTGGCTTGGTATTTGGTATTTTAGTAGCTTTACTACTCTTTATCCCTAATATATTAAATACGATTATGATGAATACTAGTAATGATTTGTTTATCAAAGCAATTGAACTTCTTCCTTTTTATTCCTTACCTGTATTTGTGGCTTCAAATACGATGTCTATTAGTCAGTATCTTGTGGTAATCACTACAATCATTTTATTGTATTTTTTCACTCTCAAGAAAAGCAAGGAGTATTCATTTTAGTTTTATTTAGTATTATTTTGCAGACTGCAAATCCAGCAAAAAATCAGTCATCTTGCTATGCTCCTGCTCTTGCTGTGTACACGTTTTTGTCTTATGCTAGACTCATTTCCAAAAGCATTATATAATAGTGATATAAAATCAACTAAACAAGAAATACAAGCAATCAAAACTCGTTTAAAAGACCCTACTAAAGCTAATACTAAACAAAAAATCAAATAGCAAACTAGGAAGTTTATTTCAAACAATCCAACATACTGATTTTAGGCTGAAGATAATATTGGAGTGCTAATTAATGAGGTTATAATAAATAGCTGACAGCTTGTGTTGGTTTTGGATTTTTTAAGAGTAGATGAGTATTAAAACTATAAGGAGGACGAAGGTGGCTAAAAATTTAAAATTAAAATTAGCTCGTGTTGAGCTTGATTTAACACAAGGTCAACTGGCAGAGGCTGTGGGGGTGACGCGCCAGACTATTGGTTTGATAGAGGCGGGGAAATACAATCCCAGTCTCTCGCTCTGCCAGTCCATTTGTAGATGTTTAGGGAAAACTCTAGACCAACTATTTTGGGAGGAAGAAGATGGTAAATAAATTCATTCATTATCAATTACTTGACGAAAGAGAAGAACAACTAATCAATAAAGCTGGGGCAGAGTCTTTTTCACTCTTTATTGGGCTTGTACTTCTAAGCTATTTGGTGGCAGTGCTGGCTTCATCTCTTTTTAATCCGAATTTTCTAGTGTATACTCTGATAGTAGGAATTTTCTTCTTTTTCAATCGTGCCCGTTATCTGGGAGTGACCTACTATAGTCGTTTTCATTTTACGATTTTGGGTTGTTTTTTCCTAACCTTGGCGATTACAACTCTATTGATGTTGCAGAATTATCAATTCAATATAGAAATTTATCAGCACAATCCTTTGAACGTTAAATACCTATCTGCTTGGGCAATTACTTATATCATTTACCTTCCCTGGGTCTTTATTGGCAATCTTGGTCTTAAGAGCTATGGTGAATGGGCGCAGAAAAAGTTTGAACAAGATATGGATGAACTGGAGAGTAGTGAATAGCTTATTACTCTTTTCTCAATCCAGCTAAAATGTGATATAATAGTACTAATTTATTGGAATACATGAAAGTTTTTGAAAATTTTCATATATTTCTAGCTAAGGAAGTAGGAAAAGTATGTATCCAGATGATAGTTTGACATTGCACACGGACTTGTACCAGATTAACATGATGCAGGTTTACTTTGACCAAGGGATTCACAATAAGAAGGCAGTCTTTGAGGTTTATTTCCGCCAACAGCCTTTTAAGAACGGCTATGCGGTTTTTGCTGGTTTGGAAAGAATTGTAAGCTATCTTGAAGACTTGCGTTTTTCAGATAGTGATATTGCCTATTTGGAGTCGCTTGGCTATCATGGGGCATTCTTGGACTACCTCCGCAATTTCAAGTTGGCGTTGACCGTTCGTTCTGCCCAAGAAGGGGATTTGGTTTTTGCTAATGAACCGATTGTGCAGGTGGAAGGCCCTCTAGCCCAATGTCAGTTGGTCGAAACAGCTCTTTTGAACATCGTCAACTACCAGACCTTGGTGGCGACTAAGGCAGCTCGTATTCGTTCGGTTATCGAAGATGAACCCTTGATGGAGTTTGGAACACGTCGGGCGCAAGAAATGGATGCGGCTATCTGGGGAACACGCGCAGCGGTGATTGGTGGTGCCAATGGAACTAGCAACGTGCGTGCTGGTAAACTCTTTGACATTCCTGTTTTGGGGACCCATGCCCATTCCTTGGTGCAGGTTTATGGCAATGATTATGAGGCTTTCAAGGCCTATGCTGCGACCCACAAAAATTGCGTCTTTCTTGTGGATACCTATGATACCCTTCGTATCGGTGTGCCAGCTGCCATCCAGGTGGCGCGTGAGCTAGGCGACCAGATTAACTTTATGGGTGTTCGGATTGACTCAGGGGATATTGCCTACATTTCTAAGAAAGTCCGTCAGCAACTGGACGAGGCTGGATTTACAGAGGCTAAGATTTATGCCTCAAATGACCTAGATGAAAATACTATCCTCAACCTCAAGATGCAAAAGGCCAAGATTGATGTCTGGGGTGTGGGTACCAAGCTGATTACAGCCTATGACCAGCCAGCTCTTGGTGCAGTTTACAAGATTGTTGCAATCGAAGATGAAAATGGCCAGATGCGCAATACCATCAAGCTGTCAAATAATGCTGAAAAAGTGTCTACGCCAGGTAAGAAGCAGGTGTGGCGCATTACCAGTCGTGAAAAAGGCAAGTCAGAAGGCGACTACATTACTTATGATGGTGTGGATGTGAGTGACATGACAGAAATCAAGATGTTCCATCCGACCTATACCTACATCAAGAAGACGGTTCGTAATTTTGATGCTGTTCCTCTCTTGGTGGATATCTTCAAGGATGGAAAATTGATTTACACCCTGCCTAGCTTGACTGAGATTCAGGCTTATGCACGTAAGGAATTTGACAAGCTGTGGGATGAGTACAAGCGCGTGCTCAATCCGCAGCATTATCCAGTGGATTTGGCGCGTGATGTATGGCAAGACAAGATGGATTTGATTGACAAGATGCGTAAGGAAGCCCTTGGTGAAGGAGAAGAAGAATGAGTTTGCAAGAAACAATTATACAAGAACTGGGCGTGAAACCAGTGATTGATGCCCAGGAAGAAATCCGTCGTTCCATTGATTTCTTAAAAAGATATCTGAAAAAACATCCCTTCCTAAAAACCTTTGTACTAGGGATTTCTGGAGGTCAGGACTCAACCTTGGCAGGTCGCTTGGCCCAACTGGCTATGGAAGAACTGCGAGCAGAAACTGGAGATGACAGCTACAAATTTATCGCTGTCCGCCTGCCATACGGAGTGCAAGCTGATGAAGCAGATGCTCAAAAAGCCCTAGCCTTCATCCAGCCAGATGTCAGCTTGGTTGTGAATATCAAGGAATCAGCTGATGCCATGACAGCTGCAGTTGAAGCGACAGGTAGTCCTGTTTCAGACTTCAACAAGGGGAATATCAAGGCACGTTGCCGTATGATTGCCCAATATGCCCTTGCGGGTACTCATAGCGGAGCGGTCATTGGAACAGACCATGCTGCGGAAAATATCACAGGTTTCTTTACCAAGTTTGGTGACGGTGGTGCAGATATTCTCCCACTCTATCGCCTCAATAAACGCCAAGGAAAACAACTCTTGAAGGAACTTGGTGCAGACCCAGCCCTTTATGAAAAAATCCCAACAGCAGATTTGGAAGAAGAAAAACCAGGTATTGCAGACGAAGTAGCCTTGGGAGTCACATACAATGAAATTGATGACTACCTTGAAGGCAAAACCATCAGTCCAGAAGCCCAAGCGACTATTGAAAACTGGTGGCACAAAGGCCAACACAAACGCCACCTACCAATCACCGTATTTGATGACTTTTGGGAGTAAAAAGATCCTGTGGACCTTTTTAGCTTATTATCTTGAGATTCGAAAGCAAAACAAGTTTCAATGGAGATTGAACAAAGAATCACCTATCAGAAAGCGAGGTAATATTATGAAAGCAATCGGTACGCAAATGTTACAGACAGAACGTTTGATTTTGAGAAGATTTGTGGAGAGTGATGCGGAAGCCATGTTTCAAAATTGGGCTTCGTCTGCTGAGAATCTGACCTATGTCACCTGGGATCCTCATCCTGATGTTGAGGTAACTCGGAACTCGATTCGAAATTGGGTTGCATCCTATACTAATCCCAACTATTACAAATGGGCCATTTGTCTCAAAGAAAAACCAGAACAAGTAATCGGAGATATCAGTATCGTTGAGATGGATGATACCGATTCAAGTTGTGAAATCGGTTATGTCTTAGGCAAAGCCTACTGGGGTCGTGGGATTATGACAGAGGCCTTAAAAACTGTCTTGGACTTTTGTTTTACTCAAGCAGGCTTTCAAAAGGTCAGAGCACGATATGCCAGTCT